>Ga0334889_1003756_pt1 | contig 14456 bp, 10 predicted proteins | sample GraSluR1_MG_2_FD_207222 | JGI IMG/M metagenome (GOLD analysis project Ga0334889, IMG submission 207222) | Sludge microbial communities from methane-producing bioreactor in Wageningen University, Netherlands - Granular Sludge_8_08-R1 | ecosystem: Engineered > Bioreactor > Anaerobic > Unclassified... | reverse complement strand
GAGGCGATCGTCGACATGGGCGCCTTCGAGTACCAGGAAGACTGCAACGAAAACGGAGTTATCGACAGCCTGGATCTGGCAAACGGCACAAGCGACGACTACAACGAGAACGGCGTGCCAGACGAGTGCGAGGTTCTCTACGTCAGCGCATCGGCCAGAGGGACCGGCACCGGGGAGAGCTGGGCGAATGCCATCAACGACCTGCAGGAAGCGATGAGCCTGGTTGACACGCATCCGACGCCGGTTTCGCAGATCTGGGTGGCGCGGGGAACGTACCAGCCGGATTCCGGAACCGGTGACCGCACTCGCAGCTTTGTCCTCCGTGACGGCCTGGCCCTCTACGGTGGCTTTGCCGGCCGGGAGACCAAGGTGACCCAGCGCCGAATGCAGTCGAACCCCACGATTCTCAGCGCGGACCTCGGACAGGTTCGGGCCTACCACGGTGTGGATGGCTCCGGAGTCGGGCCGACGGCCGTTCTGGACGGGTTTATCATCGAACGCGGCTATGCGAACGGCCCCGCGACAGAGATCGCACACTGGGGGGGGGGGATCCTGATCATGGATGGCAGCCCGACGGTACGGCGCTGCGTCATTCGCAGAAACTACGCCAGTGCAAATGGCGGGGGAGTGTCCGTCCTGGGGAACAGTTCTCCCACATTCGAGAGTTGCGTCTTTGTCAGCAATTTCGCCATGTCCAACGGGGGCGCCGTGCAGGCATACCAGTGCGGGCTGACCCTGACGAATTGCACCGTGGCAGGCAATTCCGCCAGTGGAGCAGGAGGCGGGATCTTTCTGAATGGGGTCCAGGCCGCGCTCACCAATTGCATATCATGGGGCAACGACGTCCGGCAGGATTATGGGGAGTCCAGCCAGCTTCACGTACTCAACTGCACGCCCGCCCTGAACTATAACTGCGTGCAGAACTGGTCCGGCACGCTGCCGGGCGCGGGGCTTGGCAACATCGGCGGTGATCCGCTGTTCATCGAGCAACCGGGAATACAGATATCCGGCGATGCGCGATTGCGCTTCGGCTCGCTCGCCATCAACGTGGGTGATCCAGCCTTCGCGCCGGAGCCGGGCGGGATCGATGCCGCAGGCGACGTGCGGGTACGATGCGGACGCATAGACATGGGCGCGTACGAGTACGGCCAGCGCGATCCAGATTGCGATGGAATCATCGATCTGGAGGAGGCGACCGAGGCTGTTCCGATCCCCACGGCAGCCCCCGTACCGAGGGCGGGGCCGTCTGCCATCCGCGAGAGAGACCCGGGAAGGCCGTCTGAGTGACCGCGTCGCGTGCGGTTGCCCGCGGACTCTCAATCGTCGTCGTGCTTGCGCTTGCGGGGCTTCTTCTTGTCGCGGTCCTTGTGGGGTTTTGGCGGCTTCTCCGGCGGGAAGAGGGCGTCGAGCTTTTTGCGGACGGCGCCGTCGATCGACACGCGCAGGGCGAGCAGGTTCTCGCGAAGCTGGGTCAGGCTCGTGGCGCCGAGGATCACGCTGGAGACGGCCGGGTTCGCCGCCGCCCAGGCGATGGCCAGTTGCGCCCGCGTGCAGCCGGCGTCTTCCGCAACCTCCCGAAACCGCCGCACGCGGTCTCGCTTTTCGTCGCTGTACACCCAGTCCCGCACCCACGTCAGCCGGCCGAGGCGCGAACCCGCCGGAATCCCATCGTCATACTTGCCGGTCAGCAGGCCGGAGGCCAGCGGGCTCCAGACAACCGAGCCCATGCCGTATTTCTCCAGGGCCGGCACGGTGTCTTCTTCAAACTTCGTCCGGGCGACCAGGCTGTACTGAGGCTGTTCCACCTGCGGGCGGTAGAGGTTGTGCTTGTCGCAGAACTCGCAGACCTCCTTGATCTGCTTGCCCGTCCACTCGCTGGTGCCCCAGTAGAGGACCTTGCCCTGGTGGACCAGGTCGTCCATGGCCCGGGCCGTCTCTTCGATGGGCGTGTGCTCGTCGAACCGGTGACAGAAATAGAGGTCCAGGTAGTCCGTGCCGATGCGTTCCAGGCTCCGCTCCACCGACTCGACAACGTGCTTGCGAGACAGCCCGCGGTCGTTCACGTCGTCGCTCATGGGGAAGAACACCTTGCTGGAGATCACCAGCCGGTGCCGCGGCAGGTCGGACAGAATGAGGCCCATGAGCCGCTCGGCGTTGCCCCGGCCGTAGGCGTCGGCGATGTCGAAGAAATTGACCCCGGCGTCAAACGCCGCGTGGAGGATGCGGCGGGCGGTCCGTTCGTCGGTGAGGCTCTCGCCGAACGTGGTCCAGCCGCCGAGGCTCAGCAGGCTGACCCTCGTGCCGCATCGGCCCAGCGGGCGGTAGTCCATCTTCGATGTTTGCATGGCAGTCTCCCGCGAGTTATGAATTCCCCGGAGGCGTGGGCCCCGGCCGCGTCCAAGTGACCGGAAGCGCCCGCCGGTGTCAAGCCGGCGCGCTCGACCGGCGGTCGCGGAACACGCATCCAGGGGAGGCCGAACCATCGACGGATCCGTGGCCCGAATTCTGGACGCCAACGCGAACCGCGCCCGCGAGGCCGCCCGCGTGCTGGAGGATTACGCGCGCTTCGCGCTCGATGACGCGGATCTCAGCCGGCAGGCCAAGAGCATCCGGCATGAAGTGGTCGCGGCCGTGGAACAGGCCGGGCTAGCGAACGTGGTGCGCAATCGCGACATCCTGGAGGACGTGGGCCGCGACATCCGGACCGAGCGTGAATACCGCCGCGAAAGCACGGCCGACGTCGTCATCGCCGCGGCGGCCCGGCTCAGCGAGGCGCTCCGCGTGCTCGAGGAGTACGGCAAGACGGTCGACGCGGGGCTCGGCCGGGCGTTCGAGCAGCTTCGATACCGGGGCTACGAGCTGGAGCGGCGAGTACGGATCGGCCTGGAGGCCGCCCGCCGGTTCGGCCATGTCCGGCTCTACGTGCTGCTGACCGAATCGCTGTGCTCGGGCGATTGGTTCGAGACCGCCCGGGCCGTCCTCGACGGCGGGGCCGACTGTGTGCAGCTTCGTGAGAAGACACTGCCCGACGGCGAGCTTCTGACGCGGGCTCGGCTCCTGGCCGCGCTTTGCCGGGACCGCGGCGTGCTGTTCGTGATGAACGACCGGGCCGATCTGGCCCTCGCCGCTCAGGCGGACGGCCTGCACGTCGGGCAGGAGGACCTTCCCGTGGCCGAGGCGCGGCGTGTTCTCGGCCCGGGGCCGCTGATCGGCGCCAGCACGCACACGCCGGAGCAGGTGCGGGCGGCCGCGGCCCAGGCGCCGGATTACATCGCGGTCGGGCCGATGTTTGCCAGCGGCACGAAGCCGCAGTCGCACGTGCCCGGCCCGGCCCTGGTGGAGGCGGCGCGGGCGTTCACGTCGTTGCCGCTGGTTGCGATCGGGGGGATCACGTCGGAGAACGTACCGCAGGTTGTTCAGGCGGGCGCGCGCTGCATTTGCGTCTGCAGCGCGGTGATTTCCCAGCCGGACCCGCGCGAAGCCGCCCGCCGGCTCAAGGACGCCACGTTAATCGCCGAGTCGGCATCCGAACCGAAGGAAGACACCCATGCCGCTGGATGAGGCCACCCTGGAGCGCCTCCTCGGGCACGAATGGCGCGAGCGGATTCCGCCGATCTGCCCGGAGTGCGGCTACAACCTCACCGGCCTGCCGGACAACCGCTGCCCGGAGTGCGGCTACGTCTACAGCCGCCAGGACGTGGCTCGCAACGCCCGGAACATGATCTACCAACTCCAGGCCCTACGAGACGTCAACGACATTCTGAAAGTCGGGTTCTTTCTGGGCGGTGCCGCCGCGTTGTTCTTCATCGCCGCCCGGCTGACCGGCCCGGACGGCATGATGGTCCTGGCACGGATCGCATCCGTCTTTCTGGGCCTGCCCACGATCGGCTTGGGCTTGCAGGTCTTTCGCGTGAAACGCCTGCCCGCCTGGGCACGAGAGTTCGTGCCCACAGAGCCCCACTACGGTCGCGGCGTGGCGACCGCCGCCCTCGGCCTGCTGCTGATTGTGGCCGCACTGCTTGTGCCGTAGGCTGGAGGGCCTCTTCAGGAACTCGAAATCGGTCGGATCCGCGGAGAGGGGCCGGGGATCACAGATCCACAAGACCGGCCATGATCGCCCGCCGGACCAGGTCCACCCGGTTGTGGACGTCCAGCTTCTTCATCAGGTTGGCGGTGTGTTTCTGAATCGTCTTGGCGCTGCGGCACAGGCGCATCGCCACCTGCCGTGTGCCATGTCCGGCGGCCAGCATCGCGAGAATTTCCCGCTCGCGGGCCGTCAGCGTGTGCATCGAGTGAACGGCCACCTGCGCCTGCCCCCAGCGATGGCGGGACGCCCGATCCCGGGCCGCGCACTGGCGGACCGCGTTCTGCAGGATCCCATCGGTGTACGGCTTGGGCACCACGTCTGCCGCACCGGCCTGCATGGCCCGCACGGCCCCGCACACGTCGGTGTGGGCCGCCACCACCACCGAAAGCCCCCGCGCAGTGTCAGAGGTCAGCCGGTTCAGCCAGCCCAGTTCGGTATCCGTAATCCGGGCCAGCTCCAGAACGACGCAGCCGCCGGACTCCGGTTCGTGCCGGGAAAGAAACTCCTCGACATGGCCATAGATGATCGGACCGAACCCGTCCGCAGACAGCACCGCGCGGAGTCGTTCGCGCGTCAGGGGATGCTCGGCGATCAGATGCACGGCTGTCTGCATTGGATAGGCGAAAGCGGTCGTGGGCATTGCACCCTCAGCATTCGCAACGGTCGTCATGACCGGCCCCTCCGTGTGGAAACAGAGTGTTCAGACTGGATGTACAGAGAACACGGATAGACGCGTTGCCGAGCCGAGGCGAGCATCTTGCCGTGGCTCCGGGTCGCCACTGGTCGGTCTGTGATCAGAATCCCCGACACTACCAGGGCTTTCCTCTAATAACGGCCACCTACGGCAGAAACCTTAACAGGGATTTCTGCGGTTGTATCACGGGGGTCCGCTCCGGGATTCCATGTCACATTCCACGTCGACACAGGTAACCTTCGACTTATAAAAATGTTGCGACAAATTCGCCGGGGGCGGCCCGCCAGCCGACCCACGCAAACCGGGCGTTCCGGGGCAACTGTCGACGGCAGCAAGGGCCCGGTAGACTGTCGCACGACCCGCCGCGTGACATCCCGGGGCGGGCCGAGTCAGCGTGCGAAGTGAGCCCCACAACCCGGTCGGACGCGCTTGGACTTGGCGGCTTTGGCTGTGCCTGGCCGTCCTGGGCATTCTGGCCGTCCATGGCATCGGCCGGGTCGGTGCGTTCTGTTCGCCCATCCGAGCCGACAGCTACGCCTACAGCGGCTTCGCCTGGCGAATTGCCCAGGGCGACGTGCTCTATCGTGACCTGCTGGTGGACAAGCCGCCGGGCCTGCTGTGGCTGCTGGCCCCGGTCCATCTCGTGGCGCCCGCCGCCCGCTGGCCACTGATCCCGTGGGAATCCGCCTGGATGCTGGCGGGGTATTGGGCGTTTTACCGTGCGGCTCGGGCGTTGTACGCTCGACAGATCGCGCTGGCGCTCACAGTCGTGGCTGTTCTGGCCGTCAACGTATTCCTGCTCACGGATTACACGACCGAGGGATTCAGCCTGGCCGAGAGTTACCTTCTGCTGCCGACGGCGGGGGCCGTGGCCCTGTACTGGCGTGCCGCCCGCCGGGGTCGGTGGGGCCGATTTGTGTGGACAGGCGTTTTGCTGGGCATTTGTCTGGCACTGAAGCAGACCGCGCTGCCGCTGCTTGTGGCAGTGGCCGCTCATGCCACGACGTGGGACCTGATCGTGGATCGGGCGCCCGGTCGCTGGGCGACCCGTGCTGCCGGGTTGCTGCTGGGGATCGGCATTGTGGCGGCCGCGGTGGCGGCGGTGCTGGCCGCCCAGGGCGTGCTGCCTGACGCCTGGCACTCCATGACCACCCGAGCGTCCGGCCTGCTACGACGCGAGACCGGCTGGCCGGGCCGGTGGCGGGATGTCGTGCCGCTCTGGGTACCCCTGGGCTGGTGTGCGCTCGGCGTGGTGCTCTGGGCACACTCCCGGCCTACCCCGAGGGCGAACACGCACTCGCCGGCCGGCCGCAACCTCACGTTCCTGCTTCTGTGGCTGGCGGCCGAGTGCCTGATGCTGGTCCTGTTGCCCCGCCGCTCGTTTCACTACTACGCGATATCGTGCCTGCCGGTGATCCTGCTCTCCGGCATGTTTTGGGCGGCGTTGCGGCGTGATCGTGCCGCGGTGCCCGCTCCGATCGCGAAGGTCGTTTTCGCGACGGCGATCCTCGGATCCGCGATCGCCTTTCGGCCGGTCATCGACGAACTGGTACCCGTGAGCATCAGTCGTGTCCGATCGTACGACGCGGCTGTCGATCGCAACGCCTTCGAAAACGCCAAACAGAGCAGCGACATCCGCGTGAAGTGACTTTTCGCATGGACGATTTGGCAGACGCAACCATCCGTCCGAGGCCGAGACACCGGCTGGCGTTCGGCTTGGCAGTCTTGACCGCCCTGGCGTGGACGGTCGGCGGCCTGGTCGCCGGCGCACGCACGTCCGACCCGACGCTCGCTTCGCAAGTGCTTCATCCGGTGGCCGGTCCGGAGCTCATCGTGGCGGGCGCCCTGCTGCTACTGGTCCATGCGTGGGTCTTCCGGAGACAGCCGGACCCGGGGCCGGCCGGCGGCATTGTGGTGGTGGGTGTGGTCTGCGCGGGCCTGGCCGCCGAGCACCTGATCCATGCGGCCGACCTCTTCGCCGTTTCGCTTGCCGCACTGGGCATGGGTCTGCTGATCTCTCGTCCGCGAGCCCCGACTCCGACCGGCGTGATCCTCGGGGCCGCGATGGCTCTTTCGCCGCTGCTGGTCGGGGCCGCTGCGGGCGGCCTGAGCGCGGCTCGCCGAATGGATGCCTCTTGCCCAACCGCCCGGCGGACGGTTCGCCTGGGAGCGGGCGTGGTGCTGGGCTTCGCCTTGGTTGGCCTGGCCGGCTGGATGGACGGCCGGCCTGTCTGGGTTGCGCTCGCCATCCCCGAACCGCTCTCACGTCTGGGTCCGGCGGCGGTGTGGCGATTCGGCGCAGAGATCGCGGATCTGGCTGCTCCGTTGCTGGGGCTGGGCCTGCTGGGCTTGTGGATCGGCGGGCAAATAAAAAACGGTGAGAACGTGCTAAGCCCCGAGTCTTTCCCGCTGGACCACGCCGTGCGAGTGTGGATGATTGTCAACGTCCTCGCGCTTCTGTGCTTCCCGACGGCGTGCGCGGCCCATGCCATCGTGTGGTTTGCCCCGCAGGCCCTGCTGGTTCCCACGGGCTGGCGGGCCGTGCGAAAGTCCCTGACCGCCACGCTTCCCTTCTCCATGAAACTCACTCTCGCGGCCTTCGCGACACTCCTGGCGTTGCTCACGTGGCCCGCCATCCGTGCGGCCGGAGGAACCATCCTTGTCGCACTGACGGCGTCGTAGTGGGCCGTGCAGTACCGGAGCATCCGCTCACTCGTTCGACAGTACGGGCTGGAACGTCCGGAACCGAGACACCCACGTCGGACGGCGACGCCCAAAGAAAAGATCTACACGAAGTGACGTTCCGACTCCCTTGCGCAACACGAGGGGGACCGCCTCCGCATTCATGGGTTTCTGTCAGGACGCGCACAATTCGCGACGGACACTTGCCCGCAGCGGCGTGGCGGGCCTATGCTTCGTCATGACAACAGGCGCGAACCGCGCGATACGCCCGGCGTGCCGTTGAGGGCCGAATCGCAAACGAAAATGGGTGTCAGTCTGAGGCACCAGGCGGACCGCGATCCGCAAACGTAAGACCGCAAACAGACGAGCCTCAGCCGGCGGCGGGTGTTTGTTGCCGCCCGGAGGTTGTGCTCTCGTTTCAATCACAAGGAGATTCGCTATGCAACGAGCAAACGTGTATAGGGCATTTACAGCGGCGATGACCGCATTCATCGTGTCTGTCGCCTGGGCTGGTGAGAAAAAGACGAAGGACAAAGATGCCCCCGGAGATGAGGTTCGGGCGGAAATCGGAAAGGCCGCCCCGGACTTCGCCCTGAAAGACCTGGACGGCAAGGAACACCGGCTGTCCGACCTCAAGGGCAAGATCGTGGTGCTGGAGTGGACGAACTACCAGTGCCCGTACGTGCAGTTCCATCACGCCAAGGCCCGCACCATGCAGAAGACGGCGGCGGAGTTCGAGGACAAGGACGTTGTCTGGCTCGCCATCGATTCCAGCCACTTCAGCGAGGACCGGAAAGAGGAGATTCGCAAGTTCGCCGAGACGAGCCAATACGCGTTTCCGATTCTGCTGGATGCGAACGGCCACGTCGGGCGCATCTACCAGGCCAGGACCACGCCCCACATGTTCGTGATCGACCGCGAAGGGATTCTCGTCTACAACGGCGCCATTGACAGCGAATCGAACATCAGCGCCGCGGAGCGAGATCCGAACAAGGTGAAGAACTACGTCGCCGCGGCCCTGGCCGCTCTCACGGAAGGCAAGACCGTCGAACCGGCCGAGACCAGACCCTACGGCTGCAGTGTCAAATACGCGAAGGCCGACGACGCGAAGAAACACCAAAAATCCCACAAGAAGGACAAGGATGCGAAGGACGAAGCGTCCTGACGGGAGCAAGGCCCTCGTCGTCTGCCCCGAACCGTGAAAACCGCTGACCCGCGGCGTCGCGCGGTCGTCGAAGGAACGGCCTCCGCGCGGCCCGCGGGTTTCGGCTTGAGAAGGGGCGTTGGAGACGGCGGCCGCCCCCATGCGCCTGCCCACCCCGTCTGTCGCTTACCCGGGCTGACCACTCCACAAGAGACTCAAGCCACCCCCGCACAGTGGTCGACGCTAGGGTAGGCAAAGGCCGCCGCGCCCCCCGGGGAGCCACCGTGGCCCCCCGGGCAGAGGAGCGGCCGACCCTGCTGCGGGAAGCCGTGTTCGTGCGCATCCGCCCCGTGGAAAGCTCAAACCCCCCGGCCGGCTGGCAGGAGTCCCCGATCGAAGGAATCCTGGTTGACCCGGCGCCGTCGGCCGACCCCGCAGACCTCGCCCACGTAATCAGCGTGGACCTGGAAGACTGGCGGCAGTCCGTGTTTGACCACTCGCTTCCCGTTTCAGACGATTTTCACCGCGGCACCGAGCGATTGCTGGATCTTCTCGATCGGCACAGCACGCGAGCCACGTTCTTCGTGCTCGCCAACGTGGCGGAACACTCCCCGGCGCTCATTCGGCGAATCCGGGCGGCCGGCCACGAAATCCAGTCCCACGGGCTCGATCACGTCGAGCTGAACCGGCTCACCCCGGAACGGTTCCGACGCGACCTGGCCCGCGCAAAGGCGATGATCGAGGATGTGATCGGCGAACCCGTGACGGGGTACCGCGCCCCCCGCTTTTCCATAACGGCTGAGACCGTCTGGGCCCTGGACATCCTGGCCGAGTCGGGCTTCCGCTACGATTCCTCGGTCTTTCCGATGCGGGTGAGGGGCTACGGCATTCAGGGATGGCCGGCCGGCCCGGCCCGGGTCCGGACTCGCAACGGGTCGCAACTGACCGAGGTCCCCGTCTCCACAGCCCAGTGGTGGGGTCGCCGGTGGCCGGTGGGTGGTGGCGGCTACCTGCGGCTTCTCCCCAGCCGACTCGTGCGGCAGGGACTTCGCTCGGTGGTTGCTCGTGGTCGACCGATCGTGCTGTATATCCACCCGTACGAGCTGGATTCCACGGCGATATCCGCACTGCGTCTTAACGTACCGTTGATGCGGAGGATACATCAGGGGCTGGGGCGGCGATCCGTAGCCGGTAAGCTGGCCACTCTGCTGCAAACCTTCCGGTTCGGCCCGATGGGGCGGCTTGTGCCGACCATCGGCCCGCCATCCCCCGCGGATGCCCCAGTGGATAGCACGTCAAATCGCCGATCGTAACACTCGGGTTCCCGACTCGTGTCATTGGGAGAACGCAGTTCGTCGCGATTGCGGGCAGCTCGCCTGTTCTCACGCAAGAACGGGAATCTGCGCAGACAGAAGTGAGACTGGATTGCGCCTCGTCCGGGAACCTCGAAATCTCATTGGCCCGCCTGTGATTTGTGTGATAAACTTGTGAAGGCATCGTATCTGGATGGGGATAGAAGCAGTACGGCCGCGACCCTCGCCGTCTGAGTGACGATTGCTTGCCTTTTTGAGGTGGGGATCGGTGACGGGGGCCGCGGCCCAATTTGTGCGCATGGAACAGGGCAGGCCGCTGAGAAACGGTCTGCCCTGTTCGTGATGGGTGGCTCTGACGGTTTATTCGGTGTCGGACACGCAGAGTCAGTCGTCCAGAGCCCCGTTTTGCTTCTGCTCCGCGGCCCGAGCCTTTTCACACGCGCCACAGAAGCAGGTGGCGAACTGGAGCCCGTCGCGGGCCGGCGGCCCAGTCTCTTCGTCATACCAGGCGGCCCGCATGCGAATCTCCTGCTTCGCCACCGCCCGCAGGGCGTCCAAATCTCCGCCGACCGCCTCTACCAGAAGCAGCGGCGCGTCCTGGTAGCCGATCGGGAACACGTACTTATCCAGGGGGGCCCGCCGAAACGCCTGCGGCCCGAGCATCTGCCGCAGCGTGGCGGAGACATCCATGATGGAGAGCGGATCGTGGGAGTGCTGCAGCCCCAGCAGGTGCCCCGCCTCGTGCGAGGCGACGTTGGCCAAGGCCTGCGCCATCTCGTCAGCCGTCGGGCTCAGCACCAGGAAGGCCTGGAACGTATCCACGAAGACCACGGCCTCCTGAACGATCTGTTCGTTGTACTCATCCACGTTGGTTGCGACACCCAGCAGGTCCGGATCGTACGCGCCGAAGTGAATCGTCGTGTGCGGCGCCGTCGGGCGCGGACCCTCTCGGGATGAAACGAACTCCACGTTCAAGCCGGTGTAATCCTCCCGAACGTGGCTCATGATCCTCTCGATCATCCAATCGGTCTGACCGCCGTACGTCACTGCAATCCGGCTGCCCTCAAAGGGCGGGATGCCCACGGTCGGTCGGCTGCCGATGGTCACGGCCGCCTCTCCGTCGAAGTTCATGAAGATGATCTGCGTCTGCGGCGCCGGAAGGTCCTCCGGCGCACCGCGGACCACGGAGACCGAGTAGTCGCCCTGCGTACCCGAGCCGGCGCTGGACGCCACGGCCAGATAACAGCGCTCACTCGCGCGGCGGACGGTCACGCGGATGCGGGGATCGAGCAGCCCGGCGTAATAGGCGCGGTCGTCGTTGGCGTAGATCAGGTTCTGGTCGGCGTCAAAGAGCGCGGCCACGGCATCGAGGGTGGACCGGGCCGTCACGTCGACGACGAGGACGTCGCCCGCAGCGATGGGACCCAGGTCGTAGACATCCACGTCGGACGGGCTGGAGATGCTGCCCTCAATCCAGGCTTGCGAATTCGAGAAGGTCACGGCGTTCGCCGCAGCGAACGGGCCGGCCGCCGGATCACCGGGTCCCTCGGGCTCGATGAACACGTATTCGTCATCCCGATCGCCCCCGCCTCCGGGGTTTCCGGTGGGGCCGTCCGCGGGCGCGGCGTCGGCTGTCGGCGGTGCGTTGCCGACCGACGAGCAGCCGAGGCCGGCCAGGAGCGCGTATCCGAGACACGCGACAACCCATCCCCATCGAGCGCATGGCGCCAGCCTGGAAATCATTTCTGTCCCCCCACACGGCGAATGCGGCGGCGCGGCGCAGGGCCGCACCCCCCACCTGAAAAAGGCCGACGTCCGTTCGGGTTCGAGTCGATACGTTCCGGTGTGTCAGCGCAAAAAAAGCCTCTTTCCCCCCCGGAACGCGAGACCGTCGTAACCACCCCGATTCGACGTCTCTGAGACTGGTGAGACCGGAAACCGTCGTGCGGCCGGAAGCCGTCGCGTCGTGAAAGCAATCGTGTCCTGCCCGGTTTCCCAGGCTTCGCCAGTCACCCTTCAGAATCCAATACGTCGGCGCGGAAGGCAAACGAATCGGCAAACTTTGCCCGCCTTCGGCGCAATGGTCGTCCGCATCCGTGTGCGCGCAGGCCGCGTCCGTGAATGTCGCGCACGGTTGCCCGTTTTCGTGACCGGCCCGGGCTCACGCGACCACCCCGCGAGCGGGAGTCCGGTAATGCTGCGTCGCCGGCGCGTGGCAACCCGGGAAACGGGCCGGTGGGCGGCGTGAAAACCGCGCCGGTCGTTCAGGGCCGGCGGACCGCTTCCGATAGAAGAGCAGAGACGCTGCCCAATCGGCTGTGGGAGACGATGCGTATGCCGCGTGTGAGTACGTCAGAAGTCCGAGAAGTCGTGGCGAACTGGCTCCAGGAGGCCAAGATGTTCGGCGAGGTGGACACGCGCGACATCAAGCGCAGTCGCCGGCGCTACTCCTGGCGTCGGCCCATGGAGCTCCGTGCGGGCAAGCGCATGCATTACGTCTACAGCCGTGACATCAGCGAAGACGGGATCGGCGTGGTCTGTCGCAGCCGCCTGGGCGAAGCCACCCAGGTGGAGCTGCGCCGCGACGAGACCGACCCGTGGATTCCCGCCCGCGTCGCCCACTGCACGCAGACCGTAGGCGCCTACAAGGTCGGTATTGAACTGGCGTTCGAGTTCTGAACGATTGATCCCGTCCGTTTCCTCCCTCGCGAGCGCATCGTGCTCCTCCTCCGGCCCTCCGGGCGGCGTCTTCGCGAGACGCGCGCGGCGGGGTTCAACGGACCCGCATCCTGTCCGCAACCACGCCGGCCCCGTTAAGATTGCGCTAAGTTTCCGCGCGCCCCGCGGTGCATCCGGGCGCCCGTTCTTCCGTCTGTCGGCCGCGTGAGAGAATCATGCCGAACGCCCCTCGCCGCCCGTTGACACTTCTGCGTGCGCCATGCCACAATCCGGGCTGAGGAGCCTTCCGCTGCGCGGCCCCAAGCGACGGTCCCGCAGCGCCGGACGAGGATCGGGGCTTGCGGTTCGGACAGGAAGTTTCAGAGTCGTGTTCACCGAGATATCCGAGCTGATCCACCTCATCTCCCAGCAGCCCTCCTTCATTATCGGGGCGGTGCTGGTCGGCCTGGTCATGTTGTTCTGGGACACCGTGGAGGTGGGTCGGAACGACGCGGCCAATCTGGTCAACGCGGTGCTGGGGGCCCGCATCCTGCCCCGGCGAACGGCGCTCGCGCTGGCCGGTGCGTGCGTGGTGCTCGGGGCGTCGTTTTCGTCCGCCGTCGTCGAGACGGCACGGACGGGGATCTTCGATCCTCAGAAGCTGCGGTCCGTGGAGCAGTTGCTGGCCATCTACGCGTCGGTCTACATCGTGGACACCGTTCTGCTGTACAGCTTCTCCGCATACGGCATGCCGGTCAGCACCACGGCCTGCCTGGTCTTCGAGCTGCTGGGGGCCTCGTTCGCCCTGGAGTTCTTCGGCGTCGTGCGATGGGACAAGTCGGGCACGGTGGTCGCGGCCATCGTCTGTTCGATCCTCCTCAGCGGGGTCGCGTCGTTCCTGATTCAGCGAGCCGCCCGCGGGGCGATCGGCCGTCGGTCGGACGACCTGCAAACGCTTCTTCTCCACGGCGGCTGGATCGGCGGAGGCGTGCTGGCCGGCCTGTTCTACTTCATGATTCTCAAGGGCATGGGCGGCGTGAAGGCCGTCGGCGCCTTTCGGGACTCGGTGTTCGCGTACTACGGGTCCGCGGCCATGCTGGTGTTCCTCTGGGGCGGGTTCGCGATTCTCGTCCACGCCGCCCTGGTCGTTTTCAAGGAGCGCGCCGCGAAGTGGCTTTTCCCCGCACTCACCGTTCTCGGCATGATGTGCATGGCGTTTGCGTTCGGGCAGAACGATCTGGCCAACTGCGCGTCACCAGGCCTGGCCACCCTGCACACCGTCAAGCACATCGATGAAGGCATGGGCACGATCACGGAGCTGCAGATCAACCGAAGCTGGCTCGTGGTCTGCGGCTGCCTGATGGCGGCCGGCATGTTCACGAAAACCTCCCAGCGGGTGACCCGCGCGGCGATGCGGGCCGGCAGCGCAGGCGACCACGTGAGGCTCTGGGCGCCGCAGTGGTGCATCGGCCTGGCGAAACGGATGCTCCGGTCCCAACCGCACAACGGGGCGCTGGCGCCCGAGGCCGCGGTGACGCCCGCCGGCAAGACCGCCCACTACGACATGCTCCGCGCCTGCGTGATCATGGCCGTTTCCGCCTCGGTCATTGCCACGGCCTCCAGCCTGGGGCTGCCGGTGTCCACCACGTACGTGGCCTTCGCAGCGATCGTGGCCACGGGGATGGCGGACCGCATCTTCCGGCGCGGCGACGCGGCCCTGAAGCTGGGGCGGTCCATCTGGGTCGTGTTCAGTTGGTTCATGGCCGCGGTGATCGCGGCGTTGGCCGCGGGCATCGTGTGCCGATGCGTGTACCACCTGGGCATTGCGGGGATGCTGCTGACCATCGGCGCGAACCTGGTCGTCCGGTCCGTCGTGAA
>Ga0334889_1003752_pt1 | contig 14462 bp, 16 predicted proteins | sample GraSluR1_MG_2_FD_207222 | JGI IMG/M metagenome (GOLD analysis project Ga0334889, IMG submission 207222) | Sludge microbial communities from methane-producing bioreactor in Wageningen University, Netherlands - Granular Sludge_8_08-R1 | ecosystem: Engineered > Bioreactor > Anaerobic > Unclassified... | reverse complement strand
ACTACCAACACACCGCCCCGCGTCTACACCGCGCAGGAGCTAAAGTCCATGACACCCGAACAGGTCAACGCGGATTGGGAAAATATATCTGCACAGTTGAAAGCAGGTACGGTGAAATAAATGGCAGTTGACGGATTCATTCCCACCATCTGGAGCGCAAGACTTCTTGAGAATCTCAACAAGGCGCTCGTGTACGGCCAGCCTAACGTGATCAATCGGGACTACGAGGGGGAGATCAAGGGCAAGGGCAGCACGGTTAAGATCACGTCTGTCGGTGATATCACCATCGGTGACTATACCAAGGACGCTGACATAACCGACCCCGAGGCCCTCGAGGACTCCCAGAGTGTGCTCTCGATCACCCAGGCTAAATACTTCAACTTCGCTGTCGATGATATCGACCAGGCACAGACTGCACCGACCCTAATGAACGGAGCTATGCAACAGTCCGCGTATAACCTTGCAGACGTTGCTGACCAGTACATCGCTGGCATAATGAAGGCGAGCGTGCCTGCTGGCAACGTTATCGGAACGACCGCCGCGGCTAAGGTCCCGGATCTCCGGCCCGACGAAGCCGGCACGAAGCTCACCGCATGGGATTATCTCCTGGAGCTTGGTACCGTTCTGTCTGAGGCCAACGTTCCCAAGCAGGGTCGGTGGGCTATTGTACCTCCCTGGTTCGTTGAGCGCCTGTCTGGTGACCCGAGGTTCTCCGATGCTGCTGCTAGCACGTCTACGGATGCACTGCTCAACGGTCTCGTTAAGCGTGCTGCTGGCTTCGATATTCTCGAAAGTAACAACGTCCCGACCGGTGCAGGGACCGGCGGAGAGTCGGCCAAGACCCAGACGTATGTAATAGCGGGCACCCCAATTGCTACGACTTTCGCGGACAGCGTTAACAAGGTTGAGGCATATAGACCTCAGAAGAGATTTGCAGATGCTGTCAAGGGACTCCATGTGTATGGTGCCAAGGTCGCCAGGCCGGATGCCCTTGCCATGCTGATCTGCAGGAAGGTGAGTTAAAATGGCAAGAGCACCGATCCCCTTCGTTGATCTTGGGTATGCTGCTGATCCCGAGATGGGCTATGAGATAGCTGCACCAAAGACGTTCACCAGCACCAGCGGTCTCGTCATCGAGTCTGGTGATGTCGACGATGCCCTCTGGCTCCGGTTCGATCTTACTGGGGCTTCCACCAGCGATGGTATCACCGTCAAAGCGGGTGATGGACCCAGGTCTGGACTTGGAGATTACACCTGGCGCCGGCCGACCGGCGACCTGTCCACCTACGCATCCGTAGTAGTTCTCGGTCCGCTCGAGACTGCGCGGTTCAAGTGGGTGAAGGATGCCGACAAGAAGGGCACCATAGAAGTGGATATCGCCCATGGGCACTCGTCCAACTATCTGATCGCTGGAAGCGTAATGGGGTTCAAGAGCAGATGAAGTATCTACTCTTCTCCGGCCCCCTTACTCCGGATAAGTATGAGGCGTACTGTCCCAGCTGCAGAAAAGTGATCTCGGTGGACAGCGATTCATCCCTTCCTATATGCTGCCATGCAATTCCCACCATCTACCGTGGTCCGCTGATACAGTCTGGGATAAGGTCATGGCTCACCGCTTTCCGGAAAGCAGGTCATGTCGGAGAAGAGTATTGCACATTGGAACGGGATTACCTGGAGCAGTACGACATCATCCACGTGAACTACACTCCAGGCCATCCCCATTACATCGAGGCCGTTCGCTCGGCGCTCGGTAACAGTGATACCAAGATTATCGCAAACATCGACTATGCACTCAGCATGTGGGAGACGATCGAACCCCGTACGATGAAGCGACAATTAGATCTCGCCGATCTCGTATTCCATGTCGAAGAGTACGGTGCCTTCATGCTAGAGCGGTACCTCAATCGAAAGGTTTTTCATATTCCTCACCCAGTCGACACACAGGCCCTGGAGATTGTCCGCAAGCGGGCGACCAAGTTTGACCCGCCTCTGGCCACGTGTCAGTATCATCGCTACCACGCAACGTGGTCAGCTTATTATTACAGTTTACACCCGATCAAACTAAAGCGGTTCCTCGTCGGAGTATCGGGCAAGATTCCTCCTACAATAGATCTTGAGACCCTGTTTGATCGGGTGGTACCTACTCACGATTATCAACAGTATATTGAAACGTTGTTGTCTCGCGCTACCATCAACCTCGATCTAACTCCAGACTACACTTACGGCCGAGGCGTCGTTGATGCTGCGGCGCTTGGCGTCCCGACGGTCGCATCGGTTACTTGTGAGGCCGCCCGTGTCTGCTACCCTGAGCTAACGGTCAATCCGTTCGACCACAAGCAGATTCACGATAAGGTACTTTTAGCCCTGGAAACCCCCCCTGATATAGTCGAAAAGGGGTCTATAAACGCATCCAGGTATAGTTGTGCCAATATGCTGGAGAGATTGATGGAGGCATTGGATGGTAACTACAGAAGATATTCTCCTTCGTAATTTGATTCAGAGGCCGCTCACTTACGCGGAGCTCCACGGGCGGGTTTCCCCAACTTTCGACGAGGCGGTCGAGCGCGTTCGTCAAGCTGGATTCTTTGACCCGGACTCTCCTCTTCGCCCGATCGTTGGAGCTAAGCCGGCAGACCCGGTACCCGGTAACATAGTGATCGACAAGGAAGCCAGGGAGATCTACTGGTATGAGGGTGACGAGTGGCATACGCTCGTCCCCCTCGATGAACCCTATGGAGTTCGGTCGATCGCCGGGATCCCCGTATCCACTGCATCTCCGGAGGTCGGTGATGCCCTTGTGTACGACGGAACCAAGTTCGTCATGCAGGCAGGCGGAGCTGGCGGGGGAGGGGCTACGGGGCCGACCGGACCGACCGGACCAGCTGGTATGACAGGACCAACTGGAGATCGAGGACCAACTGGCGCCGATTCAACCGTGGCTGGACCGACTGGACCAACTGGACCAACTGGAGATCGAGGACCGACTGGAGCAGAGATCTTTTCTGCTGCTACCGGCGGAACGTCTGAAGGCACCGGTAGCCTCCAGACCATCGCTCACGGGCTCAATGGCACCCCGTTTGTCGCAGTCATCCCCCTCGGAGATGACGAGGACGATGATTGTACAGTGACGGTTCGTGCTGATGCTACCAATGTATACATCAAGGCATCGGATGATTACCCCTATAAGTGGAAGGCGTTCCTATGAAGTACCGTCGTAAACTTCCGCTGGGAGCTGCAGACGCTGCTCAAGCTGGGTACCAGAAGTGGATCGACGTCTACAAAGGCACCGGCACCGACACTGCTACAAAAGTCCATCTTGCTGACAAGTGCGAGAGTTTCCCAGACGACATCTTGTTTAAGGACTCGGTTGGCACCTCTCTTTCATTTGCACGCGACCCCGAATACGGTGATTCAACATATCAGCGTTTCTGGATCAGACTAGACGTTGCTACGTCTGCGATGGATTATTATATTTACTACGGGGACGCGGAAGCAACCGATGTGTCTGATCCAGACGACACGTTCGAGTTTGCCGATTACTTCCCCGGGACCAGCCTCGATGGAGACAAGTGGGAGAACAATAATTTAACGTCGTCTGTAAGTGGTGGTAAGCTCCGGGTTACTGGTCACCCGGGTGATTGGCCCAGCAACTCCGGCCAAGGCGCATACCAGCTAACTGCTAAATGGACGATCCCCACCAACGTAATCATCGAGTACAGCATGTCTATATATCACCCAGGCGGGTCGGGAAGTTCCCATGGGATGGGCCTCGCCGGCATGGTTATCCACGACAGCAATGAGAAGTGTCTGGTAGCATCGATGGCGGACGACGGTCATGGGTCGGCCAGCCACCTTACGTATGGCTCCCCTTACTCATACGTATGGGCCGGGTCTACCAAGTCCGATACAGGACACGAATTCTTCGCGTACACGACATCCAAGAGTGCCGCCTGGTACCCCGGCATCTATCGTATAACCAAGGTCGGCAACGACTACACTATCGAACTTGTATCAGAGAGTTTCAAACCCATAAATGGCGTCACTGCGTCAGGAGCCGACAAGCTCGGGTTCCAGTTCTCCAAGTACGGTTCTTACCCCCAGTTCACCGAAGACGTGTTCTGGGTCATCGCTCGTAAATATATAGCAGACGAACCTGCATGGGGTACGTTCGGGTCAGAAGAGGAAATCGGAGCCGCCAGTAGCTGGGGCGGTATATGGGGTGGATGATGACTGACCTTCCCGGGCAACATGGCAACGAGTGGCATACCGACGACTCGTGGGGTCGCACCGGACCTACCGGACCATCGGGACCGACAGGATCGACCGGACCCACCGGGCCAGCTGGTGCTGGGGGGGGTGGTGCTCCCGACGACGACTTCCTCACCCTGGACCCAGTGGCGCCCCTTGATTCCACCGACAAGATTCTTGTTGGATTCTACATTGGTTCGACCAAGTATTACGGATCCGCCACTTTGTCACAAGTAGCGTCTCTACTTGGTGGTGGCCCTACAGGTCCCACAGGTGCTACCGGCCCAGCCGGTGCTACCGGTCCTGCCGGAGGGGGCGGTGGCGGGGCGTTCATGGATGCAGACGTTCTGATCGGCGACATATCTGTTGACGACTGGATCCACGGGTATGGGGGCGGGGATTACTTCAGGGCACAGGTTAGTCAGCTTCCTCTCGTGGCGGGTCCCGCTGGCCCAACCGGAGCTGCAGGCGCTGCAGGAGCAACAGGACCCACTGGAGCTGACTCTACCGTGACTGGCCCAACTGGGCCTACCGGCAAGACCGGCCCCACCGGAGCTCAGGGCGAAGCAGGGGCCCTGGAGTTCCTAGGCGCATGGGACAGTGGTACCACCTATAACAAGAAGGACTCTGTCAACCGTGGTGGTTCAAGTTACGTTTGTATCAAAGACAACTGTCTAAACAAGGAACCGCCTGATGCCGAATGGTGGCAACTCATGTCGTCGATCGGCGGTCAGGGACCAACTGGACCGTCTGGCCCCACCGGGCCAACCGGAGCTGGGTCCACCGTACCGGGTCCGACAGGACCGACAGGACCGACTGGTGCCGCGTCCACGGTTCCCGGGCCGACCGGGCCTAGCGGCCCCACCGGACCCACTGGTTCTGCAGACGACGATGACATGTGGTGGCTTGGGACCACTGGTTACGACGACGGAGATTACATTCTTGTAGCCAGGGACGGCGACTACTACAGGATGCGGATCAGTGATATACCGTCCGGCAGTGGAGGCATGGAGCTCCTGGCAACTCCAGTTCAGGTGCTGTATATCGCTGGATCGTCGAGCGACGTGTTGTCTACTACGATCAGCGGTAATCCTACCTCTACGAGCTTCGTGTTGGCTGGAGCCGGAGTTATGCCCGAGGGCACATGCAGGGTTCTCGTTTACAACTCCACCCGGGATTCATTCCGCATTGCTACAAACGTCGCGACCGGGCCATATACAGTTACTACAGTGTCGAGTGCAGACAATTGGGCTAACGGAGACACAGTGACGTTCCGATCCCAGTCCGGAGCTGGCAACACGTTCGTTGATGTCGATGTGTCAAATAACGTCCCAGCAGGCGCTGTTGCCATCATCTTAGTTCACAAGCTCACCATATCGACTGGCACCACGCGGCTCCGTAAGTACGGTGGGAGTTCATCACACGACATCAACCGCGGGGGAACCCAGATCGCGAACGATCAACAGTACATTATAGCCAATGCATCACAACGGTTTTCGTTTAGTCGTGGTGGCAACGGGTCCTCCATTATCAATCTAGTAGGATGGGTAACATGATTACAGAAGAATATGCTACGCTCAGCGAAGCGAACGAGTACTTCGATCCTGAGAACAAACCGTATGCACTAGACTGGTTCTCCGCCGGTGAGGAAGGCTCTGCTGCGTACATGTATTGCAACACCGTCGAATCGACCGACATGCCACTGATTATCACGGCGGTCACCGAAGGTGCTGAAGGCAACCTGATCAACGTCAGGCTCGAACCAGCGGAGTTCGGTGAGATGGTATCCGTCATCGGGCGAAGTATCATAGTCGAATATGGTGAAGACGCCGACCACGATGACGTGATCGCACAGATAGCTGCAAACGCAAATGCTGCTGCCCTCGTTGTAGCAGAGTCCGCCGGCGACGGCACGGAGCTTATCGCCCAAACTCCTAAGACGTATCTGTACGGTGGAGTTGACCCCGTTCCTAGCAGGCTTGGGCTGCGTCTCCCCCTGCTGCGCGAGGCCACCAGGAAGATCAACATGCTCCCGTTCGGTGGCCGGAAAGTAGACAGCGAACAGACCAACGCGTTCCCCCGGGAGTTCTACAACCCCGTGACAGAGAAGTGGGAGGGAGATGGCGAGGTCCCACTGGTAGTCAAGATGGCGTGTTGCGAGGAAGCTCTTGTCATGTTAAAGTATGGTGACACCCGCCGAGCCCGGCTGCGACAAGACGGAGTTAGGAGTTTCTCCATGGGCAAAGACGGTCTACACGAGGAGCTCGTCGGCAAGGATCCCGATTCCATGTGGTCCAGCATTGCGGTCACGTTGCTTCGAGGATACTTCCTGGACCACGCGGTGATCATATGAATGAGTATCTTACCCAACAGGTAGTCTCTATCAAGGAGGCTACCCATCGGGGAGCTGGCGGGTATGTGGAGGTTATCCCTGGATGGCAGAAGATCATCTGGGTTCGGTGGACCAGGAAGAACCAGCAGGTCATGAGCTACGCCGGCAGGCTCACCGTGTCGACTGTCGAGGTCATTACTGACGAAGAAATAGACTCGTCGCGCACACACACCGGCGGACCACTGTATACGTTTAAGCTCGATGGCGTTACTTACATGGTACTAAACTTCACAACAGAGCCACTCGTCGACGGGGAACTCCCGATGAGGACACTGTTCCTAGCTCCGGTGGTGGACGAGTGAACGACCAGATACTTAATACACTAAATGCCATCCAGGGTAGTATGGATAGTATTCGAGCAGAAGTATCTCGACTCCGGTCAGACATGCATGACTCGTTCTCTGCGCAAGACGCCAACCTCGCTGCCATGCGCGGTGAGGTGTCCAACCTTCACGGAACTGTCTGGCGACATACCATCATCATATACGCAGCGGGTGGCGTGATAGCGATTGCCGCGACCATCGGGGTAGGAATGGCTGTTCTATGACCGACACAATCAGCAACATATTTCCCCCCACGCACCCCCGGAGCGCAGCTCATCAATAAGGTTGGAGAAGCGACGGAAGATGGCAGCGCCGCGCCGCAGCGCGGGAAGCCCGAAGGGCCGCTGCCTTCTTCCAGTCGCTGGTGCAACACCCTTATATAGGGTGTGCCACACATCATAGTGTATGGCGAGATCGAAGTGGTTGACCATACGAGTTGACGAAGACGACATGCGAGTGCTGAAGAGAGATGCTGCCGAGTCCGGTAGGACCGTCAGCGATCTCGTGCGTGATAGAATATCGCACGAGGTCTCTGAGAAAGAGATGCTCAGAGAGCTCTCCCACAAGTTCTGTTTCGATGAGAGTGCGATGATAGATATTGCCATCCGATCGATGCACTTCCAGCACGTCGTACTGAACGCACCTGAATATTCTCCTACGACCGATGCCATCAGGGCAGAGCTGATGGCAGTCAGACGCAAGCTGCAGATGGATAATCTCAGGCGATGTGGCTGGGCTATTGATGCGATCCCTCCTCTGGAGCTTGTCACTAACGTGAAGGTCCTTTCCGAAATTGTGGTTGACAACTACTTGCTGTGCAAGAATAATGTCTTCCTCGACATACCGCGGGTCATAGATGCTGCGCTCGCGGTTGCGCTTTACGTTGGTGGTAGCGAATGATCCCGGATCAGTTGAAAGGCCAGCGGTTCAGGTTCACCAAGCTCAAGCCTGTCGTCCTCGGTGACAAGAACAGTGGGAAGAATCCTGTCGGCGCGGAGTGGAACACGATCAACAACTCGTTCACTGAGACGGAGATTCCTGATGGCATCTCGTATGGGATCTGCACTGGGTTCGGAGGAGCTTGTGTCATTGACATCGACAACATCGATGGGCGAGCAGCATTCGATACCAAGATGCCAGAGACACTGACCGATGGCATCGGTGATGTTAGCAGGCACTATTACTACAAGTGCCCCGAGCTACACGTGGGGCCGTTCAATATCTTCAACGAAGATGGTATCAAGATCGCGGAGATCAAGTCCAACGGTGCGAATGCGGTAGCTCCCAACTCCCCCAATTGGCGCGGGGGGAAACGGGAAATCGTCAATCCTGCGCCGGTTCGCGTGCTATCGGTGTCAGAGCTAGTGGACATCTTCTCAGGCTACTCAACCAACGCGAAGAAGCACGTATCTTTGAAGACAGCCATAGAGAACATGATGAAGCGGAAAGTCCAGTTCAGCATAACAGAGATCCTCGAGCACTTCAAGTGGGAACCAACCGTAGGCGGTGGCAACGAATGGAAGGGAGTGGTCCCATGTCATGGATCGGTCAGCGGCACGTGCCTATCTATCAACGTCGAAGACGAGGTATGGTTCTGCCATGCGTGCCAGCGAGGTGGTGGTAAGGAATCGTTGATCCTCCTACTCGCTGGTGTTATAGCGTGTGCTGACATCTATCGCGATCACAAGTCTAAGCTCCGCCAGACAATGATCGATGTCGGTATGATACAAGACATCCAACCGAAGGGCGACAACTTCGAAAATACCGAAGGTGGTAATGCACTGCGGTTCAAGAAGCTGCACGGAGAGAATGTCCGCTACTGCAGCCAGACGAAGACCTGGTACATCTGGGATGGCAACAGATGGGCTGAGGACGCTGCTAGCACCATTCACGCGATGGCAAACGAGGTGATTGACTACCTATACTCATTGATGCCAGACTCCGGTGAAGAGAAGGGTCCGTGCTGGGCCAAATCGTCGGACACATTGCATGGCCGCAACGCTATGCTCACGCTCGCGTCCCGGGATCCTGACATCGCCATCAGCATCGCGGAGCTTGACTCCGATCCTATGAAGATGACATTCGAAGGTGGGACGGTCGACTTCAGAAACGCAACCAGCTATCCTCCTAAGCGCGAGGACTACATCACCTTGATCGGAGGATGTAAGCTGGACCCCGACGCAACTGGCGCCCGGTGGGACAAGTTCGTCACGGAGGTCTGGCCCGACGAGGAGATCAGGAACTGGGTCCAGAGATGCGTGGGCTACGGGATCTCAGGGGACATGTCCCAGAAATGTTTCTTCTACTGTGACGATGCGACCGGTGATGGAGACAACGGGAAATCCGTCTTCCAGACGACCATCCGTCGTGTGTGCGGAGAGTATGGCATCCACGCTAACATGGACACATTCCTTCGGAAGAAGAATTCCAGAGATATACGCGATGATTTGGTTAGCCTCCGTGGTAAGCGATTCATCTCCGCTGGTGAGCCGGGAGATGACGCTGTTTTAAATATGGAAGTACTGAAACCGTGGACAGGCGGCGACCCTATCAGGGCCAGGTCCCTGTACCAGAAGGAGATCCAGTTCAACCCCCAGGCCACGATCTGGCTCGCGGGTAACACCAGGCCACTGATCACTGAAACGACGGCAGCCGCCTGGGATAGGATCAAGGTCATTCCATTCCACGTCAGCTTCAAGGGGCGAATAGACAGGATGCTTAGAAACAAGCTAGACAACGAGCTTAGCGCTGTCCTGCGCTGGTGCATCCAAGGCTACACTGAGTATCTCAAACACGGCCTAACTCCGCCTGTCGGTGCGGATGTGACGCACAGGGAGTACAGGCTGTCGTGTAATAGCCTGGAAACTTTTATTAGTGTTGATTACAGGGTTATAAAGGGTGAACGATATAAGGTCCGGAGAGCCGAATTACACAAGGAGTACAAGGAATACTGTGCCGAGTACGGCTACTTTGCGCTATCTCCGAGGAAGGTCGGGCGCTACCTGTTGAGTGCCCATGGTATCGCGGTGACCCGTGACATGACAGCCGAGTACTACGATGGGATCAAGCTGGCTTCGAACTCGTCCAGTGAAGAGCTAGAGCTCGCTTTGAAGGAAACTCCGGGTTACATTAAAGCCAAGGCGAGCTGGTGTGGAAGTTGATACTGCCTATGAATCTATCCAATGAAGTGCTAGCACTTGGTTTCAAAGGTCCATTTCCACTGGAGAATTTCGAGGCTAGTTCCAGTGGAAATCGACCTTTCAAGTTCTACCATTCTACCATAGATTTTCTCAGTTCTACCATAGATGAAATCGATATCAGTAGATTCCTTATGGTATGTTATGGTACAAATGGTAGAAATAATGGCGAAATAATTCGTATAGGGCATTGTACAATTATGTACAGCAGCTGTTGTACAGATATGTACAATGAATCTGTATGGAAACTAAGCATCGCACATTTCTACCATTTGTACCATAACGCTATGCAGCGCCTCTGTGGAGTTACCATAGGGAGTTCAGTTCTACCATGGTTCTACCATAAATCTCGGCACTGCCTGGAGAACTGGGCGGGGTGACAAAAGTTCCAGTGGAAACGGAGGTCTACGATGACAGAGCCAGAAAGAGAACTGAAAAACGTTAGGCGGCGAAGGGCCAGCACTCCGGAGGAGGAGTTGAAGTGCGTGGAGTATCTGGTGCAGGGGATCAACCCGAACAAGATCGGTCGGATGCTGGGAAGAGATCGCGGGTTCGTGATCCGTGCGGCTGAGAAACACAAGGGTATGCTGACTAAGACCATGCAAGAGAAGCTGCTGGCCAAGAAGTCGGAGCTAGAGGATGGGCTGAATTCGTATACGAGATATATCAAGACGGAGAAGCGGCAAGAAGCACTGAGTTTTGCGATGGATCGCGTCCAGGCGATGCTGCTTCGACCGGAGTTGTGTCCACGGGATATCAAGGATCTGTGTATCTGTATGGGGATTATCGTGGACAAGTATGCAGTCGAATCCGGTGATGATCAGGATCATGCTATGAATCGACTCGTGCAGATATTCCAGCAGGTGCAGGTGGACAATGCTACAGATACCGACAGGAAAGCAAGGCCAGTATTTAGTGACCCCATCGAAACGGATTAACATCCTGTATGGGAGCTGGCGTAGTGGCAAGACCATGGCTCAGGTACTCAAGATGCTATGGGAAACGCTCGAACACCCTGATGGTAATGTGCTGCTTGTTGGGAATACCATTTCAAGTATCGAGAGAAACATAGTGAGTGAGATTAAAAAGTTGCTACCTGATTACGTCAACTTCAAAAGGCAAGCGAAAGTGCTTACCATCTTTAATAGGGAGATCTGGTGCGAGGGAGCTGACAAGCTTGACAGCTACAAGCGCATCGAGGGTGAGTCATTGTGGCGGGTATACGTTGACGAGTGGTTACATGTACCCGAGAACTTCACCATGACCGCCCTGAGCAGACTGTCCGACCCTGGAGCTGCCATCATCGGTACCCTTAACCCGGGGCCTCCTAGTCATTACCTGTACCGTAGATTCGTGAGCAAGGTACACGACCGCAACGGCGAGCCGGCGGCCGCAGCCGCCGGCGAGTGTGGCGCGCCCCTCCTCCCCGGGGTAGACGAGGGACCCGACGACATAGCCGCGTGGAGGTTCACGTTATCCGACAACCCCCATCTTGATCAGTCTTACAAGGAAGCGATCGTTCGAGAGAACCCTCCCGGCACCCTGTTCTATGACCGTAACATCATGGGTCTCTGGCGATCCGCGTCGGGTCTAGCCATCTCCAACTTCGCTCGTGACAAGCACATATCCTCGCCGCCCGTTGGTTCTGTTCCTGTTGAGGTCCGGGTGGGCGTAGACTACGGTACTAAGAACCCTACCTACTTTGTCCAGATGGAGAGATACCGGGACGGGACTTGGTACGCGTCCCGCGAATACTATTGGGATTCTAGCGTTACCGGGCGGCAGAAGACTGATGTCGAGTACTCACGTGATATGGCGGCGTGGCTGAGTCATACCTATACCCCGCCCGCGGAGATGCGCACACCCTGGCCGGGGGCGGAGCCCCCGGCCGGGGGGGAGGAGGTCAGGTATTATCCATCGACGATCGAGGTGGATCCGTCGGCGGCCAGCTTTATACTGCAGCTGCTGAACGATGGGATGTATCAGGCACACCCGGCGGACAACCAGGTGGTGTATGGTATCAGGCACATTGCATCTATGCTTGAAACTGGTAAGCTGAAACTTACTTGGAATGTACCTTGGCTGATACATTGCATCGAGAACTACGAGTGGGACGAATCAAGCACGGACGACCAGGTGGTGAAGGAGGATGACCACCCTATAGACGGATTGCGGTATGTTGTTAACAGCATCGTCTAGGGCACACACCGCAACACGGCACAGCATAACAAGTAGGTAGCACGCACACCATCACCACACACACCAACATAACCCCAAATTTTTTTCCGACCCAAGCGGCCTTAAATACCATCAGAGGTATAATAACCAGTATGCTGACAGATCTGTCCTGGCTAGCCCCGACCAAGCAGTTCCCCCCTCCCGAGGAGAACGATCGGCTCAGGCGGTACGAGAAATACCAGATGATGTACGACGGTGATCACCAGAAGTTGTGGCCGGAGCTCTGGTCCATGACTGACCTTGAACGTGCTGACATGATGCTCCAGTCCCTCGGCGCCCCGAAGGTTCTGGACTTCAACTGGTTCCATGTCGAGGCGGACATATATGCTGACTACATGTTTGGCGAAGCTCCCATCCTCCCGGACGGGCTTGGAGCTATCGTTGACCGGAGCAACCTGTACCAGGAGCTTCACAACCTTGCGAGAGATTACTGCAAGTTCGGCGAGTGTGTCTACTCGGTGTCGTTCAATGGCGGTAGTCGGATAGGGTATGTTGACCCGAGCATCTGGTTCCCTATCGTGGATCCCGATGACGTCACTAATATAAGGGCGCATGTTCTGGCCTGGGTGTTCACCGAGCAGATAGGCGGAGCTCACGCGAGGCTGCTCAAGGTGGAGATCCACAGGGACGATTCGGTCGAGCACCAGCTCTGGTGGATGAACGGCAACACCATCGATCACCAGGTCCCTCTGGACATGAGCGTGAAGTATGTTGGCGTCCAGCCAATCCAGCACCACTCCATAGGTTATCCGTTGGTGTTTTATGCCATCAACTCCAGACGACGCGGAGATGTGTACGGCACTTCCGATTTCGAAGTGATGGCCAATCTGGTCAAGGAGTTGGAGTCCAGGATGGTCCGCATCATGAACGTGCTTGACATCCATAGCCGCCCCATAATGGCCGGTCCAGACAGTATGATTGAAACCAACCCGACCGACGGTACCCGCAAGGTTTCGATCCACGGCCGCTACATCCCTCTTCGTGGAGATGCCCAGCCCCCCCAGTACATCGAGTGGGACGGCAAGCTCACGTCGAGTTTCAAGGAGATGGAGGTTATTACGGACATGTTGTATCATGTTACTGACTTATCTCCCGCTGCTCTCGGCCGGTTCCCGACCGGTCAGGCGGTTACCGGATCCGCGTGGCGCCGGCTGCTGGTGAGGACGATCAGTCGTACCAACCGGATCAGACTGGCGTTTGAGACTCCACTCCGCCGCGCTTTACAAGCCGCTTCGAAACTGGATGTAATCGGTAGGATACCTGGAGCTATCGAGGTTAAGATAGACAAGATCAAGTTCAACGACGGTTTGCCCCGCGACGTGCTCGAGGACGCCCGTATAGAACAGGCCAGGAAGAACTCCGGGCTGACCAGCAAGGAGAGTGCCATACGGCGGCTTGACGAATGCACCGAGGCCGAGGCAAGGGCGGAGCTTGTCCGCATAGCCCTGGAGATCGGCGAGCCCCCTCGAGAACAGTCTGAGTACGCGGGCCAGGCCAGGGCAGACCTGGTTCCGAAAGTTTAAATATGTTCAACCCGATAATACAGTGTAGGTTACAACCGCCGTTAAGGTTGGTGCATTATGGCAGAAGACGATAGGAAGTTTACACAGGAAGATGTTAACCGCATAGTTCAGGAACGTCTAGCTCGCGACAGAGAAGCGCGTAACGCTATGGACCCTGATCTTCTTAAGCGGATAACTAACCTGGAGGAGAAACTTGTTTCTGAGCGGGCCGCCCTCGCCAAGCTGGAGGGGGAGTTGGCGCAGTCTGCCGTAACGCGAACGCGAGCAGAGATTGCCGCAGCCAAGGGACTCCCCACGGAGTTGGTCGAGTTTGTCGTTGGATCAACGAAGGAGGAGATGGCCGCCAGTGCCGACAAGCTGGTGGCCAGTTTAGGAGTCAAGCAAACCGCTGTAGGTGGAGTCACCAATCCAGGGACTACCAACACACCGCCCCGCGTCTACACCGCGCAGGAGCTAAAGTCCATGACACCCGAACAGGTCAACGCGGATTGGGAAAATATATCTGCACAGTTGAAAGCAGGTACGGTGAAATAAATGGCAG
>Ga0334889_1003749_pt1 | contig 14473 bp, 18 predicted proteins | sample GraSluR1_MG_2_FD_207222 | JGI IMG/M metagenome (GOLD analysis project Ga0334889, IMG submission 207222) | Sludge microbial communities from methane-producing bioreactor in Wageningen University, Netherlands - Granular Sludge_8_08-R1 | ecosystem: Engineered > Bioreactor > Anaerobic > Unclassified... | reverse complement strand
CCCTCTCTTAGGCTTCTCCCCCAGCTTGAATATACGAGGTAGACCAAGATATGCCAGCTTCCTAACTTTCCGCTGGATGGATCAAACTGCAAGACTCTTAAATGTTATGCCTTTTTCGGGAGATAAGACTCGGAATAAAATGCCACAAAACTATATATATAAGGCCATCTAAAATTTAGTAATACCAAAGCGGCGTGATCTCTTCATAAAACCGATATCAAGAACCCCAACAAAATATACCATAGTAGCCCGGCAAGGATTCGAACCTTGGTGACGAGGTCCAGAGCCTCGTTAGGCGTGCTCGTGCTTCGCACTGCGCGCGCCTATCGATTTTAGGACGCTCTCTGCCGTAGGGAGGCGAGGTTGGGCTACTGACCGCTCCTGGAGAGATGAAAATGTCCAGGAAGCGGCTAGATATTAGCTGGAGCAGAGTTGAGCCCGAAGATATCAGACCAGCATTGAAGAGGTACACTAATCACCTAAAAAGTAGGGGTCTCCGATCATCCACAATAGAACTGTATGCAAGGTGCACAAAATCGTATCTTGAATTCGTACAGACCGATAAGCCGTCTGTGGAGGATTCGTTAAGATTCCGGGAATCGCTTTTGGAAAGGAACCTTTCGAGAAGTTGCATCAACAACTATTCATTTGCCATATCGAATTATCACAAAATGTTAGGCGAGCCTATAGACTTGCCTCTCATGAAAAGGAACGATGAAATTCCATATTTTTTTGACGAATTTGACGTTCTCAGCATACTCAGCGCCTCCGCAGGCAACATCAAGCATTTCACTATGCTCCAAACCATCTTCTTCTGCTGTCTAAGAGCTTCTGAGATGTGCAACCTCGACGATGAAGACGTGGACCTGAGAAGTCTAACCTTGAGGATTCGCCAGGGGAAGGGAGGCGTTGATGGGCTCGTCCCTATCTCTAACGAGTGCGCTACAACCTTGAGGAGGTATCTCCAGGTAAGGCCCCCACTGGAAGTCGATGGTAAGCACCCTTTGTTTTACAGCGACTTCGGCAGAAGGTGGGATCGAAAGGACGTTCATAGGATGTTCATACGCTACAAACAGAAGGCGGGAGTCGAAAAGAGGGGCGGACTTCACGTCTTCGGGCGACATTCTCCCGCCAGCATAATGATAAAAAATGGCTGTGATATATTAACAGTCAAGGAGCTTCTTAGGCACAAGGACATCACAACGACGGCGAGATATCTGCATGTGGCTAACGAGACGCTACGGCTGAAACATGACAGGTTCCTGAGACTATGAGCGAAGTCGAAGCGTCTATCGTTCCAGAGGTGGAGCTTCGGCTTTTGATAGCTTCGCAAGCCGAGGAGATCCGCCAGCTTAGGGAGGATCTATCGACACTGCGGGTGGAGAACCACGGGCTCAAAGGAGATCTTCAGAAAACGAGATGCCGACTTATCGACGCTGAGATGATCCAAGACGAGCTAATCGATAACGTTAACAAGCTTTCAGAGATCGCCACAGGACAGCTAACGCCAAACGAGGGAACTAAGACCGTCGCTAGGATCGCCAAACTTAAGGAGATTTTGAAGAAGAGACGGGGACGGGCTTCTTTTTCAGACCTGCGAGACGAGCTGAAGCTTTCGAAGTCTCAGTTTAGCCAGCTAACAAGGAATCTTGATAAGCGGGTTTTCGACGTGCAACGCCACCCCTACAACGGGAAAGAGAAGGTTCTGGTTCTAAGGCAACAGATCGGACGGAGGGCCTAAGATAGTTAACGTAAACTGTAAACTAATATGCGAGGATCAAGGGCGCTGATTGCGTTTTGATCTAGCAGAACTGTTAAAGCACTGCGTTAAATGTCGTGGTGTTGTGTTGTCTTAGTGTTGGGTGTCTTTGTCTCTGCTTGATATTAGGTCTGCTATCTAGGCACGTTTTCTTATCTTGGTGTCTTCTTCGCAGGATAGTTAATAGTTTACATCGAGCGTAAACTGTAAATTCAACCAAAAGCTTTATATATTATGGGCGCATACTTAGCCAAAATAAAACCGAACAAATAGATACAAAACATGGGAATGGGTTGGGATAGTGAAACAGATATTAATTTATGATGATAGCGAAAGCAACGTCCAAGACTACAAAGAAGAAAAGCACAACGATGATCTTAAACTACCTGAATTCACAGATGAAGAGATAGAACTTAATCGGCGAGTTGAGATCAAGCCACCCGATGAGATCCTTTATTTGTCCGGGATCGCTGAGGTAGACGGTCAACAAGTTATTATTATCAGCGTAGCGACTCCGATTAAGGTCCGGTCGCAAGACGAGATCCGGCGGATCAAGTCACGGCAACCTAAAGCCGAAGCTTACCTAATCTATCATAAATTTGATGAAGGTGGTGGGCTGGCTGAAGCTCCGATCGACAACAGCTATTATGATCCGCCGGTGCAGGGTACTGATCCAGAAGTTTTGAGGCTTCGGCATCTTTCAGAAGAAGACTTAAGATTTTATGAACGAAACATAAAGTCTAAAGTCACAAAACGTTACGAAAGGCGATTGCTTGGAGCCGAGAGACGGGCGCTAAAACCGGCTAAACGTGACGTTACGCTATCGAAAGACGAATCAGAAGAGATCATGCACCGAGAGTGCAAAGCGTGCAGGCATTATGAGAAATGCTGGGATTCAAAGTACGACTATTCAGTATTTTATAACGATCGGCATTTATGTTTCAAAAGATGTAAGATAGCGAGTCAGACAGGACCGAGCGGCCTGATTTTTGATACTCAGGTTTGGCTTTATGTTCCCAGGATGCAGAACGCAACGAAGAGAGAGAACCAGAAAACCGAGATTATGGATGTTTTGGGGGAGTCAGACGGCGGGCTAACTCAGGCTGAAGTAGTGCGGCGGGTTACTGAGACACCGGCGGGAACCGTACCGAAGCGGCTTAAGGAGCTTCAAGAGGAGGGTTTCGTAGATAGGGACCATCTAACGAAGAAATTCTATGCTACAGCTTAGCATGGATTATACTAATTTTAAGTTATATTACTGAGGATAGACTAATCCTCATCCCAACCCAATGGGCGCAACTTTAGCGCCCACCCATCCCATTCATGCCGATGACGGCCACGGCCCGAGGCATAAGATCGCCAATAGGCGTATCTTCACTCATAGGGGCGTTCGTCCATGATGACCCTCCATCGGAGACGATAGCCCACCCCATTTTTTTGCGAAACCAGTCTATGTATAAAACTAACTTAAATACAATTAGGAGGAAACAATATGATAGTACCTAAAACACCCGTAGGCGGTATTAGCGAAGTTTACATCGCAAGCCCGACGGGCGACGCGATGAGCTTCGAGGTTCCGTTTCTGAACAGCGAGGGCGGCCCGGTCGAAATTATCATCAGGCCGGTTAAGGCTGGATCAGGCTTGCAGACTAACGAGGCAATAGATCCTGACATCCCAACCTTGGAAGAGATTGCACGGGACATGGGCATTAACACCACGCGGCCCGTTCTTCTTCGGGTTCAAAAGAATGCCGCAGACGACCACGACGAAATAACCGTTGAGAAGGTCGAAAGAGATATGGGACTAAGGCGGTGAGGTCGCAGCCTTCACTTTTTGGAGGTATCAAATGTTACGAACCGAGCATGAGAATTTTTACTGCACGCCAACGTTAGCCGAGAAAATAGCGACTGAGGCTGAGCGCCGAGGGATAAGCAGAAGCAGGCTGATTGAGGGCGTATTGCTTAAGTTCTTTAGGGGTGGTTTGGATGAATAGGGACGGCATGGTTAGGAGGGCGGCTAGCAGGTGGCTTGTTTCAGTCTTGGAATCGTCGAAGTCGTCCAACGTTGATATGCTGGATTTACTTGAGAAATTCAACAGTCACAGCAACTCTGATTTAGGAGGGTTGAGGATATCCGAGGGTCAGCTTCTATCAATATTGGAGTTGAACTTCCCAGAGGCGAAGATCGAGAAGAAGACCGGACGCATTCATAACCTGACTTGGAAAAAGCCCAAGGTCGTTGAGTTCAAGCCGATCCCGACGAAGAGCCCCGAAGATTCGGCCATGGAGATCCGAATGTTGGCGTTTTTTGGTGATCGGGATCAGCGGATACGGCGCGGGGAGGCGGGCTTTTCAACAGCCGACTTCGCAAATTATCGGCAGAGCTGGCTGACTTCCGCCGGTGCGAGTCTTCGACACGACCGGATAGACCCCAAAGCGGCCCAAGCGTTCTTGGAGCGATGCGTGATGGTGGAGTGTCGATCCGACGGACTTTGGTGGACGACGCGCCCGTACTCACCGTGAATCCAGGTTGACGTCGCGCATTCATATTTAAGCAACCAACAACTATTAATATTGCTACTTTTCGTTAATCGACGTATTTGCCGAAATGACCAAAAGGCTTAAATAAAATGCACGTATTAACTATTGTGCTTTTCTCGGCGACCGGCGACGGTCGCCTTCGCCCTGTCCTGGGGCGAGGGAGGAAAAGCAGGACACGGCAATGAGCCCACGTAATAGTATTAGCGTAGCTCATCGTTATCAAGTAAGATAACCCCAGATAAATAATTCTGGGATTGGGTTGAGGCACGCGGTGGTAGGACACCGCTAGACCTCGTAAACATACAGGAGCAAAACACCATGCATAGTATAACGGAAAACTATATAAAACCTGCGGTGGTCGGCGATGCTGACTGCTGGGAATCGTTGTTGAACAAGATTGTTTTTGTAGAGTTGCAGGACGGAACAAGGTTTTCTAACAGGCTTGTGGCTATCGACGGGAATCTTCTGATCTTCAAGGGGAGGTCGGGCCGGATCTTCGCAGACGACAAGCGCGACATCAAGACAGTCCACGAACTGCGGGGGGCGGTCTAAGATGGCCCTTCCTGAAGTCGAAATCTCAAAGCTCACGGCATCTAGTCGACTCGTACCTGAAAACTGCCTAATTTTAGAGTATGCTACTAACCTGATTAAGGGGATCAACTACGATAGAGCCGCTCAAATGATTCATCAGAACTTCGACATAGTAAGACGTGCAGACAGCAAAGAGTGTTTCATCTATTCAGGTGGCGTTTATCGTCCTTATGGCTGGGATGCACTCGATAAAGCTCTCTATAAGGCGTTCGGTGGCTACAAAAAGAAAAACGGCCAGTCGGCTATAGACAGAAGGACATCTACGGAGATACTAACGAGGGCGTTCGCACTTCGTACAGAAGACCCTGAATATCTAGAATTTCATGATGGGTTTCTTAATGTTAAGAATGGTCTACTAGGGCTTGATAGTCGAAAGCTAATTGAACATATGCCAGAAATATATTCTTTCACTCAGATGGATGTGTCTTATAATCCTGATGCGGAAAGCGTAGAGTTTCTGGGATTCATGGATGATATGGTCGATCCAAAATACCAGCCTGTCGTTCAAGAGCTATTTGGTTATGTTCTGTGGCCTGACTACAACATTCACAAGGCGTTCATGCTTTTGGGTCCGAAGCGATCAGGAAAAAGCACCACGCTTAACGTGTTGGAGGCTCTTGTAGGTAAAGACAGCACAAGCCATGTAAGTCTTCAGTCGTTGGTTAAAGACAGGTTCTCGAAAGCTAATCTATTCGGCAAGGCGGTTAACATCTATGGGGATCTGCCTAGAGAGATTATCGTAGATCCTGGTGTCTTCATGGCATTAACGGGTCAGGACCCTATAGAGGCCGAGCGCAAGTTCCAACATCCCTTCAATTTTAAGAATAGGGCGAAGCTGGTCTATTCGACTAACGAGCTACCGGCATTGAAGTATGAGAGCGAGGCTTATTATTCTAGGTGGGTTATAATTCCTTACGATAACTCAGTATACGGTCATGAAGACACCCAGCTAATAAAGAGATTAACAACGCCTTCGGAGCTTTCGGGTATCTTGAATTGGTCGTTAGATGGTTTGGATCGATTGAGGGCGAACGGCTGGCAATTCAGCTATAAGGACGATTCTATTGCGCTATATCGGCGGAAGTCGAAGCCCATTCTGGCTTTCCTTGAAGATTGCTGTGAACCGTCTTATACTGACTATGTGGTTAAATCTGACTTGATTCTTGAATATAACAAATGGGCGAAGGATCTAGGATTACCGCCAGCAACGTCTAAGAAAGCCTTCGGGACAGTAATCGGCGATCAGGGCATTATTCCGGTGACTACTTGTTATCCACAGGTGAATGATGGACGTCCCGAAGCCTGGAAAGGAATCCGGTTGAGAACCACGTAGGTTATGTAGGGCGTTTTGGCCTTTTAATCTTTTACTTTTCTTTTTTTATACAGGTTTAGAGTGAAAAATAGCCTACATAGCCTACATAGACTTAGGAGGTGATACACTGGCGATATGTGAGAAGTGCGGAAGTCGCGAAGTCTATTGCACGTTTATAGGGCTAAATCTGCAATTTGAATGTAAGAGGTGCGGCCACAGGACGACGGAACGAAACCCTCTTGCAGGGTTAGAAGTCGATTTGCATAGAACAAATTAAATTCAATAAGGAGGATGATTTAACATGGCAAAGTCTGTATTTGAAGAAGAGCTAGTTTTTGCGAGGTATCAAGACTTAGAGCACGTCGAGGCTTACGAAAACGAAGTAATGGAGCTGGACCTTATATCGAAGATATGCAGCTTGAAAGAGCATGGGTATTCGATAGCTGACGGCCTCTTTCGGGGCTTGTTCACTTCCAAGGAGGAGGATGTGCTTCTAGCCCTGGAGGTTTTGGGCATGGTCGATACGAAGGTTATCAGGCTTTTGGACTGATTTTTAGTATATCCTTCAGCCAGTTAGGCCCGGAGGGGGAGGAGGAGCGGAGGTTTCCCCCCACTTTTAATGGGGGAAACCGTAGCTCCGACGGCTAGTCTCTAACTCGGTCCTAACCGCGTGTCTTCTAGTCTTGAATGCTTGGAATTACGCTTGTAACCTCGCTATATGCGGCCTAAGTGCTTTTTCAAGGCGGATCATGGCATCGATCATAGCATCATGTACTTCAGGCCACTTATCTTCATCACGGTAGCCACCGAGATCTATCGTCTTCATAATCCGACATGATTTCCTGTCATCAAGCCGCCCCCATTCAAGCGTATCACCAAAATCAGCTTCTATGGCATCCTTAGACGCATAGAATGTATCGAATACATCTTTATTCTGGTCGTATGAATCCTTACCCTGATCGATGTAGAGCAATACCATCGTATCGTGCTGTCGTATATTATACTGATATGTAAGGCCAGATTTGCCTGCTCCAGTCCCAATCCAATTTGAAGGTCCTGGTGTGAGATTCGTGTGAAGTTTTGTCCTGTCCTTTGCTCTTTCGATTAAAGCTTCCCAGAAACGACGACGGAGCACTTCCCGTTCTGCTAATTTCTCTTTGATCTCGCCTACTTCACGACCTTCCTTGCTTGGGCCGACGATTAAAGTCAATAGAGGCGCTGGAAGAGATTCGCCTATTTTGACGGCTTCAACCTTAAGCAGGTAAAAAGACGCGGCTGAGGATTCATTAAGCCAGGATATAGCGGCTACATGTTCGGGGCGAGGATCTTTTACTATCCAGATCGCTTGTTTTGCGTTTATTGCGGTTAAGTAGGTGATCAGCTTCCCTAAATGATCGTGATCGCTTTTCTCAAGCTGGTTCTCGATTACGACCGGATTTCCCGCTTCATCTTCGGCGACCAGATCAACATTGAAATCGCCAGCCGATTGCTCACTTTCTGCATTAGATAGAAACAGATCAAGCACGTCATTAAGCACATCGATATTATCTCGAAGCCAAGGCGTGAACTCTAAAGCTTCGTATTTCCATACTTCGCGAAGCGGAACCCTCTGTAATTTGCCGATCATCACTAAACACACCCTGAATTAGGTCGTCCTCGGGTTTGGAGTTATAAGAGGTCACACAAAAAACCTTTCGGTACCCGTAGCGGGCTTCACAAGCCCTTCCTAAATCAAAAATATTAAAGCGTTGGCGCATAGCGATTATGCACGGACTATTTATATACAACACTTCTATTAAACTATGACTTCTTAGATAGTCTCTATATGTTGGTTTTTCGTATAAATGCTGCCTAAGATCTAAAATCGCTAGCAAGAGCCATTTTATAAAATCAATTATAATAGCGGTGGCGTGTATTAATAGCTGATTTGTGTTTAAGCATACGTCTACGTTACGGATCTTAGCTATTATTATAGTCTATGTAATAGGCGAGTTTGCAACCACTGTTATTGGTTTTCATCTTAATACATTTTATTTATAAATGGTATACAAAATGGAGGACATACTATGAAAGCTAAACGAAACTTCAGAAGCCCGCTTGAAATTGAACAACATATTTACAAAGTAAGCCAGCTAATCCTAGAGGGGAAGTTGAACGCTTCACAGGGTCATGCCCTAGTTAACGCAGCCAAAGCCTGGCTGAAAGCCCACGAAGAGCGCAAGATCATGGAGCTAGAGCAACGGGTCCGATACCTGGAAGCTGAAAAGGACTTGAAGGCAGCGAAAGCGAAGAAGGGCGGTAAGTGACATGGCAAACAGAACCAGTCTTGAAAAGGAGATCGCACAGGCTGAAGACAGGCTCAAGCCCAAAGATGGGGGCGAAAGCCTTCAACGGCGTATCGAAGACTTCGCGACGAGATACCAAGAGGGGGAAGAGGACGACTTACTAAGCCAGTATCCCAAAGAGCTTTTCGAAAAGAGGGAAGAGAGACCGCGAGAGACCGCCGTAGAGGACGATTTAGAGCATGAAACAGTATCAAAGCAGGATGGAGGGGCTGAGCCCCTTAGATCGCCTGTAGATAGCTTACAGACGCCATTAAAAGAATTTAACTACAGTGAGGTTAGACGGGGGTGGAGTGAGAGGGTCGAAAGACTACCCGACGGCTCCACCATCCGACATGTCCACTTGGATCTTACGGAAGTTGACGCGGATGAGCCCGACGACTTAGACAGGCAGGCCTGGGATTGGTCGCCAGGACCCCGACCGCCGAGTCTGCGCGACGTTAAACGCAATATGGGCTTATGAAGGAGAGCTGTTATCAAAAAGAGATGTAAGAAATTGCTACTTTGTAGCGTAGCTGGATAAAATCTGCCCAATCTCTGTTTCAGCTTTTGCTGGCTCGATATGCAAGGTATCAAGGATTTGGATAGTATCATTAGTTAGAGTATCAGCAAAGATTCTGGTGTAAGTCCGGTCATCAATTGCGTAACCAGTCGCTAATAAAACGTTTAGATTTCGCGGTATGTATGCAAATGCTGTAACATTATGGCCGTCGATTTCTGTTGTGAATTGATTTGGGGGATAATACGCTTCATAATTGTCTCCATAATTCATGTTTGCATCGTTTATTGCTGCGTTGATAAAAATAGGCCTTTCAGCATAATTCCTCCAATGGATAGCAATGAACACTCTACCCTTAGTTAGGTTCTCAGAATTTAAAGTAACAACATGTACGTTTTCGTTTTGTGATTTTTCTTCTGGATCATCGATATCAATGTTCCATCCTTCAGGTAGATCAACCGTGAGATTCATATCACGGGCTTCTGTTGGCCCATACATCCTAATGCTAGTTAGCTCCCCTTCCACGATGCATATACACGGCAACAATATACAAAGTATGAATAATATCTGCTTTATCATATCTGTCACATCCTCAGGGTAAGGTATGTTTTTATCATCGACCTTCTATGATCTTTAGATATCCTACAAGACTCTTAAATGTTACGTCACTTTTAGGAGACGAGGTTATACTTTAGCTTCACATAAGTATTAGTACTAATACCGGGCATAAATTAGACACGGAGCTGTCAGTAATAGCCACCTAAAATCGCTAGCAAGAACCCCAACAAAATATACCGTAGTAGCCCGGCAAGGATTCGAACCTTGGTGACGAGGTCCAGAGCCTCGTATGATTGACCGCTACATCACCGGGCTTCAGCAGGCGAGATTTCGCTTTTCATGTATTAATCTGTCGATCCGGCCGCCGCCCCCGGCCCCTCATTTGTAGTCGAGAAGGACGATCAGCGGCCCCTCCCCCTCTCCCTCCCCCTCGCCACCTTTCGGCAGCCTCTCCTTCGAGACGGCGAAGGTGGTGCCAGGCCGCTCGACCTTCTGGCCCGAGAGGAACCGGTCGGGGGGATCGACCTCGAAGGTGAGGGCCGGGGTCATGAAGTGCATCGGGATGACGACCTTCGGCCTTATCTGGCCGACGACCTTCTTGGCGCCCCCGGCGTCGAGGGTGTAGACCCCGCCGACGGGTATCATCAGAACGTCCACCTCGCCGAGGGCGGCGGCGTCTTCTTCGCTGAGGAGGTGGCCCAGGTCGCCTAAGTGGCAGACCCGGATCCCGTCCATCTCGAAGGAGAAGATGGTGTTCTTGCCCCTTCGCTTTCCGCCCTGGTCGTCGTGGTAGGATGCGATCCCCAGAAACTCGATCCCCGCGGCGGCCTTTTTTCCGGGACCCCGGACCACCGCCGGTTTTCCTCCGATCACAGCTACGTGGTTGTGGTCGTGGTGGTCGTGGCTGACGGTGACGACGTCCGCCTTCGCCTTCGGGAGGGGGTAGCCGACGGCCTCGTCGAAGGGGTCAGTGACAATGATCTTGCCGGAGTCGTCCTCGATCTTGAAACATGAATGGCCCAGCCAGGTTATCTTCAATCATACCACCTATACCAATTATTGGCCTCAAAGGATAATAATCATTCGGCTCCGTCGACTCTGGCGTCGACGACGGCGTGGAGGATCCCCGGCGAGTACTTCTTCACCCGGGCAGACCTCTCGATCTTCACCGATCGACCCGCCTGCTCCCCCGCCCCGGCCAGGTCCTCTTCCAGCTTTCGTGGGTAGAGCTTCTCGGGGACGGTCTGGTGGTAGTGGAGGACCCCGCCGGCCCGGAGGGCGGCGATGGCGGCGTCGAGGTACTGGTCTGTGGTTCCGACGTACCCCATCACGACCCGGTCGGCGACGGCTCTGGGGGTCACCAGATCGCAGTCGCCGTGAACGGGGACGACGATCCCATCGACGCCGTTGAGCCGGACGTTCTCTGCGAGGTAGCCGTAGGCGATCGGGTTGATCTCGATGGCGATGATTTTTTTGGGCCGGGAGTGGACCGCCATGGGGAGGGTGAAGTAGCCGATCCCGGCGAACATGTCGACGACGGTCTCCCCTCCACCGAGGCGGCCCATCCTCATCCTCTCCTGGAGGTTTCCCGCCGAGAACATCACCTTCGCAGGGTCGAGCTTGAAGACGACCCCGTCCTCCCGGTGGACCGTCTCCGTCTTTGCCGACCCGGCGATCACCTCCCGGTCCGGCTCCCGGAAGGGGCCGGCGACCCCCCGGTCCAGTAGGACGGTGCTGCACCTCGGGTATATCCGAAGGAGCGCCTCGCCTATCCTCCCCTTCAGCTCCTCGATCTCTGGATCGACCTTGACGATGATCACCTTCCCCAGGATCGACCAGCCTTTGGGGAGGAGCTCCCTCTCTTCCGGGGATATGGAATCGGCGAGAAGGTCGGCGAGCTCCGGGTTTCGGTCGTAAAAATTGGGGGCCTCCTGGAGGTGCACCTCCAGCCCCGGGAGGGGCCCCGTCACCGGGACCTCGACATACCCTTCCCTGGAGACGGTCTTACGGCTGAGGTCCAGGAGCCCCAGCCGGCGGGCTCGATGTAGCGTTCTCTGGGCCTCGCTCCTGGGGACCAGGACCGCCAGCGACTTTCCTCGCATTGTAGATCTGATCGAACTCCAGCCGTTCCCCCGTGCAGTTGCAGAGGAGGCTGATGGTGCTGTTCGTCCGGCTGACCTGGTAGTCCTTGTCGTAGACGAGGACGCTAGACTCGTAATCCGCCGGTATCGCCAGGTTGAAGGTGACGGGGACGAGGATGTACTCCTCGGTGAGGGCGACCGAGACGGTGGCGTTGTTCCGGGAGGCTAGCTGGATCACTGTGTTGTTGGTGTAGGATATGGTGACGATCCCGCCTGTGGCGCTGATGCTCTTATCCACGTCCGGAGGGAGGATCAGCTCGACCCTGCTCTCCAGCCCCTTGGGGTTTGTGACGTCCAGGTTGAGGTAGGTGCTTCCAGAATTGTTGGATAGATAAGCGGCAAAGCCGACGAAATCCGACGGCGGGATCGGAGCCTCCGGGCCGGTGGGCCAGAAGAAGAATGCCGCCGCCATCAGGATCACCAAGGCGACCCCCCCCAGGACCAGGATCGGGGCCTTATCGCCTCTTCCCCCCCCGGAAAGCCCCCCTCCGCCCTTCGGCCCGGCGGGATGAGGCGGTGGAGGAGTCGCCCTAATGGGGGCGGGGGGCTTCGCCGCCGGCTCGGGGGCCAAAGCCCCCCCCTGGGCGGCCGCTTCTGCAAAGTCCTCCAAGGGGGGCGGAGCCTCCTTTTCTTCTTTCTCTTCGCGTCCGAAGACCGCCTCGGCCTCATCGACCCCTCCCTTGCCGGCGAAGTTATCGGGAGGCTTCGCCGGAGGCTCTTCGGTCTTCGGCGCTTCCCCTCTCGAAGGGCTCGCCTCCGGGGCGGGCTCCTCGGCCCCAGACGCCGCCAGCCCCGATCCTGCCTCCTCCGTCCCTCCTGTGGCGGGACCTTCGCCCCGGAGGTCTCCGGCTTCCATCGGGGCCTTCGCCTCCCCATCCGGGGAGGTCTCCTCCCCCAGGGGCTCCTCCTCCTCCGCCAGATCCTCCTCGGCCTCCTCCTCCTCGGGCCTTGGGGCGGCGGAGGGCTTATCCCTCCTGGGGAGGATCACCTCTCCCCTCTCCAGGTGGAGGATCAGGTCTGTATAGGTCCCCGTCTCGTCGACGAACCGCTTCGCCCTGGGGATCAGATAGGATATCCCGGAGATCTTCACCTCCTCGAAGAAGCCGGTGGACCTCATCAGCCGGTCCTTGTAGGCGTAGATGGCGCCGCTCTCCATCCTCGACTCGATCTCGCTGAGGCTGGGGAACCGGTCCTCCTCCGCCGAGACCTCCAGGGTGGCCTTCGCGTAAGCCTCAAAGAATACCCGGCTCATCCTGTTGAGCCGGTTGGAATAGCGCCGGTCGAAGAGGAAGGAGAAGCTTTCGCCCTCCAGCTCCAGCCTATCCGCTGCGGCATCGCGCCAGACCGAGTACGAAACGTCCATCGATCTTATCCCTAGCTCCGCCACGATAAGTATTTTTGTGTCCCTTCCGGGACGGAAAGGTGACGCGGAGGTCTCACGTAGCTCTTATATGAAAGCTACCTTTAAATCTCGCCGTCACAAAATCGGGGTTCGATGAAGACGGCTCTCATGGTTCCGGTCCTGCTGTCCCTCATGGTGGTGGGGATCCACGTAGAGCAGCAATTGGACCGCTACCATGCTGGTTTAGGGGAGGAAGTCTCTGTGATGCTCCGCCTCGGCAACACCGGCGAGTCCGCTCTGAACGTCTCCGTCGTCCCGGCGGTCCCCTCCGGCCTCTCGGCCCAGAGTGCGAGGCCCTCGTCGGTGACCCTCTCGCCCGGAGGCTCGGAGCAGGTCGCATATCTGGTGAGGGGGGAGGCTCCGGGCCTCTACCACGTCAGATCCCAGGTGATCTACACCGATCCCGAGGGGAGGTCTCGCCACATCGTCTGCGGCGATCGGAGCAATAGGCAGCTGAACGTCAGCTAACGCCCCTATCTGGCGAGGAGGTCACCTTTGGTGAAAAGGCAGTTCAGGCTGTAGCCGGAGGCCTCCAGCCTCTCCCTTCCGCCCTCCTCCCGGTCGAGGATGGCGAGGACCTGGACCGGCCGGTATCCCTCGCCCCTCAGCCGCTCAATCGACTTTATCAAAGACGACCCCGTGGTGACGACGTCGTCGACGACCGCCACCTTCGACCCCTCGGGGAGGGTCGGACCTTCGACATACTTCCCCGTCCCGTGGCCCTTCGGCTCCTTTCTTATGATCAGGGCCGAGAGGTCTCGCCCCTGGAGGTGGCCGACGACGGCTATCGCCGCTACTATCGGGTCCGCCCCCAGGGTCATCCCGGCGACGGCGACCGCCTCGGGGTCGATCCTCTCCAGGAGGAGCCTCCCCGTCAGGTACGCCCCCTCGGGGTGGAGGACTACCTCCCGGGCGTCGACGTAGTAGTCGCTCACCCTCCCCGAGGAGAGGGTGATCCTGCCTCTGCGGAGCGCCCTCGTCCTCAAAAGCTCCAGAAGCCTCTCTCTCTCTTCCATGCCTTGGTTGAAGCATCCCGGAGATATAACTTCAGCGGAGCTTCCCGGTCCTCTTCGTCTGGACGAGCCGTATCCTGTCGAGCCTCCCCAGGTCCGTCCCGTCCAGGAGGTAGACCCTGGAGAGGTCGAGGCGGGCCATCCTAGGAATCGGCCCCCGGTCCTCCCGGGTGGCGGCGTCGAGGGGGTAGCCCCCGCAGAGGGGGTTATAGGCGGGGACGATCGTCATCTCGGGTCCCTCGAGATCCCTGCCGTACTCCTCCCTCAGCCCCTCCCGGGAGAGGGGCGTCCTCACCCAAGCCCTCTCGGGGGGGC
>Ga0334889_1003747_pt1 | contig 14479 bp, 10 predicted proteins | sample GraSluR1_MG_2_FD_207222 | JGI IMG/M metagenome (GOLD analysis project Ga0334889, IMG submission 207222) | Sludge microbial communities from methane-producing bioreactor in Wageningen University, Netherlands - Granular Sludge_8_08-R1 | ecosystem: Engineered > Bioreactor > Anaerobic > Unclassified... | reverse complement strand
CAACGAACACGTTGGCTGGGTGGTCATACAGGTGCTGCGGCGAATCGATCTGCTGCAGGATGCCGTCCTTCATGACTGCGATGCGGCTCGCCATGGTCATGGCCTCGACCTGGTCGTGCGTCACGTAAATGAAGGTGGTGGCCAGGCGCTGGTGCAGCCTGGTCAGCTGGGCGCGCGTCTGCACGCGCAGCTTGGCGTCCAGGTTGGAGAGCGGCTCGTCGAAAAGGAAGACGGCCGGCTCGCGCACGATCGCGCGGCCCACGGCAACACGCTGGCGCTGGCCGCCGGAGAGTTGCTTCGGCTTGCGGTCGAGCAGGTGACCGATGTCCAGAATGTCTGCGGCCTCTTTCACGCGACGCTCGATGTCGGCCTTGGGCGTCTTGCGCAATTTCAGGCCGAAGGCCATGTTGTCGTACACGCTCATGTGAGGATACAGCGCGTAGCTCTGGAACACCATGGCGATGTCCCGATCCTTCGGCGGCACGTCGTTGACGACGCGATCGCCGATCAGAATGTTGCCTTCAGAGATTTCTTCCAAGCCAGCCAACAGGCGCAGACTCGTGGTTTTGCCGCAGCCCGACGGCCCAACAAACACGAGGAATTCCTTATCCTCAATATGAATGCTGAGGTCGTTAACGGCGATTACGTCTCCAAACCGCTTGTAGACATGATCATACGTTACACTTGCCATTTAGTTTTTTCTCCTTTGGGCGATCAGGAAGGGTTACAACGTTTGCGATTTTGGTCATTGACTGGATAATCATGCAAGGGGTGTAACTTGACCTTCAGTATAACACAGGCAAATGGGGTGCGCAACTCCCCAATTTCCGGCAATTTTCTCCGGCATCGCTGCGGCCTAGCCACAGGCCGTCCTAGGTGAAGTAGCGCTTCTGCCGCCACCGCGCCTCCGGATTGGTCACGGCGCGCAGTTCCGCCTTGGCCTGCTCCACCAGTTCCGGCTGGGTCATCAGATCGACCGCGGTCATTGCCAGCGCTTTGGCCGCGCGCAACAGCGCCTGATCGCCGCGCGGGCTGGCGGACGCCTCTGCAAACTCCGGCGTATGCCCGCCCACGTCCGGGTCGGCGATCACCACGTAGGGATGAATGGCGGGCACGACATGGCTGACATTGCCCATGTCGCTCGACCCTTTGCGTTCGTCAGGGGCCGGCTCTTGCACGTCTTCGCCGAGGCTGGAGATGTTCTCGCCGAAAAGGCGCGCCAGCGTCGGATTGGGAATGCGATGGGCATAGTGCTCTAGGTGGTGCGCCTTCACCCTGGCGCCTGCCGCCAGCGCCCCCGCCTCCGCACAGCGAATCACCTTCTCCACCACATCCAGCGAAGCATCCGACTCTGCGGCGCGCACGATAAAATCCGCCGCGGCGTACTTGGGCACCACATTGGCGGCGTCGCCGCCGTGCGTGATAATGCCGTGGATGCGCACATCCGGCGTCAGATGCTGGCGCAGCGCGTTGATGTTGTTGAACGTCTGGATGCATGCGTCCAGCGCGTTGATGCCCTTATCGGGCGAACTGGACGCATGCGCCGGCTTGCCGAAGAACTCGAAGCGCAGCAAATTAGCCGCGATCCCGCCGCGCGTGGTCATGGCTTTGACGCCGGGATGGATCATCATGGCCGCGTCCACGCCCTCGAACGCGCCGCGCTCCAACAGGATTACCTTGCCGCCGCCGCCCTCCTCGGCGGGCGTGCCGATCAGACGGATTTCGCCTGCCAATTCGGCGCGCACGGCATGCACGGCCAACGCCGCGCCCGTTGCCGCCGTGCCGATGATGTTGTGACCGCAGGCATGGCCCAAACCGGGCAGCGCGTCATACTCGGCCAAAACCGCAATCGTCGGCCCCGACCGGGCGCACTCGCTCGTCGCCACGAACGCCGTCGGCAACTCCGCAACGCCCCGCTCCACGGTCATCCCTGCCGCCTCCGCCGCGCCCGCCAGCAGCGCCATCGACGCATGCTCCTCGAACGCGATCTCCGGGTTAGCGTGAATGGTGTGGCTGATCTCGATCAGCCGTTCCGCCATCTCGTCCACAACTTCTTGCACGCGCGTCTTCAGCGCGTCCCGAACAGCAGTCTCCACAGAACGCCTCACTTCAATTTGCGCGGGTCCAGGGCATCCCGGAGTCCCTCGCCGATGTAGTTGATAGAAATGACGGTCAAAAAGATGATCAGGCCGGGGAAGACAGCCATCCACCAGTGGCCGTTCAACATCTCATTCTGCGCCGCATTGAGCATATTGCCCCAAGTCGGCGTGGGCGGCTGCACCCCAAAGCCCAGGAAACTCAGGCCCGACTCGGAGATGATCGTGGCGCCGACGAGCAGCGTAGCCGCCACGATGATCGGCGTCGACGTGTTGGGCAACACATGCCTGAAGACGATGCGCGAGTTGCGAATGCCCAACGTGCGCGCCGCTTCGACAAACTCCTTCTCCTTCAGGCTGAGGAACTGCCCGCGCACCACGCGCGCCACGCTCGTCCACGACAGGATGCCGAGGATGAGGATGATGCCGCCGGCCCCGCCATAGGCGCGCAGGATCGCTACATCCCACTCGCGCATAAGCAGCGACATGATGATTAGCATGAAGATGCGCGGCAAGGCGATGAACATATCGGTCAAGCGCATCAGCGCGTTGTCGATCCAGCCTCCGTAGAAGCCCGCCGCCGCGCCGACCACCGTGCCGATCAGGATGCCGACCGCAGTCGCCAACAAGCCAATCGTCAGCGAGATGCGCCCGCCATAGAGAAGCCGCGTCATGATATCGCGGCCGAGCGGGTCCGTCCCCATCGGGTGCGCCAAGCTAGGCGGCATGTCCTTGTTCGCCATCGCCGCCCTGCGCTCCTGAAACGAACTCAGTTCCGGCGGATAGGGGCTGACATACGGCACAAGGATGGCGCCGGCGCTCAGAAACAGCAACACGACGAGCCCGACGACAGCCAAACGATGGCGGCGAAACTGGTTCCAGACCATGCTGCGCATCGAGCGCTCTTGGCTGCCGGCTGGGGCCTGCAGATTCAATTGAGTAGCCGGTGTTGCAGTCGTTGCCATGCGTTTTTCCATTTTGTCGCTGCACCCCGCAGCGCAGCCAACGCCCTACTCGTACTGCACGCGCGGGTCTAGTAACGCGTAGGTGATATCCGCCAACAAATTGAAGGCGATGATGAGGACGGAATTGATCATGACAATGCCCATCAAGACCGGATAGTCAACGCGTTGAGCGTGGTAATAGAAGAGCCGCCCCATGCCCGGCCAAGAGTAAATCGTCTCGGTAAAGAGCGCGCCGCCGAACAGGGTGGGCAGTTGCAGAGCCATGATCGTGATCACGGGCGTAATCGCGTTCTTGATGGCGTGCCGAGTGATGATGCGCTGCTCCGTCAAGCCCTTGGCGCGCGCCGTGCGAATATAGTCCAGGTGAATGACTTCCAACATCTGCCCGCGCATGTAGCGCGTATAGGTGCCCGCCCCAAACAGGGCAAGCGTAGTCACCGGCAAAATCATGTGCGCAATTCGTTGCCAAATCGTCGGGGCCTGAACATCATACGGCGACATCCCTCCGCCGGGCAACAGCGGCTTGCAGTCTGAACACGCCGTGAAATGCGACCAGTCAAAGCCGCTAGACGGGCTGATCGGATTGCGAAGCAGCATATTAAATATGATGATCAACACGAGGCCAAACCAGAACACAGGAATGGCCTGCCCGACGAAGGCCACAAACGTGGCAATATGATCAAACAGAGAATACTGCTTGAGCGCAGAAAGAATGCCGATAGGAATCGCAATGAGCAGTTCAACGGCAAATGCGACCAACATCAGTTGCAGCGTCGCCGGCATCCGCTCCAAGATCATGTCGAGGACGGGACGCTTGGTGACGTTGCTTGTACCCCAGTCGCCCTGCGCCATCTGCGTAAGCCAGTTCCAATAGCGCACATACCACGGCTGATCCAAGCCCATCAACTGCTCCAGCCGCGCCATATCCTCCGCCGTTAACGACGGATTCTCCTCGAAGGCCGCCATTGGCCCGCCCGGCGCAGCCGAAATCATCGCAAAGACAACGACGCTGATCAGAAGCAACAGGGGTATAGAATGGATCAGGCGACGGAGAATATACTGAGAAATGGTCCACCTCCGAGGAAATCGGGCGGAGAGAAACCCCGGGGCATGACAAACCCAATTGCCATGCCCCGGCGCATCAAAGGACTACTCGAAATCCCAATCGAACGTGTTCCAACTGCGCTGGCTTTCCCAACTATTGATGCGGTAGTTCTTCAGGTTGCTAACCGTCAGGTCGATGTCTGCACGGTCGTACAGATAGATATGCGGCAGTTCGGCGTCGATCTGTTCGCATGCGATCTGATAAGCCGCCTTGCGCTCTGCGTTGTCTGGCGTCGCCGCCGCCGCGACAAGCGCTTCATCGGCAACCTCGTTGATCCAGCGCGAGTAGTTGAAACCCGTGCCGCCGTTGGCCTCGACCGGAATGCTGGAACTGTGGAAATAGCCGAACATCTGCTCCTGCGGGTCAACCGTGTCAGACGTCGTGAACATCAGGACGTCGAACTTGCCGTGCTTGCGGAAAGCCCCGCTCGACCAGCTGCCGAACAGCTCGGCGCTGGGCACGTTCTCGATATACAGATCGATGCCCACTTCACGCAGCATCTCGATGATCAATTGCTGCGACAGCTCGCGCAATTGGTTGCCGGAAGTGGTCTGGAACTTCATGCGCAGCGGGGTCCCCTCTTCGGCATGGAGACAGCCGTGGCACTCGCGCACCCCATCCCCATCCTCATCGGTGAAACCGGCTTCCTCCAACAATGCGATCGCCGCCTCCGGATCGTACTCAGAGGGCGGAATCTCGCACTTTGCCCAGCCCATGCTTAGCTCGCTGGTGGACACAGTCGTCTTGCCGTACAGCAGTTCGTCGATAATGAACTGCTTGTCGATGCCGTACTGGATGGCCTGACGTACGCGCAGATCGGCCAACAACGGATGTGGATTGTTGATCGGGTCGTCGGTCGCGTCGATCGTCGGGTCAGCCAGATTCAAGAGCAGCCGCTCGGAACCGGGACCCGGATTGGTGTGAACCGTGATGTCGGGGTTGTTCTCGAAGGCGGGAATGTCCGCCTCGGTCAAGTCCCACAATCCATGGATCTCGCCCGAAGTGATCAGCGCCTTGCCGACCTCGCGGCTTTCGACAATGCGCAAGATCACCCTATCCAAGTACGGCTTTTCCGGGTAGTCGCGGTAGTTCTCGTTCTTGACGTAGACCATGCGATCGCCCGGAATCCATTCCTGCAACGTAAAGGGGCCGGTTCCGATCGGCATCCAGTTAAATTCCCACTGCGTCATGTTTGCGGGGTCGCCCGTAGCGTGCTTGGGCACCACAGTCATGAAATTGCGCAGGAACGGCGCGTAGAACCGGCTATACTGCACCACCACGGTGTGGTCGTCCGGGCAGGTCACCGACTCAATAGCGGCAAGATTGGACGCGATAACCGAGCCGCCCTCCGGGTGCGTGATCGCTTGCCAGGTGAACTCCACATCCTCACAAGTAAACGGCACGCCATCGGACCACACCACATCATCGCGCAGATGGTAGGTCACGGTCAGCCCATCCTCGGACACGCCGCCGTTTTCAAGAGTCGGCACCTCGACGGCGAGTTGAGGATAGTAGTTGCCGTCGGGGTCGGCCCTTACCAAACCCTCTTCATAGTAGCCTGCCGCCTCAATCGCCACGGTCTGCGTGCGGATGAACGGGTTCAGAATCTCCGGTTCCTGATAAAGGCCGTAGATCAGAACCTTCTCGCCTGCCGCAGCCGCCGGCGCTTCTTCTGCCTCCTCCGCCGCAGGAGCTTCCGCAGCCGGCGCTTCTGCCGGCGCTGCCGGTGCGCCTCCGCCGCCACACGCAGCCAAAACCATTACCGCAACCACGGCAAGCGACGCAACCAACCACCACTGCTTGCGTTTGCTCATTCGGTATTCTCCTTGTCGCCTGGATTTGGATTGGTAGAACTGGATCATGAACCGGCTCATCGTTTGATGGATGCGCCAACCGTTCGGTCCGACACCGCACCCCTCACGCCATCGTGATTTAAATTGAGCAAGACTGGCCTCTAGCACTAACTGTCGCGCCGCCCTGCATCCGCATTGAGAGAGCGACGGAAATAATGAGGTAACCCTAAGGTCGGGCGAAAGTATACCCGCTTACAATTGTTGTGTCAACCGGCGAAAATCCGCGTCTCTCCAACAACTACTAGCCGGCGACGAATGGGATCCAAGAGCTTGCGCGGCGACAGCAGGGCGGTCGGCAGGCGGCAACCACCTTGCTGTCGCACGTTTTATTACACCTTGTCGCCGCCAACCGATTGGTTTACACTGCGTGAACTCATTCGCAAAACGCCTAATCCATCCACTGTTCATTCTGCGAATTCTGCGCAACACCTTCTTCCGCCCGTTGCAGCGCCGTTGGCCGCGACACCACGTAGCACCAGTTTCCATCTGCGAGTGCGCCCGCCGCAAGATGCAGACCGGCGCGCTCGGAAGCCTGGTATCGAGTGGCGCATCTCACAGCTCGTCGCATTGTCGTCATACGTCGCGGCCGGACAACCGCATTCCGATCACCGGCCGCATCGATCAAGGGGGTAAACCCAATGTGGTCTAATGTTGCCAATATGGTGAAACGCTATCCCCTAGCAACGTTTATATTACTGGCCTATCTGTTCTCTTGGTGGCCCCTGCTGATATACATGCTAGGAGATTTCCCCGTGGAGATCGCCGCATTCGGGCCATTTCTAGCCGCATTGACTGTGTTGGCTATGACCAACGGCAGGACTGCTGTCATGTCGTTGCTTAAGCAAATGATACGCTGGCGGGTAGGGCCGCAGTGGTATCTCGTCGCCTTGGGATTTCCGCTGCTAATGACGGCGATCGCCGTCTACCTGACCGTACAACTCGGCGCGCCGGCGCCGAGCTCGGACCAGCTAGCTGCTTGGCCCGGCATCCTTCCAATGTTCCTGATCGCGCTACTCGTCCCCGGCTTAGGCGGAGCCTGGGAGGAACCCGGCTGAAGAGGTTATGCCCTGAACCGGCTGGAAGTCAGACGATCTCGGTTAGGGGCGCTGCCGCCGCTGTGGGCCATCATCGTCGTATGGCATCTCCCGCTCTTCGTCACCGGCAACATCGAATGGGTGGATGTCTTCAATATGATTGGCGGCGTAGTCATCTACAACTGGCTCTATCACCGCAGCGGAAAAAGCGTTCTGCTTGTTATGATCATCCACGCCATGAATAACGCCGTGTCCGGCGAGTTCGTCTCGCCCATGTTCACCGGCGCCGATTCAGTGCAGTTGGCTTGGATGCGTACGCTGGCGTGGGGAGTCGCCGCGCTGATTGTGTTGCTATCCCAGTGGAGATGGTGGACAATGACCGGCGCGGGTGAGGACCGTGCAAACGCTGAGTCTACACGCTAAACAGAAGCGCCCGCCGGAATGCATTCCGGCGGGCGCTCTCGCGATTACTCCGTGCCTGTCGGCTTCGCCTAAATGTCCAGCCGCGCCTGATTGGCGTGAGTCTGGATAAAACGGCGGCGCGGGGGCACTGCGCTGCCCATCAGCATGTCGAAGGTCTGGTCCGCTTCCGCCGCGTCTTCGATGCTCACGCGCAGCACCGTGCGCTTCTCCGGGTTCATGGTCGTATCCCACAGTTGCTCGTGGTTCATCTCGCCCAGACCCTTGTAGCGCTGGTCGATGCGCACGTTCTCGTCACCCAGTTCCTGACGCAATTCCTCCAACGCCTTGTCGTCGTAGACGTACTCGCTGCCGCGCTTGCGCTTGCCGTTTTCCTCGCGCGTCAACGTCACGCGGTAGAGCGGCGGCTGCGCAATGTAGAGATGTCCCTTGTCGATCAGATTTTCCATATAGCGGAAGAAGAATGTGAGCAGCAGCGTGCGGATGTGTGCGCCGTCCACGTCGGCGTCAGTCATCAAAATGATGCGGTGATAGCGCAGGCCAGACAGGTCGAAGTTCTCGCCGATGTTGGTGCCCAGCGCGGTGATCAACGCCTGGATCTCCTTGTTTGCCAGCGCCTTGTCCAAGCTCGTCTTCTCGATGTTCAAAATCTTGCCGCGCAAAGGCAAGATCGCCTGAAAGCGCCGGTCTCGGCCCTGCTTGGCCGTGCCGCCGGCGCTGTCACCCTCCACAATATAGATCTCGCACTCGCTCGGGTCTCGGCTGGAACAGTCGGCCAGCTTGCCCGGCAGCGTCAGGCTTTCCAGCGCGCTTTTGCGGATTACCAGATCGCGCGCCTTGCGCGCCGCCTCGCGCGCCCGATATGCCGTGCGCGCCTTCTCCACAATCTGGCGAGCGTCGCGCGGATTCTCCTCCAGCCATTGCCCCATACTCTCGACGATCGCCGTCTCCACATGGTAGCGCACCTCGTTGTTGAGGAGTTTCAGCTTGTTTTGCCCCTCGAACTGCGGCTCCAACACCTTGACGCTGACGATAGCCGTCATGCCCTGGCGCGTGTCGTCCCCCGTGAAGTTCGCCTCACTCTCCTTCAGGAATCCCTGCTTGCGCGCATAGTCGTTGATCAGCCGCGTCACCGCGGTGCGCAGCCCCGTCAGGTGGCTGCCCCCATCCGGCGTGTTGATCGTGTTGGCAAAAGCAAAGACCGACTCGGCGTAGCTGTCCGTATATTGGATCGCCGCTTCTACCTGTGTGCTTTCCACCTCCAGATCCACATAGATCGGCGGATGCAGCACCACGCGGTTGCGATTTAGGTAGCGTACAAACGATTTGACGCCGCCTTCGAAATAGAAATTGACCTCATGAGGCTGCTCAGGACGCTCGTCGACCAGACGGATGTCCACCCCGCGCGTTAGAAAAGCCATTTCGCGCAGGCGGGTCGCCAGCGTGCTCCACGAATATTCCAGCACCTGAAAGATCGTGTCGTCGCGCAGGAAAGTTTGCGTCGTGCCGGTCTCGTCCGGCGAACAATCTCCGATCACCTCCACATCAGTGACAGGGACGCCGCGCTCGAAGCGTTGGCGATAGACCTTGCCGTTGCGCCTGACCGTCGTCTCCATCCACGTGCTCAACGCATTGACCGCGCTCACGCCGACCCCATGCAGCCCGCCGGAGACCTTGTAGCCGCCGCCGCCGAACTTGCCGCCGGCGTGCAGTTTAGTCATAACCACCGTCACCGCAGGCAGGCCGGTCTGTTTCTGTAGCTCTACCGGAATGCCCGCGCCGTTGTCCGTGACCGTGACGCTCTCATCCTTGTGAATCGTGATGCCGATCTGGTCACAGCGCCCCTGCATGGCCTCGTCAATGGCGTTGTCCACCACCTCGAACACCATATGATGCAGCGCTTTGGCGTCGGTGCCGCCGATGTACATGCCGGGCCGGCGACGCACCGCCTCCAGGCCTTCCAAGACCTGAATCTGATCGGCGCCATAGACGAAATTCTGATTCTTTGCGTTTGCCACAAACACCTCCGTCCGTCACAACCCAAATAAGAACCGGCTCGCCGCTACCCGGCAATCTCCTCTGCCGCGGCGTGCAGGATACGCGTCCGATAAAACACGAGCAGCGCCATCGCCAACCCGCTGCCGATATAGGCGTTGATCACAATGGCGACGGCAGTTCCGATCGGCGCCATCTCCGTCAGCCGTCGCATGATCAGGGCGATGCCTACCGTGATCACGGATGTCAGCACAATGAAAGCGGCCGTCGACCAGAAATTCTTGCGCACCACCGTAAAGCTCTGGGCCACGGCTATGTGCAACGGCAAATTATCCATCACGAGCGCGGCCGCCACAAAATACATATAGAAGAAAAGCACCATGACGGCCCCGCTGAAGAGGAACATCACGAGCATGCCTAGCGCCGGGCTGAGAAACGTGAGCAGCGCCGTCCCCAAAATGACCGGCACAGCGCCCGCAACCAGCAGCACGACCACCATCAAAATAAAAAGCAGCACCATCAGCCAGTGGCGCAGCACCGTGCGCGCAAACTCCGCAACGGTCGCCGGCTTGACAGCGCCGCCCAAGGGCAGCCGCCGCGCCAGCAGGTTCATGTACACGACCCCAAGCAGCAGCCCGATCAAGCCAAGCACGCTTGCTATGCCTGCGGCTGCCAGCGGATTGGCGATCTCAAACACCCGGTCCTCGGTAACCGGGCCAATTGCCACAAGCAGGCTCGGCACATGCAATAGCGAACTGCTGACCAAAACCTCCATCAGGTTGGAATGCCGCCCGGCCTCGGCCAGCATCTCCGACACCTGCGCCGTCATGGCCGCCATGTCCGGCGGGACGCCCTCCATGCGCGCCGCTTCAGCATAAAAACCGGCCAGTCGCTCGGAAAGCGGCGCCACGCTGAAACGCGGCCCCAGCCAGAGCAAAATGTCCAACGCCACCGGAATCAGCAATAGCTCCAACCGTCGCCCCAAAAACCGATAGCCGGCTGAAAGACTGTCAATTACGCCCAATCCGGTCGCCTCCATTCCGCTTGTTATGCGGCGCCTATACCCCATTTCTGGGTGGAAAAATGTTCTGCGCCGAGACAGTATTATAGCACAAAATTCGTGTAGAACAGAATTTCGCACGCGGTGCGGGAACGCCTGTTCGCCGCCCGGCGCGCCCGTTCACGCCTCGCCCCCAATGCCCGTCGCCAACGATTATTGACGTTGGCGCATCGGGTTAGTTACAATGCCATCGTAGCCTGACCGTTCGATCCGAGTGCGACTCGCAGAAGGCGCCGATGCGAGATCGAGTCGCCGCGCATCGACGGAGCGTTTGACGCCGGTCCGGTTACACAGGTCTAGACATGCTAACATAGACGCAATACGCAGACGCTATCGCAACGACGGACCAACCAAGGAAAACCAAAGGTGAACCCATGACGACCTTTGTCATAGAAGGAGGCCATCGTCTCCACGGCGCCATTCGCCCCACGGGCAACAAGAACGCAGCGCTTCCTCTCCTCGCAGCCTGCCTGCTCACCGACGAACCGGTCACGCTGCACAATGTGCCCGCCATCGGCGACGTCGCCACCATGTTCGCCATCCTGGCGGACCTGGGCGTCGAAGTCGAGTCTAACGGCGAAAGCGTCATCCTCTGCGCGCGCAATGCTCGCTCGTCCCAGCCTGACGTCAACCTCTTCAGCCAAATCCGCGGCTCGCTGACGCTGATGGGGCCGCTGCTGGCTAGGCACGGCCGCTTTGGCGTGACCGCCAATGCCGGCGGAGACGACATCGGCCGCCGCCGCATCGACACGCACATCCAAGTCCTCGAAGCGCTAGGCGGCGAACTCGTCCACAACGGCAAGTTCGAACTGCGCACACAAGGACGCCTACACGGAGCCGACATCCTGCTCGACGAGGCCTCGGTCACGGCTACCGAAAACGGCATCATGGCCGCCGCGCTCGCCAAGGGAACTACCATCTTGCGCAATGCCGCCAGCGAGCCCCACGTCCAAGATGTCTGCAACCTCCTGGTGCGCATGGGCTGCCCCATCGAAGGCATCGGCAGCAACGTCCTCACCATCCACGGCCAAGACAGGCTGCACGGCGGCGAAATGTACATCAGCCCGGACTTCATCGAAGTGGGCAGCTACATCGGCCTAGGCGCCATCACCCCAGGCGAGCTGCGCATTACCGGCGTCGTACCCGAACACCTGCGCATGGTCGAAATGGTCTTCGTCGACCGCCTGGGCGTCAATATGACCTTGGAGCATGACCCCTGCGCCGAACCGTACTGCGCTTATACGCTGGTCGTCGGGGAGGAGCAGGAGCTGCGCGTCAAGTCCGATTTCGGCGGCGCTGTGCCCAAAATCGACGACGCGCCCTGGCCCGCCTTCCCGCCTGACCTGATGAGCATCGCCCTGGTTGCCGCCACCCAAGCCCAGGGCACGATCATCATCCATGAAAAGATGTACGAAAGCCGCCTCTACTTCGTCGATAAACTGATCACGATGGGCGCTAAAATTATCCTGTGCGACCCGCACCGCGCCGTCGTCGTCGGCCCCAGCCGCCTGGTCGGCCAGCACGTCACCAGCCCGGACATCCGCGCCGGCATGGCGCTGCTCCTGGCCGCGCTCGCCGCCGACGGCGTCACCACCATCGGCAACGTCCAACAGATCGACCGCGGCTACCAGCAGATCGACCACAAGCTGCGCAAGCTGGGCGCACACATCGAACGCATCGAGGGGCGCGGTTAGCACGTCCCCCACCAGACGAGAGACATACCCATGCCCGATATCGACATTCACGCCATCCAACAAGAGGTCGCCCGCCAGCGCGACGACATCCTCACGTTCCTGCGCGAACTCGTCGCCATCCCCTCCATGGACTCCCAGATCGGCCCCGTCGGCGAGCGCGCCCAGGCCGAGATGCACAAGCTCGGCTTCGAGGATATCCGCTTCGACAGCATGGGCAACACCCTCGGCCGCATCGGCAACGGCCCGCGCATCCTCCTCTACGACAGCCACATCGACACCGTCGGCATCGGCGACCCTGCCGAGTGGCAGTGGGACCCCTTCACCGGCAAGGTCGAGGACGGTCGCTTCTACGCCCGCGGCGCCTGCGACGAAAAAGGCAGCACGCCGGGCATGGTCTACGGCCTTGCCATCGCACACCGGCTCGGCCTGCTCGAAGGCTGGACTGCCTACTACTTCGGCAACATGGAAGAATGGTGCGACGGCATCGCCTGCCACGCCCTCGTCGAGCACGAAGGCATCCGCCCCGACTTCGTCGTCATCGGCGAACCCACCAAGATGCAGGTATACCGCGGGCACAAAGGCCGCATCGAAATGCAGATCGTCGCCAAGGGCCGCAGCGCGCACGCCGCCAGCAACCACCTGGGCGACAATGCCATCTACAAGGTTCTGCCCATCATCGACGCCATTAGCCGCCTGGAGCCGCAACTGGGCGACGATCCCTTCCTCGGCCACGGCAAGATCACCGTCACCGACATGAAAGTGGAAACCCCCAGCATCAACGCCGTGCCCAACCTCTGCACCGTCTACATCGACCGGCGGCTCACCTTTGGCGAGAGCGCCGCCGACGCGCTGCAACAGATCCGCGACCTCATCCCCGCCGAGCATGTCGCCTCGGGCGATGTGCGCGTCGAAATGTTGCGCTACGACGAACCGAGCTATACCGGCTTCGTTTTCCCCGTTGACAAATACTTTCCGGCCTGGGCCATCGACGCCGAACACCCGCTCGTCCAGGCTGGGCTGGAGACGGCGCGGCGCATCGGCCTGCCCGAACACGAAGCGGGCAAATGGAACTTCAGCACCAACGGCATCTACTGGGCGGGCAAAGCCGGCATCCCCTCCATCGGCTTCGGCCCCGGCGAGGAAGAGACCGCCCACACCGTCAACGACAGCGTCCTGCTGGACGACGTGGTGAAGGCGACCGAGTTCTATGCGCTCCTGCCGGGGCTGATCGAGAGCTAATGGCCCGCCGCGTGACGCTCAGCGCCCACAAGGCGCGCCCCTACAGACGCATGGCGCAACACGTAGAGAAACCGTGCCCATGAACCGCACCGAACTGAATCGTTCGCCTTTGGCCGTCATCGCCGTCGGCGGCAACTCCTTGATCAAGGACGCCAACCACCCTCAAGTGCGCCACCAGTGGGACGCCGTGCGCGAGACCGCATGCAACATCGCCAACCTGATCCAGGCCGGCTGGCGCGCGGTGATCACCCACGGCAACGGACCCCAGGTCGGCTACATCCTGCGCCGCAACGAGCTGGCTATGCACAGCGTCCACACCACCCCTATGGACCTGATCGTCGCCGACACGCAGGGCAGCATCGGCTACATGCTGCAACAGGCGCTCAACAACGAGTTCTACCGCCGCGAGCTGCCGCGGCAGTGCGTCACCATCGTCACCCAGGTTCGCGTCGAGCGCGACGACCCCGCCTTCGCACACCCGGCCAAACCCATCGGCGGCTTCCTAGACGAAGCCTCTGCCCATCGCTTCGAGGCGGAAGGCTGGCCTGTCGTCGAAGACGCCGGCCGCGGTTGGCGGCGGGTCGTCGCCTCTCCCCAGCCGGTCGAGATCATCGAACAACAGGCCATCGCCGAAGCGGCGGCCACAGGCTGGATCGTCATCGCCGCGGGCGGCGGCGGCATCCCCGTCACCCGCAACCGCGCCGGCGAGCTGCGCGGCGTGCCGGCGGTCATCGACAAAGACCTCGCCAGCGGCCTGCTGGCCGGTCGCCTCGATGCCGACCTGCTGCTGATCAGCACGAGCGTCGAACACGTCGCCACCCACTTCGGCACGCCGCAGCAACAAAACATCGAGCGCATGACCGTCGAGGAGGCGCGCCGGTATCAGAAAGAGGGCCATTTCGCCCCCGGCAGCATGAAGCCGAAAATCGATGCATGTATCCGCTTCCTCGAACAGCACACAAAAGCCGACGCCCGCTGCATCATCACAAACCCGGAAAACCTGGAGCAGGCAGTCCAC
>Ga0334889_1003744_pt1 | contig 14494 bp, 12 predicted proteins | sample GraSluR1_MG_2_FD_207222 | JGI IMG/M metagenome (GOLD analysis project Ga0334889, IMG submission 207222) | Sludge microbial communities from methane-producing bioreactor in Wageningen University, Netherlands - Granular Sludge_8_08-R1 | ecosystem: Engineered > Bioreactor > Anaerobic > Unclassified... | reverse complement strand
CTGCCTCGTCGCGGGATGTCCGGAGACCAATTGCCAAATCAGAAGTAATCAGCTCTCCTCCAACCGGTAAAATATTAGAATAATAGATAGAATCATTATAGAATACCGCAATATCCGTTGTCCCTCCACCGATATCTATTAAAACCGTTCCCGCTTCCTGTTCACCAGTGGTCAATACTGCCAACGCCGAGGCATAGGGTTGAAATACTGTTCGGTAAACTTCATACCCTACGCTTTGAAAACATTCAACCAAATTGTGGAGATGGTTTTCTTCAGCGGTAACCACATGGGCATTCACCTTTAAACGAGTTCCCACCAGTTTGCGAGGTTGAGCAATTCCCCGTTGATCGTCCAACGAAAACTCCTGAGGGATAACATGAATGACCGCCTGACCGTCACTGGTTATCTGAGTTCGAGTTCCCTCTATGACTTTTTCAATATCTTTTTCATATACCTCCCGACTGACTTTTCCGAGAAGTATTTCATTTTCAGCATTCCTGGAAGTAACGTAATCACCTGCAATCCCAGTATATAAAAAATTCGGTTCTTCTTTGGCAACGCTCAAGGAATTGAGAACCGACTCTTTTATCGAATGGGAAGCTTTTTCAACATCAACAACTTTTCCTTTTTTTATCCCAGACGAAGCACTCAACCCAATACCTAATATTTCGATTCCATTGGATCGAACCTTCCCGATTAACGTACAAACTTTGCTGGTTCCTACATCAACCGCTGCAATAGTTGGGTTTGATGTCTCAATATATTTAAATAATTTCAAAAAATTTCCTCCTCGTCCTGGATAAGAACAATGTCTTTTTTCATGCGTAGATCAAAACCAACAACCTTGAGAGCTTTTACCTGGACTTCTCTCAACAAGGGTTTCAAAACCGGGATTTTTTCTTTCAAGTTTTGAACACTCTCACACTTGATAAATATATCATTTTGAAGTTGTAAAATAAACAGATTGTTATGAACCATTTTCGTCATCTTCAAATGCGTATCAAAATCGCTCAGCCAAGCACGAATAACCTCTAAAGTCATTTTAATCGAATCATTTTCGAGGGATGGAACATAAAGAGAAATTAAAAGATCGGGATTGTCAGATGGGGTATTTACTCTTACCCCTTGATCGTCGACATAAAACCAGGTATCTCCAACCACAACTTTTGCCAAGGGAGCTCTTTCCACAATCTCGATTCGAATTAAATGAGGAAAAACCTTTTGAACTCTTACACTTTTTACGTCGTTAATTTTTTTGATCCGGTTTTCAATTTCCCAAGTTCTTAAACCAAAAATACTCTGTCCAATTTGAATACCCGAGGCGCTTTCGATATATTTTACCGATATGCTCCGATTACCGCTCACCTCAATTTGGTTTACTGCAAACAAATTCCCTCTCATGAAGAGGCTAAAAACCAACCAGGCGATAACTCCCAGAACTAGATAAAAAAAAAGAGTTTCAAAAAAAATTGTGACTTATAATATTTCATTGCCATACCTCGATTTCATTTTCCAGAAAAATATTTCTTTCTCGTTGTACTTCTTGGCGAATCCAATCTATCAGTACCATTACATCTCGAGCTTTCGCCGCTCCACGATTGATTATAAAATTGGAATGTTTCTCAGAAATTTGGGCGAAACCGGTTCTTAACCCCTTGAATCCCATTTGATCGATGATTTTAGCCGCATAGTCACCAGGTGGATTTTTAAATACACAACCGGCCGACGGCCAACCCACCGGCTGAAATTGCTTGCGGAGAAGGCTATTTCGACGAATATTATTCTTAATATTTTCGGTTTTATCGGGAAAAAGCTGAAAAATGACTTTCAAAATCGTCAACCTATCTTTCTTTAATGATGACCCTCGATAAAAAAAATCCACCTTATTCCTTTCCAACCACTCTATATTACCATTATTATCCATGACTAAGATTTCTTGGATTAAATTTTTGATTTCCTGTCCGAAACAACCGGCATTAATCCGCACCGCTCCTCCCACCGTTCCCGGAATACCAACGAGAAATTCAAATCCTCCCATACTGTGGCATAGAGCAAAACTCACTAAATGCGAAAGAGGAACTCCGGCTCCACTTTCAATACGATGGTTTCCAATACATTTCATTTCAGCATATTCGCCAGCAAGACGAACCACCACTCCTGGAAAACCTTGATCATGAACCAGAATATTTGATCCTCGTCCCAGAATTTTCCAGGGACAGTTTAAATCCTGCATTTTTAAAATTAATTTCGGGAAAACCACACCTCTTAAAACATCAACTAAAGCGACTACCCGACCACCAATTTTCCAGGTCGTATAAAGCTTCATTTCAGCCTGTGGTATTACAATCAAGTCCGAAGAACCGGCATACTCTTTCTCAACTGATTTCCATTTTTCCTGCACATACTGTCGGCTACCTTCCATACATCTCCGGCCCCCATGGTAATCAAAATATTTCCTGGACCTATCAGATTCTCGGTAATGTCAAGAGCTTCATCTATGGTTGAAACCATATGAACACCATCATAACCGGCTTTTTTTAACTCATCATAAATTAAACTTGAGGTAATGCCTTCAATCGGCTTTTCACCAGCCGAATAAATGGGAAAGAGGATAACTTGATGGGCTTTCTTTAGTATTTCAGCCATTTCTCTATAAAGACGCTTGGTTCTGGTATACCGATGAGGTTGAAAAACAACAATCACCTTGCCTAATGTCCGGCTCAGCGCTGTTCTCAATACTACACTCATTTCAGTTGGATGGTGAGCATAATCGTCAACCACCAGGGTTCCATCAATATAACCAATTCGCTCATAACGTCTCTTCACTCCTTTAAACATCTCTAAAGCACTGGCAATTGATTTTTTATCAATTCCCAGCTTTACCCCAACCGCTACACAGGCTAAGGAATTAATAACGTTATGGAGCCCAGGAATATTCAAGATAAAAGAACCTAAGTTCTGGTTGAGATAGGTCACTCGAAACAAAGACCCTTCCGCCCTTTCTTCAACCATCGATCCGTGAACATCAACTCTATCATTGATCATTCCATAAGTCATTAAATTAGTCTGGGGGTGTTGGTTGAACATTGCCTGTACATTAGGGTGGTCTCCGCAGGCTACTATAAATCCCCCCTCTTTAACACCATTAGTAAAGGAAACAAAAGCATTCATTTCATTTTCTTGACTTCCGTAATATTCCAAATGGTCATCTTCGATATTGGTTATCACCGCGCAGTAGGGGCTGAGCCTTAAAAAAGATCCGTCACTCTCGTCAGCTTCGGATACAAAATATTCTCCATCACCAAAGCGAGCGTTCCCCCCGATATCTTCGACTTCTCCACCTACCAAGACCGTAGGATCCAGGCCGGCGACTTCCAACAAGAGTGAAATCATCGAGGTCGTAGTGGTTTTTCCGTGGGTTCCTGCAATTGCTATACCCTTTTTCTGATTGAGAAAAAAGGCCAACATCTCTCCCCGATGAATAATTGGTATGTTTCTTTGAATGGCTTCTTGGAGTTCGACATTTTCTGGGGGGATAGCGGAAGAAATAACCACTGCAGAAATATTTTTAATTCTTTCTCTTGAGTGACCGATAAATACCTGAATGCCTTTTTCCTGAAGTCGACAAGTGTTTTCTCCACAAAAAATATCAGAGCCACTAACCTGATATCCCATTTCAAAAGCGATGGTTGCCAAGGCACTCATGCCAGTGCCGCCAATACCAATAAAATAGAGTTCGTTAGGTAATGAGACGAGATGAGCGTTCAATTCAATTCCTCCTACGGATCTCATTGACAATCATACCAGCAATTCGTGCTGCTGAAAATCGAAAATCTTCAATTTTTTTATATTTTTTTTCTGACTGCTCAGATAGACCTCGAATTGCTTGAGCTAAGCCTTCTGAATGAAGACTTTTTTCGTCTATAATGATGACCGGTAACTTTTCACCCAGCCATTGGGCATTGTAAAACTGGTGTTCTTCAGTTGCCTCTCCATAAGGAATCAAGACCGCCGGAAGACCAAAACAAAACAATTCATAAGTAACATTGGCACCAGATCGACTGATTACCAAATCGGCCGCCGCATAAAAAATACCTGGATTTGGGTAAAAATCATAAACCAAATAAGGAAATGGATAGCGCGCCGCCCTTTCCTTGGCTTCTTGATAAGATTCATCTCCAGTGATATGAATGACTTGTAAATTCAATTTTTCTATAAAAGGCAATGCTTGCCAAAATACCTGGTTAATCAGCTGAGAACCTCTACTTCCTCCTATGATGAGCAAAGTTTTCTTATGAGAATCGAGACCGAGTTTTCCCCTTGCTTCCTTATCTTTTCCCTGCCAATCAAGAACCTCTCCCCGCAAGGGATTACCGGTTACAACCACCCGACTTGTATCACGAAAACCTTCAACTGCTTCCGCAACCGGTACAAAGGTTTTTTTTGACCAACGGGAGATGATCCGGTTGGCAAAACCCGGATGGATATTCTGTTCCTGAACGAATATCGGAATCCGAAATATTTTTGCCCAAAAAGCGATTAGCAAAGATACATAGCTGCCAAAAACCAAGACCGCCCGAGGCCGAAATTTGATAAAAAGATAACAGCTTTGAAACAATCCTACTATATTATCACCAAAGGCACGTAGAAAATCTACAGTTGATGTTCGATTCCATCCTCGCGCTCGAATAAAAGAAAGCGCAAAACCAGCTTCAGGAACTAATTTTTTTTCCATGCCTCTTTTGGTTCCAATAAAGCGAATCAAAAAGTCGTGAGAAAGATGTTGAGCAATGCTGAGCGCTGGAAAAATATGACCGCCGGTTCCACCAGCTGCAATAAATATTTCATTCAAAATGATTCACCTTTGACTGTCGTGCGATATTGAACAACAAACCGATTTCGATCATGGTAATCAGTATTGATGAGTTTCCATAACTCACCAATGGTAATGGTACGCCTGATACTGGGAGGATTTTGAGAACTGCGCTCATGTTAACAATGACCTGCATGAGGATACTCAGGATAATTCCCATTGCCAACAGAGCTTGAAAGTCATCACCAGAACGAATCGCAATTTGCCATCCCCGCCAAAAAAGAATACAAAATAAAACAACCACTCCCATTGTTCCTATAAAACCTAACTCTTCGCCAATAATGGCAAAAATAAAATCGGTATGCCGATCAGGAAGATAGAAAAATTTTTGTCGGCTTTCCCCCAATCCCCGACCAAATAAGCCTCCCGAACCAATGGCAATGAGAGATTGAATAATTTGAAAGCCCTTCCCCAAGGGTTCTTTCCAAGGGTCGATAAAAGCCTCAAGCCGTGCCTTCCAGTATTGATTCCCACTAGCAAAAATCAAGAAGAGCAGGATGGGAATTCCGGCAAAAATTGGATAGAGCAGGTGAATTATTTTTCGCCCTCCTAAAAAAAGCATGACAAAGGTGATACCAGCCAAAAATAGAGTGGTACCCAGATCTGGTTCCATAATGACCAATACTCCCATAATTCCAACCACCAAGAGGAAAGGTACGACTCCATACCAAAAATCCTGTGCTCGATGACGGTGGGTTACCAAGGAATCAGCCATATAAATGATTAAACTCAATTTTGCCAATTCCGAAGGCTGAAAACGCATCATGCCAAAATCTAACCACCGATAGGATCCGCCCACCATTCTACCAATATAGGGGAAGAAAACAAGGGTAAGCAAAAGAACCGAAAGAAGAAGTAATTTGGAGCTCATTTTCCGAACAAAATCCAGTCGGATAAAGGAGGCAATAATGAAAAAAAAGAAAGACAAAGCAACACCAACCACCTGCTTTTTAAAAAAATAATAAGGATCGCTATAGGACATGATCGAGGTGGTCATGCTGGCACTGAAAACCATTATCAAACCAATGCAAAGCAAGAGGATCGTCGCCCAAAATAGAAAAGGATCGATTTCCCACCACCAGCGTTTTAAATGATTTTCATTTGAATTGACTGATGACCATTGGTTTAAAAAATCTTCATTGGTTCCCATAGGCTAAACGAAAAAAATGTTCACCTCTTTCCTGGTAGTTGGCATATTGGTCCCAGCTAGTGCAGGCTGGAGATAAAAGAACGCAATCACCGGACACAGTCAAAGAACGGATTTTTAAAAAAATTTCGTCTAAATCAGAGAATAAAAAGGTGGGTATGGATTCTGGTATAAATTTTTGAATCAGCTCTCGGTCTTCCCCAAAGAGAAGAACCATTTTAATTTTATCCGGGGAAAAATACCGGGTGAATTCAGAAAAATCTTTTATTTTACTTCTCCCCCCTAAGAGCAAAATAATAGGTCCATTTAAGGAATTGATTGCTGCACAGGTGGATGCTGGTGTCGTCGATTTGGAATCATCATAAAATACAACACCGTTTATTTCGGCAATCTTCTGAATTCGATGACTCAATCCTTGAAAGCTTGAAAGAGACTCTTCAATCTGATCAACCCTAACCCCCACAACTCGGCAAACTGCAGAAGCAAATAATAAGTTTTCCCGATTATGCCCCCCGGGGAGTTGCCAATTGCGACAATCAATATTTCTTTCCTTACCCTCGAATCGTTCAACAATTTTTTGTTTCTCCCAATAAAATCCCTCATGTAATTGCCCAAAACTTGTCACGGGAACGATAGAGCTGCGGACCATTTGACATAGTTGGGCATGCCAGTTGGGAATGGAAAAATTGATGATCGCCCGATCGTCTTTTTTCTGATTGATAAAAATATTCCGTTTTTGAAAAAAATAATCTCGAAAAGTATTATGCCGATCCAAATGGTTGGGTGACAGATTCAGGATACCAGCAATGTGAAACCTTGCATTTACAATCCTCTCCAATTGGAAGCTACTCAGTTCCACTACTCCCCAATGGTATGAAGCTGGAAAAGCAATTGAATCAATCAAAGGTGTCCCAAAATTCCCTCCCACAAAGGCCGAAAAACCCGCCCTATTCAGTATATGGCCGATCAGGGCCACGGTGGTACTCTTCCCATTGGAACCAGTAATACCGATGAGAGGAAAATCCAGCATGCTGCAGGCTAATTCCACTTCGCTCAAAATCGGGATCTGCTCTTGGTCACATTTGATCAAGACCGGATGATGGGAAGGGACCCCTGGACTTACTATGCATCCCTGGATATTTTTCCAATTCAGTTTAGGCAGATCGGCTGGCATAAGATGAGAATAAGCTGGGTGGTTGAGAATGTTCGGCAATAAATCACTTCTCTTTTTGTGATCGTCATACCCCAACACCTTCTCGCCATGATCAAGCAAAAAACCAGTGGTACTTTCTCCAGTTTTTCCCATTCCTACAACTAAGTAATTCCTCATGACCCTATTGAACCCGTCCTAACCATGCTACTGTAATTCCAATGGCTTGAATGATCCAGAAACGCACGGTAATTTGCGTTTCTTTTATTCCTTTTAATTCAAAATGATGATGAATTGGACTCATTAAAAAAAGTCTCCGACCTAAAATTTTAAAAGAAAAAACCTGCAATATCACTGAAAGAGTATCAACAAAAAAAACCAGCGCCGAAAAAATAATCAAAAGAGACTGCCCGGAAATAAGTGCCATAAAGCCGATAAGAGCTCCCAAGCCTAATGATCCGGAATCACCCATAAAAATACCCGCTGGCCAGATATTAAACCATAAAAAGGCGGTTAATCCTCCAATTACTCCAAAGGCTAACCAGGAAAGCTGAGTTTTCCCTAAGGTTAATAAAAGCAAACCCCAAAAAAGAAAGGTAAGAATACCCGAACCCCCCGCTAACCCATCCAAGCCATCGGCAATATTAAATGCATTTGAGGTAGCAACGATAATAAAAATCCCGTACCCAAAAAAAAGAGGGCGAGAAACTGGAATCACATTATGGCTAAATGGGATGGTAATCTGAGTTGGGATCCAATCCATAGCCAGCCAAAGAATTATTCCGGCAAGGACAATCTGGAACAAAAACTTATAACGAGCTTTTATTCCCCAGGGTTTCTCCAAATAGCTCTTATACCAGTCATCAACCAACCCTAAAAGGGTATAGCCGGTAAGGAGTATTATTGGGAGTAGATTGTCTAACCAATACCGTTTTCCAACTCCAAACACCACCAAAAGGGCTGTAAAAATGACTACACCGCCCATGCTGGGAGTATTCTCTTTGTGAAGATGGAGATTAGGTCCTTCTTTCTTTATTTTTTGACCAAGATGGCGTTGCTGCTGCCATCGAATAAACAGCGGAAAAAAAACCATTCCAATTCCAAAAGCCAAAAGAAAAGCAAAGAATAGATTATTGGGAATAATTCCAGGTTTCATGCTCGATCCACTCCGTCGGTATGGCTTCTTCTAATTTCATTGCTCTTGACCCTTTAAATAAAACAATAAGTCGAGAAAAAGGGAAAGGAATTTGATCGAGAAGAATTTTTTTGATTTCTTCATGGGAAGAAGCCAAATAATATTCTCCGTCCACCGAGTTTTTCGATAACACCTTTTCAGCTGCCCCATGCATCAAGGAACCATAAAGAATGACATTCTTGATATTGTGTTCTTCCAAAGAACGGATACTTTCTTGATGAACTGCCTCGGAAAAACTCCCCATCTCCAGCATATCTCCCAAAACCACCCAGGTTTGATACCCTTGATGGTTGAATCTTTTCAATAAATTGAGAGCTTTATGCAAAGAAATTGGATTGGCATTATAGCTGTCGTCGATCACGTACCCCTCTCCGACATGATAGATCTTTTCTCTTCCCTCAGGAAGGAGAATTTCATTCAGAACCATTTGGATTTCCTCCTCTTGGATGCCCAGTTGGAATGCTTGATGAAGGACTGGAAGGAGTAAGATGATCAGTTCCGGCGAAAAAATCGGAGCTTGGAACCGATAAACTTGACCCTCACACTGGCAACGGAATCTGGTAATACCTTCGGTTGGATTCAATTGATAATCAAGAAGTGAGAGTTGTGAGGTGATATGATTTTGAAGGCCGAAAAGAATGACTTCCTTTCCCTGATGGGAAAAATCCTCTTTGAGTTTTAAGGCATAAATATTATCCCCGTTTAAATAAATCGTTTTGGCATTTTCTGCCAGTAAAATTTTTTCTTGAATAATAGTCTCGACATTTCCAAAACCCTCTAAATGACCTTTTCCGAAAGCAGTGAAAACAACTATTTCCGGATCAATGATTTCGGATAGTTCATCCATCTCACCTTTCTTATTGATTCCGGCTTCAATGATAAAAAAGTCATCTTGAGGAGAAAAATTGCAGAATGAAGCTGATACCCCGATATTGGTATTATAACTGAAAGGAGTCGCAGACACTCGAAAGCGAAGGCCAAGTATTTTTTGGAAATAAAATTTTGTAGTCGTTTTCCCCACCGTTCCGGTTATGGCAATTTTCTTCCCAGAGACCCGTTTTGAGCAGAATATCCCGAGGTTTTTTAGTGCTTCTACAGTATCATTAACCAAGAAAAGGCCAAAATCTTGGGGAGATTTGACCTTTTGACTAATCAAAGCCCCTCGAGCGCCATGATCCCAAGCATCATTTAAATAAGAATGACCATCGGCATTTTTCCCTTTTATAGCTACAAATAAACCGCATTCGGTATTTTGCCGGCTATCGATCATAATCTTATCAAATTTTTCTTGTTTTCCTGGAGCGACCAGCTTGGCTCCGGTTGCTTGAATAATATCCGGCCTTGTAATCATGATGAATTTCTCTCTTTGAGGAGTTCTAATGCCACATCATAATCATTATGGCAAATGATTCTATCGTGATATACTTGATAACGTTCTGGTCCTTTTCCGGCTAAAAAAACCACATCACCAGCTTGAGCTAAAGAAAATGCCTGGTTTATTGCTTCTCGTCGGTCAAGAATAATACAAGATTCCACAGGAACTTCTTTTTTACATTTACTGACTCCCTGCATGGCGTCTTCAGCGGTTTGTCGAGGATCCTCATGGCGAGGATTATCGCTAGTAATTATACAAATATCGCTCCAGCGAGCAACAGTTTCCCCCATCATCGGCCTCTTGTTCCGATCTCGCTCACCACCGCAACCAAATACTGTAATGACTTTTCCTCGAACCATTTTTTTAATGAAAGAAAGGGTGCTATCGAGTCCGTGCCAGTTATGAGCAAAATCAACGATAACCATAAAATCCTGACCGGCATTGACTACCTCCCACCTCCCAGGAACTCGGTGAGTGTGCTCTAGGCCTTGAGCAACTTTTTCACCCTCTATTCCAGAGAAAATAGCCATAGCCGTAGCCGCTAAAGCATTGTAAACCGCATGCTGGCCGGGGAGGGAAAGCTGAACTGACTCATTTCCTTTTGGAGTTTTTATTTTCATTTCTGTCCGGTCAACGAAATATTCAATATCTTCAGCGAAAACATCGTTTTCTGGCCGTAATCCAAAAGTAAAAGTCGGAAGGTGGCTTTCGGTAATAATTTTTCGGCAGTTTTCATCATCGCCGTTCACAATCACAAAACGAGGATAAGATTTTTTGGTATTTTGTTCCACCATTTCGATGAGTTTCTTTTTACTGGAAAAGTAATGTTCAAAACTTTTATGAAACTCCAAGTGTTCAGCTACCAAGTTGGTGATCACTGCTGCATCGAAAAATAATCCATCGACTCGCCCTAAAGCCAGACCATGAGAAGAAACTTCTAAAACCGCCTGACGAATTCCTTTATTTAGCATGCTTTTCAAGCAGGCTTGTATCTGCAGCGACTCTTCGGTGGTATTAATCGCTTCATAGACGTCTGGACCAATGATATTTTTTGGCGTCGTCATCAAACCACAGGCATGGCCATCATCTTCAAGAATGTTACGCAGAAAAAAACAGGTGCTGGTTTTTCCATTGGTGCCAGTAACACCAAACAACCTCATTTCTCGGGAAGGATGATCGTAAAATTGAGCAGAAATTTGAGCCATGGTCTTTCTCACGTCATCAACTCGAATCCAGGTTTGTTCCCGATGAGGAGGAAATGAAATTTCGGGATCAGAATAGACAATGACTGCCGCTCCCCTTTTAATGGCATCTTCAATATAGAGATGTCCATCGGTATTAATCCCAGGAATGGCAAAAAACAAATAACCTGGACGAACCAATCGAGAATCAAAAGCTAACCCGCTGATTTTGAGTTGGTCATCAACAATATTTTTATAACCATATTCATTTAAATTGAATAATTTTTTTAAGATCAATAGACCGTTACCTCGGCATTCTCGGACATAATACCAGCATAATGAATAATGTTTTGAACGATTTCTCGAAAAACCGGGGCTGCGATATCGCCTCCATAGTATTCACCTTGGGCTTCATCTAAAACTACCAATATTCCGAAACAGGGCTCGGGAACCGGAAAGAATCCGATAAAAGAAGAATAAAACCGATTGATAGTATAACGGCCGTCCTCTCCAATTTTCTGTCCGGTTCCGGTTTTCCCCGCAATAGAATATCCTGGGATAGCGGCTTTTTTACCGGTTCCCTGGTCAACGACTTTCCTCATCATGTTTAAAACTATATCAGCGGTTTCTTCGTCAACGACCCTATGAATTGGTGAGGGAAGAACTTCCCGAACGACCTTTCCATTTTCATCGGTGACCTTTTTTACTAAACGGGCTTTCATAAGAATCCCGCGATTAGCTATGGATGAAACTGATCTTAAAAGCTGAATTGGGGTAACCAGCATCTCCTGACCAATGGGGATGGCACCGATAGATAGCGCCGACCAGTTTCGAGGCTTCCGCAATAAACCAATCTCCTCTCCATTCAAACCGGTCTCACAGGATTCTCCGATACCAAAATTTTTCAAGTAGCGATAGAGCGTTTCTTCTCCCAGTCGTTGGGCGATTTGTATTGTACCCACATTGCAGGAATTAATAAGAATGTCTTCGAGTGTTTCTTGCCCATGACTTTTTATATCCCGCACCCGATGATTATACACCATTATGGAACCACCGCAATAGAAACTTTCTCCCAGATAAACCTTATTTTCCTGGAGGGCTGTAGCCATAATCATTGGTTTCACGGTAGAGCCCGGTTCAAATAGCATAGATACTGCTAAGTTTCTCCAGGATTCTGGTGAATAGTCATTAAAATGATTATTATCATAAAAAGGACGCGAAGCCATAGCTAAGATATCACCGGTTCTTGGATCGTTCACTATTACCACGCCACCTTTGGCTTTGGTTTTTTCGATGGCTTCATCGAGGGCTTTTTCAACATAAAACTGAATGGTTCGGTCGATAGTGAGGGTTATGTTGTAACCACGTTGAGGACTTAAGTATACTAAGCTTCCCGGTATTTCTTTCCCGGTTCCATCCCTCTCAAAAGTCATATAACCCATCTTTCCAGTCAATTCCTCATTTAAAGTAAACTCGAGTCCTTCCAGCCCTTGATGATCAATACCGACAAACCCAAGGATGTGACTGAGGTGGGGAGCATGGGGATAATATCTTTTATATTCCTTATTCCATTCAATACCGACTATTTTGTCTTTTTCTAAGTCTTCTTTGAGATGGAGGGGCACCTGACGTTTTAACCATACGAAAGATTTTCGGCTTTCAAATTTCTCTCGAGTTTCTCCCGTGTCAAGCCCCAATATAGGAGCAATTCTCTGAGCAGCTTTTTCGGGGTTTTCTATCATTCTGGGGACACAATATACTGATATGGCTTCAGTATCGCGAGCTAAGACTTCGCCATTTCGATCTAAAATTTGTCCACGGGCAGGAAGTAGATCCTCCATCCGAAAGCGAACCATGTTGGCTTTTTCCCGATATTCGTTCCCTTCAACAACTTGCAGGACGAACATTCGAAAAACGATGTATCCTAAAATCAAAAAAAATATCATCACCAGAAAATTTGCCCGATGGACAAATCTTCTGGAACTCACCTTATCAACCCCGTTTCATTTCTATATTCTGCAACCGCTGCCTCACTCCCCATAAGTTGAACTTTTCGATCGGCAGCAGCGAGAAATATCGTCCTCTCGGGTAAAACCATTCCTAACTTATTAGTGGCGATTTCTTTAATTCGTTCCATTGATGATAGATGAGAAATTTCGATTTCAACGCGTTCTTTATTGGCAACCAGGCTTTCTATCCGTTCTTTCTTTAAACTTAAAACAAATCCTTTTTCGACAATTTCAGCTTGCAGCAATAAATACAAAAAAGACATGCTTACCATGAATATTAAGAAAAATACGGCTATATTTTTCAAATTAGAGTCCCCTCCTCTCTTATCATCTTCTGAGCGACTCTCATCCTGGCACTGCGAGCACGAGGATTCACCTGAATTTCTTGTAGAGAAGGCGTCATGGGCTTGCGATTGATGACCGCAAGCTGATCATTATTTCGAAAGAAGTTTTTAACGATTCGGTCTTCAAGAGAATGATAACTAAGAACCACCAGTCGAGCCCCTTCTTTCATAAATTGGAGAACACTTTCTAAAGCTTTCGGTAATTCATCTAACTCATGATTAATATAAATCCGTAAAGCCATAAAAACCCGAGTTGCTGGGTGAATGCCCCCTCTTCGTCCCGGATTACAATTCCAAATAATTTTTTCTAACTCTTTAGTGGTAGTAATTGGTTTTCTCTGACGCGAATTTACAATCGAACGAGCAATTTTACGCGACTTTCGCTCTTCACCGTAATAAAAGAAAATATCCGCCAACTCTTTTTCAGAAAAGGTGTTAACAACCTGACAGGCATCCATTTTCTGGCTTTGATTCATTCTCATATCCAATGGTCCATCCTGACTAAAGCTAAAACCTCTTTCTGGAATATCTAACTGTCGAGAAGAAACGCCAAGATCAAACAAAACTCCATGAATAGTTACAACTTCTTCTTGATGAAGAATTTCTGCTATCGCCGAAAAAGATCCGTGAACCAGTTTTACCCGGCTTCCAAAATCGGCCAATACTTGCCCTGCTGCATCAATAGCTTCTCGGTCACGATCGATTCCAATTAAAACTGCCTGCTGAGTAATTTTTTCTAATATTGCTTTGGCGTGACCTCCACCACCAACCGTTGCATCGACATAAACACCCTTGGGGTCGGTAATCAAGTACTGAATAACTTCGGCAACCATTACCGGTTGATGATAGTGAAACACCTCAGATCCCCGTATCCATAATTTCTTCAGTTATATCTTCATATTTTCCTTCGACTTCTGCGGCATGTTGATCCCAAAGCGATTCCGACCAAATTTCCATTCTTTCTCCAATTCCAACCGTGACCACTTTTTTATCAATTTCTGCATATTCTCTTAAATGACGGGGAATAGTAATACGTCCTTGAGCGTCTATGGTTTCTTCACTGGCATTGGCTAAGAAAATCCGGGCAAACTCTCTTCCTGCCTTCTTTGCCATAGGAAGAGATGCAATTTTCCCAGCTAAAACCTGCCAGGTTGTTTCTGAAAAAACAAATACACAATTTTCTATCCCTTTGGTAACATAGAGGGTATTGGATAAATCTT
>Ga0334889_1003743_pt1 | contig 14494 bp, 11 predicted proteins | sample GraSluR1_MG_2_FD_207222 | JGI IMG/M metagenome (GOLD analysis project Ga0334889, IMG submission 207222) | Sludge microbial communities from methane-producing bioreactor in Wageningen University, Netherlands - Granular Sludge_8_08-R1 | ecosystem: Engineered > Bioreactor > Anaerobic > Unclassified... | reverse complement strand
AGACTGTTTCATGACCTGCCTCCTTGGTTGTGGCTCTGTTTTGGTGGATTGTTTCGACTCCCAGAATAACCCATGTTTGCAAGGGGCAGGTCTTTTAATGTCTACTGTCAGCCATTATGGCTAAGGTACGGAAGAGCTTTCTCATGGGTATGTTCAATCTGGCCATGCAGCTTGCGCCCCATGTGGCCAGGGAAATTGACCTGAACGGCCGCAAGCGCCTGCTGGATCTGGCAGGCGGGCCCGGCACCTATGCCATCTACTTTTGCAAGGAAAATCCAGACCTGTCTGCGGTGATCTTTGACTATCCCACCACGCGACCCTTTGCCGAAAACACCGTGGCCCATTTTGACCTTTCGGATCGCATTGCCTTTGCAGCCGGTGATATAACGGTTGACGCCATTGATACAGGCTTTGATGTGGTGTGGATGTCGCATCTTCTCCACAGCAAAGGGCCGGAAGCGTGTCGGGCTATTGTGGCCAAGGCAGCAAGTGCCCTGGAGCCGGGTGGCATACTTCTTATTCAAGACTTTCTGCTGGATGACAGCCGAACCGCCCCCTTGCACTCTGCTCTTTTCTCCCTCAATATGCTCATTGGCACATTAGAAGGGCAGGCCTATTCGCAAAAGGAGATCACCGAAATGATGCAGCAGGCAGGCCTGCACACTATCCACCGGCTTGCCATTACGCTGCCCAATGGTGCAGGTATCATGGCCGGGACAAAGTAAGTGTTTGGTCAAAACTGGTCAAAAAAATTGATAGAAAAAGATTTATAGAGACACGGCAAACGAATAACGCCAGGATGCTTCCTGGCGTTATTCGTGTTAAAAAGGAAGGACAGCCAGTGGCTGGGCTGCGGTTATGTCAATTTTGCCCGCCATGCCTTCTTCTTTTCAAAGGGCCAGCTGGCACAAAGAGCTGGTCGCACCTTGGTGATCATCCGGACGCAGGAATCGCCGCAGGCAGGCTTGCAGTGATTGATAGCATCCTCTCGGCCTGTGCGCACCTTTTCTGGCCATTGCGGATCTGCCCACAGCACCCGGGCAAGGCCAATCAAGTCGGCCTTACCGGTCGCAATTGCCTCTTCGGCAAGAGCACCCGTGGCAATGCGGCCCGCTCCCACCACCGGTACCTGCACCTCTTTTCGGATTCCGGCTGCCAAATTAAGCATATACCCCGGCTGTTTGCACTGTTGGATAATCTCGGGCAAGGTCCAGGATTCGTAGGTGCCACCCATCACCGAAATATAGGCAATGCCTCTTTCGGCAAGCTTGCGGGCAAATTGGCAGGAGTCCTCCAGTTGCAGGCCATCGGGCAAGAGTTCATCGGCAAGGAAGCGGTAACCAACCGGCATGCTGCCCACTGCTTCTTGCACTTTTTCCACCACTTCAAGGGGTAAACGCTGCCGTTTTTCCAGACTGCCGCCATAGGCATCGTCGCGCCGATTGGTTTTGGGCGAGAGGAATTGGGAGAGCAGATAGCCGGTACCGCCATGCACCTCCACCATGTCAAAGCCAGCTGCCTTGACCCTGGCCGCAGCAGCAGCGAATTGGACAATTACTTGGTTGACTTCGTCTGTTGTCATTCCCCTTGACGGCCGACCAAAGGTAGTGATGTCTGAAGGTGCAAGGGAATCCTTGCTTGCATAGGCAAAACGGCCTGCATGATTGATCTGCAGACAGGCGAGTGCCCCTTCCGCCTTGATGGTTTTGGCCAGGCGGGCAAGGCCGGGGATTGCCTCATCGGTATCGGCCCGGAGGGTACGGTTGGAGCCGCTGGCAAGGGGATGATCCACCGAAGCGTTTTCCACCACCACCATGGCAACACCACTTTTTGCCATAAGCTGATAATGTTCCAAAAGGGCATCGCTGACTAACCCGCCCTCATCAGCCCAGGCCAGATAAAGTGGCGCCATGATCAGACGGTTTTTCAACCTCAGTTCCTGAATTTGAATTTCCGAAAAGAGATTGGGATACATGGGACAAACCTCCTTTTCTGTCTTTCTGTGTATGAGCGTTGTACATGTTCATCATAGCTGTTGATCAGGAAAAAAAGTAAACATTCATGGGTGAAATGTACCTTGATAGATGGTGTGCAGGAGAGGTGCCGAACAGATGGCGAGCGGAGCAGGCAGAAGCAGCTTGGTTTTTGACAGTGCTGCTGGTCGCAATTGTTCTGCAACCCAAGACACTGTATAACAAACCCATAATCTGTACCTAACAAACCTACGATAAAGCGTGCAGAGAAACTGCCCGACAGATCAGGCGGGCATGACAGCCCAAGGGCAACAACTGCAGCAGACAGCAATGAGATCAATGGTAACAAGCAGTACCTCGAAACCCTGGCATGTGTTTCTGGTTTTTTTGCGTCTTGGCCTCACTTCCTTTGGTGGGCCGGTTGCACATTTGGGCTATTTCAGAGAAGAATTTGTGGTGCGTAAAAAATGGCTGAGTGAACAGAGCTATGCTGATATCGTGGCTCTGTGCCAGTTCTTGCCCGGCCCAGCTAGTAGTCAGGTGGGTTTAGCCATAGGGATTCTTCGTGCAGGCTATAGAGGTGCATTTGCCGCGTGGGCAGGCTTCACTCTGCCTTCAGCCCTGGCGCTCACCTTTTTTGCCATCAGTCTGGCCAATCTTGACCAAGCGTTTTTGCCAGGTGTGCTGCAGGGTTTGAAAATTGTGGCAGTGGCAGTGGTGGCACAGGCAGTGTGGGGTATGGCCAAAAACCTGTGCCCAGACGCCCTCCGTGCCACCCTCATGGCCATGTGTGCCTGTTTTGTCTTGCTTGCCCCCTATGTGTGGATCCAGGTGGGGGTTATTGTTGCTGCAGGTGTGGCAGGGTTGTTTTTGTTCAAACCACAAGGTGAGATTGGTCGGGAAGCTTTGCCATTTGGTATTTCACGCCAAGGCGGGCTCATGTGGCTTAGTCTTTTTTTTGTTGGGCTGGTCGTCTTGCCGTTTTTGGTGCGGGTGTTGCCCAGCCAATCTCTTGCCCTGTTCGATGCCTTTTACCGGGCCGGTTCTTTGGTTTTTGGCGGTGGTCATGTGGTCCTGCCCTTGCTGCAGGCCGAAGTGGTGCCGCCCGGCTGGGTGGATAACAACACCTTCCTTGCCGGTTACGGTGCAGCCCAGGCAGTACCAGGACCACTGTTCACCTTTGCCTCGTTTTTAGGGGCTTCCATGCACAGTGCCTCCAATGGCTGGCTGGGCAGCTCCATCTGTTTGCTGGCCATCTTTGCGCCATCCTTTTTGCTGGTGGCGGGCGCCTTACCCTTTTGGGAGGAGTGGCGACATAATGGTCGTATGCAAGCAGCACTGACCGGCATCAACGCCGCAGTGGTGGGCATCCTGCTCTCTGCGCTCTATCATCCGGTATGGACCAGTGCCATCCACGCGCCCCGTGATTTTGCCCTGGCACTTTTGGCCTTTACTGCCCTTGTCTTTTGGAAAGCGCCGCCCTGGCTGGTGGTGCTGGTCTGCGGTCTGGGTGGTTGGCTGTTTTTCTAGGTGCCGAACCACAAGGTCAGCACATTCTGCCCAGTTTCCCGCAAGGCACGGTTATTGGCCGTTATGGCCGCACCCATAAACCACCTGTTTTTATATCCTTATACCCTTAGAATGTGCCACCTATCCGGTGGAATGGGTGCTTTTATCTTTACAGCCTTTGATCGAGCTGAATTTTAATCCTGTTCATCACTAAACGAAGCAACAACAGACAACAGGCATTTTGCCGCATGGAAGGTCCGATGTCATAGAGTTTTTCTTCTCAGCTGTTGGTGAAGTTGCTGCTGATGTTCAGGATGGGCAAGGGCAATGAGCGCCTTTGCCCGTTGGCTTGCAGAGAGTCCCTCAAGTGCGGCCACACCATATTCAGTGACGGCAAAATCAACATACTTGCCACTTAAGGAAACAGGCGCCTTATCATAAAAATCCGCCACAATATTACTGACCCGCTTGCCTGTCTGCCTAGCAACAAAGCTTGAGCGCAGGGCGATGATGCTTTTTCCTCGCGTAAGCTGGGACGCGGCGCGGGCAAAATCCGGCAAGCCGCCCGGAGCAGCAATTATCCGGCCAGCCACACTCTCGGCGTTGCAGTTAGCTGCCAGATCCATCTGCAAAACGCTGTTGACGGCGCAGAGCCTGTCAATGGCAGCGAGTGTTTTTTGGCTGTGGGTCAGCGAGCAGGGATGAAATTCGACCAGCGGATTACGGTGCAAAAAGCGGTACAGGGAAGCATCGCCACCTGCCATGGTGGTGATGGTAGTGCCGCAAAACTCCTTCTTGCTGCTGTTGTTGACCACCCCGCTTTCGATCAGCCTTTGCCAGCCTGCAGAAAGGATGCCGGTATGCCCACCCAGGTTGCGTAGGTGATCAAGCCGGCCCAGCACCAAGTCCGGCAGGGTACCGATCCCCACTTGAAGCACATCTCCCGGCTCCACCAGCCCGGCCACATGTTCGGCAATGGCCTGATCAACGGCATCGGCCCCTATTGGTGTACCTGTTCGCACCAAGTCCTCTTCGTGGTGGAGCACATAATCAAGCGCAGTCAGGGGCAAAAGCGTATCCCCGCAGGTGCAGGGCATGCGCGCATTGACTTGCGCCACCACCAGCGGTTTCTGCGCCAGCACCGCCCTCATGTAATCCACCGTTATCCCTAAGGAAACGTGGCCGGATGCATCCGGCGGGGAAACCTGCAGCAGAAGCAGGTGCACTTTGATGTTCGTGGGGGCAAAGAATTGCGGAATGGCCGAAAAGCTGCAGCGTTCTACCTGGGCCAGGCCGCTGTTGACCGCGCGTCGTAGGCCCGTCCCGGGCATGAAGGTGATTACTTTGAAGTGAGCTACCGCCTCTGCTTGGATATAGGGCGGCGACACCATGGGCATGAGGCAAAAGAGCCGCGCCCCATGCAAGAGAAGAGCTGCCTCGGCCAATTGCCGCAGCAAGGTTTGCGGTTCGGCAAAGGCCGAATGAACCACCACCGTGGGTGAGGGTCCTAGCCGGGCAGCTATTTCTGAAAAACTGAAAAGTTCTTTGGGCACGGCTGCTCCTAAAACGCGTATTCCAGTTCCAGATCAAAGAAGTGTATCAAGGAGGCGAGGCGAATGCGACGCAGGCGTACAAAGGGGTACTCCGAGGCGCATTCGCCGATGCCGACACCGATAGGGCTTTGATATGGAAGTGGAATTCTACATCGAACGCCGGTACTGCCCACCCACCTCGTAGAGCGCAGAGGTGATCTGCCCCAGTGAGCAGACCTGGACCGCGTCGATCAGCACCTCAAAGACGTTTTCATTGTTGATTACGGTCTGGCGCAGCCGTTCCAGCATGGGCCCGCTGGCCTCCTTGTGGCGTTCCTGGAAATCGCGCAGGCGCTTAATCTGTGATTGCTTTTCCTCTTCCGTTGAGCGGGCCAACTCGATCTCAAAGGGTGTTTCGCCGTGCGGGTTGCGGAAGGTGTTGACCCCGATGATCGGGTAGGAGCCGTCGTGCTTCTTATGTTCGTAATAAAGCGATTCTTCCTGGATCTTGCTGCGCTGATAACCGGTTTCCATGGCTCCCAAAACCCCGCCGCGCGCGGCAATGGCCTCGAATTCCTTCAACACCGCCTCCTCCACCAGATCGGTCAGTTCCTCAATAACAAAAGCGCCCTGGTTGGGGTTTTCGGTCATGGCCAGGCCCCATTCCCGGTTGATGATGAGTTGAATGGCCATGGCCCGGCGCACCGACTCCTCGGTCGGGGTGGTAATGGCCTCGTCATAGGCATTGGTGTGCAGGCTGTTACAGTTGTCGTAGATGGCGATCAGGGCCTGCAGGGTGGTGCGGATATCGTTGAAGGCCATTTCCTGGGCATGGAGGGAGCGGCCCGAGGTTTGGATATGGTATTTTAGCTTCTGCGAACGCTCATTGCCGCCATACTTGTGTTTCATGGCCACGGCCCAGATGCGCCGCGCCACCCGGCCGATCACCGAGTATTCCGGCTCCATGCCGTTGGAGAAGAAGAAGCTCAGATTGGGCGCAAAATCGTCAATGTGCATGCCGCGAGCCAGGTAGGCCTCCACATAGGTGAAGCCGTTGGCCAGGGTGAAGGCAAGCTGCGAGATCGGGTTGGCCCCGGCCTCGGCAATGTGGTAGCCCGAGATGGAGACGGAATAGAAGTTGCGCACCTGATGTTGCACGAAATATTCCTGAATATCGCCCATCATCTTGAGGGCGAACTCGGTGGAGAAGATGCAGGTATTCTGGCCCTGATCTTCTTTGAGGATATCGGCCTGCACAGTACCACGCACGGTGGAAAAGACCCGGCAGCGGATATCGGCCGCCTCCTCGCTGCTGGGTTCGCGGCCATGTTCAGCGGCAAATTTTTTCAGCTGCTGATCAAGAGCGGTATTGAAGAAACAGGCCAGGATAATGGGCGCAGGCCCATTGATGGTCATGGATACCGAGGTGCTGGGCGCGCAGAGATCAAAACCGTCGTAGAGCACCTTCATATCGTCTAAAGTGGCGATGGACACCCCGGAGTTACCGATCTTGCCGTAGATATCGGGCCGCTCGTCCGGATCGCAGCCGTAAAGGGTGGCTGAGTCAAAGGCCGTGGAGAGCCGGTGCGCAGGCATGCCCGCGCTCACCGTCTTGAAGCGGCGGTTGGTGCGGAAGGCGTCGCCTTCGCCGGCGAACATGCGGGTCGGGTCTTCATTTTCGCGTTTAAAGGGGAACACGCCCGCAGTAAATGGGAAATAGCCGGGCAGATGCTCCTTGCGCAGAAAACGCAGCAGTTCGCCCTGGTCATCAAAACGCGGCAGATAGACCTTGCGGATGGTGGAACCGGACAGTGAAATGCGGGTGAGCTTGGTGCGGATTTCCCGGTCGCGGATCTTGACCACATGCTCTTCACCGCCATACTGGTTAGCCAACCCAGGCCAGTCTGCCAGCAATTTTTTGGCCCCTGGAGCTAGGTCGTTTTCCCTTTTGGCGATGAGTTCAGAAAACTGCTCCGTGCTTTTTCCTTCTGCCGCCAAAACATCCTGGGCCGTGTGCAGGGCCTGCAGTTCACGCACTTTTTTCACCCGGCGTTCGGTCTTGGCATGGTAGCCGCGCAGCTCATCTGCAATTTCCGCCAGATAACGGGAGCGCTCTGCCGGCACAATGGCCCTATGGCCTGAGGCGGCAGGCACCTGAATATGCGGCAGCTTGCCCGGCTTCAGCTCAAGGCCCAACTCGCTCAGCTTGGGCAGCATGGCCTGAAACAGCGCGGTTACGCCATCATCGTTAAAGCGGGCGGCAATGGTGGGAAAAACCGGCATCTGCTCGGGCGGGGTGGAAAATGCCCCCTGGTTACGCTGATACTGCTTGCGCACATCGCGCAGGGCATCTTCAGCGCCGCTGCGGTCAAACTTGTTGATGGCCACAAAATGCGCAAAATCAAGCATGTCGATCTTCTCTAGCTGCGAGGCCGCTCCGAACTCGGGCGTCATCACATAAAGGGAGACATCCACATGGGGCACTATGGCGGCATTGCCCTGGCCAATGCCCGAGGTTTCGACAATAACCAGATCAAAGCCGGAAAGCTTGCAGGCGGCAATCACCTCGGGCAGGGCTGCGGAAATCTCGCTGCCTGTTTCGCGGGTGGCAAGTGAACGCATGAAGATGTTGGCATGCTCAATGGCATTCATGCGGATGCGGTCGCCTAAGAGCGCACCGCCGGTGCGCTGGCGCGAGGGGTCGATACTGACGATGGCCAGTTGCAGGCTGTCTTCCTGATCCAAACGGAAACGTCGCACCAGCTCATCGGTAAGCGATGATTTACCGGCACCGCCCGTGCCGGTAATACCGAGTACCGGGGTCTTTTTCGCACCGACCGCCTCTGTGATGGCCTGGCGCACATCTTCGGAATAGGTCCCGTTTTCAAGCGAGGTGATGATGCGCGCCAGCATGCGGCGATCGCCGCTCTTGAGGGCCGAGAGAACCTCCTCCTTGCCCTTGGGCGCGAGTGGGGCCAGGTCTGTATCGGCCAGTTCGATCACCTCGTTGATCATGCCCTGCAGGCCCATGCTCTGACCATTTTCGGGCGTGTAGATGCGGCTAACGCCATAGCTGTGCAGATCCTGCAGTTCCTCGGCCACGATGACCCCGCCGCCACCGCCGAAGACCTTGATATTCTCTCCACCGCCGGCCTTGAGCAGGTCGATCATGTATTTGAAAAATTCGACATGGCCACCCTGATACGAGGTGATGGCAATGCCCTGCACATCTTCTTGCAGGGCCGCGTTGACGATTTCCTGCACTGAGCGGTTGTGGCCGAGGTGGATCACCTCCACACCGCTTGCCTGCAGTATCCGACGCATGATGTTGATGGTGGCGTCATGCCCGTCAAAAAGAGAAGCTGCGGTAATGAAGCGGACTTTATTCGTAGGTTTGTATGGGGGGTGCTGACTGGCCAGGTGTTCCATGAGATGTCCTCCTCAGGTTGCAAGAAGCGGGAACAGCGTGGTACAACATCCTCGACAATACAATAAGAAGATTCAAAAATATCAGACTAAAAAAAGAATCACCGATGGGAAGCAATTTGGCAAGGCAAAAGTGCTTTTCCTTGTTGCTTGGGCGCAGTCTTTTCTTGATAGCAGAGTTGCTCAAGAAAAACAACGCCCACACAAGGTGTTGGTCACCTGAAGATACCCTTGGACTGTACCAGGACTCTTTTTATTTAGTCGCCCTTGAAAATGGCTTTTTCTAATTTTCGGCTTGCGTCAAACCATCATCTGTCTGGAGTCAATCAGGACAGTCAAGGAGCCACAAAAGCCTATCCAATCGCCTGCTCGGTGATGCGTTCCACTTGCGCGGTCGTCCTGTGGCCAGGGTGTGGCCGTTATAGGGATTGCCTGGCTCGGCCTGCATGCCCACAATACAATTGTCATGGTTAGTCACCCTTACACTCACCTTGACTCCAAACTCGAACTTCTTGTGCGCCTTGCCTTTGCCGATGCATTCCACCTCGGGCGCATGCAGGCTGTAGAGTTTGTTTTTGTCCTGCCGCTGCTGGCCCAGCAAACGCTTTGCCAGGGCAAGCTCCGACGAAAATGCAGCCTGCAGTTCGGCTTGCCCCTTGATTTTTCGGACAATGTCCCGATACATCCGACCCAGAAAAACCTTCAAACGCCTGATCTCACGTTATGCCCGTTTCGCCTGGCAAGCATAAGAGTACCGGCCAACCCACATCAGGGTCAGGTGGCCAGGGCGACTGTAGCTCTGCTGCAGCCGTATACCATGTTTCCTGGCAAGATGAACCAATCGTTGCCGACTGCGGTTGAACAGACGCGCATCTGTGGGATAGCAATAGCCTTTTCCTGCACCGTGGTGTCGATGGTGACCCGTTCAAGACTGCTGGCCTTGACTGCACCGCTGATTAGGCCGGCCTGCACCGTCATTTGCAGAATCAACTCAGGACCTTTTTCACCGATGCGTTTGCGAAAGCAGCTCAGTGACGAGGGATCAATGGGCAATTTATGACAAAAGTACTCTTGCCCACAGAAATACTGGTGATACGGGTTTTCCAGCCAACGTCGCATGGTTTCTTTGTCCGAGGTTTTAAAGGCGTGACTGGGGTAGCAAAGCCCTGCCATCAGGCGGATGGGGATGCCGGGTCGGCCATGTTTCGAATAGAGTGCGCCGAACTCTTGCTCAAGCAGTGCCCAGTCGATCAGGGCTGTGAGCCGGTACAATTCATGGTTCCGGCCCAAGAATATTTTCCAGACGGTTGCGGAACATATCCAACTGGGGTGTTGCAATCGGCTTTTTATTCTGGTCAGATCACCCGTGCAGAAGAGCGCTGCAACAGTTTCCTGATGCCAAGAGCAAAGAAGAAAGGCCAAGCCTATGCACTATCTTGAGCCAATACTCAATTTCGCCAGCCAACACGCAGGCCTTGCCTATCTGACAGTTTTTCTGGTCGCTCTGGCCGAATCCCTGGCCCTGGCAGGCCTGATGGTGCCTGGCAGTATCATTGTCTTTACCTCCGGTGTAGCAGTGGCTACAGGTCATCTGAGCCTTATGCCAGTCTTGTTGGTGGCCATTACCGGTGCGGTTGCTGGCGATGGGCTCAGTTACTGGCTGGGATACCATTACAAAGAGCAACTGCGCAACCACTGGCCTTTTTTCCGTTATCCAGACTTGCTGGCAAAGGGTGAGGCATTTTTCATCCGTCACGGCGGCAAAAGCGTACTTTTAGGCCGTTTTGTTGGGGTCATGCGCTCGGTAGTGCCGATGGTGGCGGGCATGATGGCTATGAAGCCGACTCATTTTTTCATCACCAATGTCTTGTCGGCAATTGGCTGGGGCTTGCTGCGTGTTCTGCCCGGCGTGGCATTTGGGGCTTTACTTGCTATGATAGGTGCTGTCAGTGCTCGACTGGTCGTGCTGGTGCTTCTATTCAGCTTCAGCGTTTGGGCATTTTTCTGGATTTGCCGCAGGCTACTGCTCGTCGCAGCTGAATTTGGACACACGTGGCTTCCTGCCCTGCATCAGTGGGTAGAGGGCAAGCCATCCAGGCACGGCTTTATCCGACTAGCCCAGCGCTTTTTCTCCTGGCTCTTTTCTCTGGGAGAGGGTGCAGGACTGTTTGTCGCCTTTTTAGGCATCCTCGTGCTTGCTGCTGGAGCCGGTTTTGCTGCGGTTGCGCAGGATGTGCTCGCTAAAGATACCCTGGTGCTGGTGGATCGGTCGGTATTTCACTTTTTCCAGGGACTGCGCAACACCTGGACAGATACGGTTTTTGTGGCGGTCACGGAGTTAGGCGACTCCCTAGTCAATATCAGCCTGGTCGTGGCCATTTTGCTTGTGTTCCTTGCCCTGCGGCTGCAGCGCACGGCCCTCTTCTGGTTACTGACTGCGGTGGGCGGCTCTCTTGGCATGCAGTCCCTCAAATGGTTCTTTCATTTGCCACGGCCGACGAGTCTGTACGAAGGTTTGTCTTCCTTTAGTTTCCCCAGCGGCCACACCACCATGAGCGTAGTTCTCTACGGCTTCCTTGCCATTGTCCTGGCCAAAAATTTGGCCGGCATTCGGCAGTGGCTCCTCTTTTCAACTGTGCTGGTGATTGCCATTTTCATCGGTTTTTCCCGTTTGTACCTGGGAGCGCACTGGTTTTCCGATGTCCTGGGCGGTTCGCTCATTGGCGCGAGTTGGGCAGCCCTGATGGGAATTATCTGGTTGCAGGGTACGGATGAACGCATTCCCAGGCGGTTACTGATCTTGACCGTTATCGCAGTGCACTGCACTGCAGGCACATGGCACATTATGCAGCGGCATGAACAGGATATGCAGCACTACGCCCCGCGCCTGCTTGAACAAAACTTCGATCTTCCCACCTGGCAGGGCAGTAGCTGGCAAAAACTCTCCATCGCCCGCCTGGACATGGAAGGAAAATTAGAGCAACCCCTGACCATACAATGGGCAGGACAACCCGAAGAAATCCGCCAATTGCTCATACGTCAGGGCTGGCGACAACCGTTGCCGCTTCAGTTGAAAAATATACTGGCACTCCTCGTTCCAGAGGCGCCTGTTGCGCAACTGCCGCTACTACCGCAACTGCACGATGGCAAGGAAGAAAACCTGCGCATGGTGCGGGATAAGGCAGAAAGCCGCCTGGTGCTGCGGCTGTGGGCAGAAAATATTACGCTTTCTCCAGCGCAGACGCCGCTTTTTGTTGGTTGCATTGAAGAACAGCACAGCAAAAAACTTGGCTGGCTGCTAACCTTCCCCAAGGCGGGTGGTAACTATGAAGAGACGCGGCAGTTGCTGTTGCAGGAACTGCAAGGCGTGGCCTCCATTAAGGAAGTGCAACGGTCTCTATCTGTCTGGCCACAAAGATTGCATGGTATCAAAAACGGCTGGCAAGGGCAGGTGCTTTTGCTGTGGCACGAGGGAACGACACCCTGACAGATGACCCCGGCACCCGCAAACCCTCATGCTGTAATTTGAAGAAAAATTGTTATAAAAGCAATGGCTTGACCAGCAATGGCGCAACAACGCGACGATCAATTTGTGAAATCTTTCAAGCATAGGGGAGGGTAACATGTTGTACACCACCGGATATGCATCCCCCTTGGGTACGATTACCTTGGCCAGCGATGGCAACAGTCTTGTCGGCCTCTGGATCGATGGGCAAAAATACTTTGCCGCAACCCTACAAGGTGAACACGTTGCAGAGCGATCAGATCTGCCGGTTTTTACTAGAACAACAACGTGGTTGGACGCGTATTTTGCCGGCAAAAAACCCTCAATTGCGGAGTTGCCCCTGGCTCCCCTGGGCAGCGAATTCAGGAAAGCTGTTTGGAAGATTCTCTGTAAAATTCCCTACGGGCAATGGACAACCTATGGGGAAGTCGCAAAAGAGATGGCTGCCCGAATGAGCATAAAAAGCATGTCCAGTCAGGCGGTGGGCGGTGCGGTTGGGCACAACCCCATAGCCATCATCATCCCCTGCCACCGGGTCGTTGGCGCCAACGGCAACCTGACCGGATACGCTGGAGGCATCAACAGAAAAGTGAAATTACTGGAACTGGAAGGCGTGGATACAACCCGTTTCTTTATCCCGAGCAAGGGAACAGCCCTGTGAGCAAGGCAGCGGATTTTTCCCTCTTTTCAACTGCAGTCATGGTTACCGGATATCTGGAGGTGCGGAAATAACAGTGAACGTCTATTTTAAAAAATATCATAAAATTAGTGGGTTGCAAATTATACAGAGACACGTGCATGTTTAAGCTCGGCTGCCACCTGTCTTCAGCAAAGGGTTTTCTCGCCATGGGCAAAGAAGCCGTGGAACTGGGCGCCAACACGTTTCAATTCTTTACCCGTAATCCCCGTGGCGGCACAGCCAAACCCCTTGATGAAGTCGACATTGCGGCTTATCTGGCTTATGCCCGGGAACACGGTTTGTTGCCCCTTGTCGCCCACGCACCGTATACCCTCAATGCCTGCTCAGCCAAGTCCAACATCCGGGCATTTGCCAAAGAGACTTTGGCCGATGATCTCGCTCGCCTAGAACATATGCCCGCAAGTTTGTACGTTTTCCATCCTGGTAGTCACGTGAACCAGGGTGTTAAGATCGGCATTGCCTTTATCGTAGACATGTTGAATGCGGTTATCAGGCCGGAGCAATCCACAACTGTGCTTTTGGAGACCATGGCTGGCAAGGGTAGTGAAATCGGGCGGACCTTTGAGGAACTGCGCGCCATTATCGACGGTGTGAAGATACAAGAACACATCGGCGTCTGTCTCGACACCTGCCACCTCTTTGATGGTGGATACGATATCGTTAATGACCTCAATGGGGTTTTGGAACTTTTTGACCGTGTAATCGGCCTGGAGCGGCTCAAGGCCGTTCACTTAAACGACAGTAAAAATCCCCTTGGGAGCCGCAAAGACCGGCATGAGTCCATCGGTCAGGGACACATCGGACAAGAGGCCTTTAAGCGCATTGTCAACCATCCGGTACTTCGCGATCTGCCCTTTTACCTGGAGACCCCCGCTGGTGGGCCAGGGTATGCGGTTGAAATCAGGAAACTGCAGGAATATCGCAACCCAGGGTGAACAATGAAATCGCTTCTGCTTAAGAAGACTGAACGCATAAATTTGTAAACAAGAAGTGTAGTATTTTTCCCCGCAAACAAAACAAAGTGGGTATAAATTGGCAAGACCCATGCAGAACACGGAGACTTGGCCATACAGCGTGGGCTCAGGATGTTCTACCGGCACCGGATAAGCATGCCGACGTTGTTTGCAAAATACAAAAACCGCTACACTCTGTATGTAGCCCTCCCCAAGTTAGTACCATCCACAAGTAGAGACTTCCCTGGGTGATTTTTTCATGAGGAACTCTGCCAGGGTCAAATTTCCAAGGGATTCATGGGGGCGTTTCTCGTTGTACTGCCTCAGCCAGTTACTCGTAATTTCCTTCACTTCCGTAAGCGATTTAAAAAGCTAGAAGTCCAAAACCTTTTCCCTGAACGTTTTGTTGAACCGTTCAATATACGAACTCTGTGTGGGCTTGCCTGGCTGGATGAACTCCAGGGCCACACGATTCTTCTCGCTCCAGTCGGCTAAAAGTACAGAAATCAACTCTGGTCCCTTGTCCATTCTCAGCTTGGCAGGCAGACCACGAGGGCCACTATTGGCTCTAAAACCCGTAAGACCCTTGCTGTTGGCGGTTCGTATCCACTTCGATCGCCAAACACTCGCGGCTGAAGTCATCCAGCACATTGAACGTCCTGAACTTCCGACCCTGGCCAACGCATCATGCATGAAGTCAATGGACCAGCAGACATTGGCGCAGGGCAGGACCACCAGTGGTTGCGGGGTCCGTGAAGGCAGACGCGTTTAGAAGTGGTCCCCATTTTCCGACAGTTTGGCGGCAGATTTAAGGTGGGTTTGTGTCATGGTTATGCCGCCAGGGCAAGATCCCGGTCTCTGGTATAGCCAGGCAGAGGGAGTTGCCAATATGCCTC
>Ga0334889_1003733_pt1 | contig 14535 bp, 10 predicted proteins | sample GraSluR1_MG_2_FD_207222 | JGI IMG/M metagenome (GOLD analysis project Ga0334889, IMG submission 207222) | Sludge microbial communities from methane-producing bioreactor in Wageningen University, Netherlands - Granular Sludge_8_08-R1 | ecosystem: Engineered > Bioreactor > Anaerobic > Unclassified... | reverse complement strand
ACGTTGATCACTTCTGCCATCGTCCGTCTCCTGCAAGCGGATTTCCGCGGGAGCCCTACTCTGCCACGGGGGAGCGATTTGGGCAACCCCGGCGGCTTGACGGTGGGCGGATGCATCGGGCACCATACCCAGACCGGGTCTGTGTGAAACGGGACCGGCGGAGGGTACTTCTGCCTTCATGAGCGAGACGCCACAATCCGGCCATTCCGATCCGTCGCCGGGGCCGCCCGGCAACTGGGTGGACCGCGCCGTGGCGCGGGCGCCGGAGTTGCCGTACGTGGCGCCCTTCTTCGCGTTCCTGATCCTGATGTTCATCGGCGGGCAGTTCGGACCCGAGTGGCTGCCCTGGACGTACGCCCTACGGACATTTGGAGCGCTGGCGGTGGCGCTGCTGTTCTGGCGCCATTTTCCGCCGCTGGGCCGGCCGCACCTGGTGTGGGCGGTGGTGTTCGGGGTGCTGGTGGCCGCGATGTGGGTGTACGTCCACAAGTGGTTCGCGGCGCAGCCCTGGTACGAGTCCACGCAACTGATGGGCAAAGACGCCAAAGGGGACGACCTTTACGACCCCTACGCGCGGCTGGGCACGGGCCTGGCGTTGTGGCTGTTCCTGATCGTGCGGATCGGCGGCGCCTCCATCGTGGTGCCGATCATAGAGGAGATTTTCTGGCGCGGGTTCGTGCTGCGCATCTTCATCCGGTGGCACGCGTTTCAAAACGTGCCGCTGGGCGCCTTCACGTGGCGATCGTTCATTCTCTGCTCGCTGCTGTCCGCGGCGGAGCACCCCATGTGGGAGGTGGGCATCCTCTGCTGGGTGGTCTACAACCTGCTGTTCTACTGGAAGAAGAGCCTGCTGTTTCTCATCATCACCCACGGTATAACGAATTTCGTGTTGTATACCTACGTGGTGCTCGCCGAGGACTGGGTGTTCTGGTCCTGAGATACCGGCAGGGATCGCCCTAGTCCGGGCCATTTCCATCCCGATCCGGGAATTGTGCGAACCGACGCCGGCGAACGTCCGATAGTACGGGCGACCGTGTGGACTTCGAGCGGCGTCAGGAGTGTCGGCGGAATGTCCTGGATCGGGCGGAGTTACTACAGAATCGCGGCCACCCGGCCGGGGCAGATCGCCCTGCGGGCCGGACTGGCCGGTCTGCGGGCGTGTGGACTGCTTCGTGCGTTTCGGCTGCCGTTGGAGGCCCTGGCCCTGGACCACCCTCTCGGCGCGGAACTACTGCGCCTCTGGTCGCGCATCCACTGGGCCGGCACGGACGGCATGATGCCGCCGGAGCAGCTGCTGGCGGTCGTGCGGCTGGCCTACGAATGCCCAGTGGAGGGGGACACGGTTGAGCTCGGCTCGTGGGTCGGCTTGACTACTGTCCATCTTGCGGCCGCGTGCCAGGCCCGCGGTCGGGGCGACGTATTCGCGGTGGACACGTTCGCCGCGACCAAGGAGGGGGGCACGACGTACGCCAGCGCCGCCAAGTACGGCGGCAGCACTCTGGCGCGCTTCCAGGAAACGGTGCGGGCGTCCGGGCTGGAGCATCGTGTCCACACACATGTCGGGCTCACCACCGAGATGGCGGATCGCCACCGCGATCGGCCCATTCGATTTCTGTTTATCGATGCGGACCATTCCTACGATGGCGTGAAGGCCGATTTTGAGACCTGGTCACCATACGTCGTGCCCGGCGGTTTCATCGTTTTCCATGACTACGCGATTCCGGATGTCCGACGATTCGTGAACGAGGAAGTGCGCGGGCAGTCCTGCATGGAGGCACTGCCGGGACCGGTGGATGCGAACGTCTTTGCGGTGACGAAACGCGGCAACCCCGCCCGGGCCGCGCGCACGCCGTCTCTTCTTGCGCCCGCACCGGCGACTGCCTTCGTCCGATAAGTGTGTCGCGGCACGTCGTGACCGGCCCGCCCGATAAGCAGGTGAACTCCACCTTCCAGACAGCCGATAAGCAATTGGATTGTGCGGGATCGGTCTGCGCCAGCGCGACCCTGACAAGGATAGCCTGCCCCGATGAATGTCTCCGTGGTCATGACGGTGCTGAACGACCGGGCCGGCTGCGCGGCTGTGCTGGACACGCTGCTGCGCCAGGCTCGCCCGCCGGACGAGATTGTTGTGGTGGACGGCGGGTCGAAGGACGGCACGCGGGAGCACGTCGAGTCCCTGACCGCGGCGCATCCGCGGGTCCGGCTGATGGTTGCGCCACGCTGCAACATCGCCCGGGGACGCAACCTGGGTATCGCGGAGGCGGCCGGGCCGATTATCGCGACCACCGACGCCGGCTGCCGGCTCGACGCCCAATGGCTCGAGAACCTGGTTCGGCCCTTTGAAAACGATTCGCAGGTGGACGTGGTGGCGGGACTATATTCGATTGACGCGCACGGCCTGCTGGAGCGCGTGGTGGGGCTGGCCACCATGCGGGGCCAGATGGAGCCGGTGAACCCTGCCACTTTCAACCCGTCTGCCCGGTCGATGGCGTTCCGCAAGGACGTGTGGGCGCGGGCGGGCGGCTTTCCGGACTGGCTGTACACCTCCGAAGACACTCTGTTTGACCTGAAACTGCGGCGAATGGGCGTGCGGTGGTCGCTGGGAGAGGGGGCCGTGGTCCGCTGGCGGCCCCGGTCGTCGCTGCGGTCGATTGCGCGGCAGTTCTACCTGTATGGCCGGGGCCGGGGCCACACGCAGATCGAGTCAGAAGACTACGTCTATCACCTGCGAAACCTGGGTCTGCTCGCGGGCCTGGTTGCGGTCGGGTTCTGGCAGTCGTGGGCCTGGGCGCTGGCGGGAGTTGTGTGGGCGTATCTCTACATGTGGGGGTGCCATCGGCGCTGCCTGAAGATATCGCAACACGCCAAGAGCCGGCGGGCGTACGCGCTGGGGATGCTGGTTCTCTGGATCGTGATGCTCTGGGGGACGTCAGGGTACGTGGCCGGGACACTTCAGCGCTGGCGACGGCCGGCCGTCTTTCGCGGTCGCATGGCGGCGTACATGGCCGGGGAGGACGCCGGGTGACGAAACCCGCAGACTCAACCGGTCGCCGTCGGTCGCTGCTATGCGTCGCATACGCGTTTGCCCCCGTTCTGCGCAGCGGGACGCATCGGACACTGGCCTTCGTTCGGCACCTGGATCGCCGTGGATGGGACAGCACGGTCATCACGGTGCAGCCGGACGGCGAGCCCGTGGATCTGGATTTGCTGTCCCGCGTGCCGGAACGCACTCGGGTCATCCGCACGCACTGGGCGCCGCTTACGGAGCAACTCAAGCGACTGTGTGGCTGGATCCGCAGGCCCCGACCCGCCGGCGTGAACGGCCCGGCGCGATCCGGGCCGGGAGAAGCTGCGGGAGTTCACCGCGGCCTGCGAGATTGGTTTTCGCGGCTGCTGCTTACGCCCGATTCGCGGCTCGGTTGGGTGCTTCCCGGCCTGGCGGCGACCCGGGGCCGGAGGGTGGATGCGGTGTACTCCACGTCACCCTTTCCCAGTGCGCACCTGATTGCAATGCTGGCGGCGGCCCGGCTGCGCCGGCCATGGGTGGCGGACTTCCGCGATCCCTGGGGCGGCAACCCGTTCCGCGATTTGGGTTACGGGTCGCTGGCGGCATGGGATGCATGGCTGGAGCGGCGGGTTCTGCGCCGGGCGAGTCGCATCGTCTGCAACACGCCGACATTGCGAAGCAGCCTGGTCTGGCGGCTGCCCTGGACGGCGGCGAAATCCGTGACGCTGCCCAACGGGTATGACCTGGACGGGATCGAAGCGGCCGACCCGATCCGCGACTTCGGCGACGACGCCTTCGTGCTGGTCCACACGGGGAACTTCTACGGCAAGCGCAGCCCGATTCCGCTTCTGCGGGGTTTGAAGCAGGCCGTGCAGCGAAGCGAGGAGGTCGCCCGGCGGGTGCGGGTCGTTTTTGTCGGGGACCCGACGTACGACGGGCAGCGGATCGAGCACCTGGCGGAGGCGGCGGGATTGGCTGGGCAGATGCAGGTGCTGGGCGTGCGTCCGCACGCCGAGGTGCTCGGCCGGCTGCGTGGGGCGGACGCGTCCATCGTTGTGGGCCTCGACGGCCCCGGCAGCGACCTGCAGGTCCCCAACAAGCTCTACGAGTACCTGGCCGTGCGCCGTCCCATTCTGGCCCTGGCCCCGCGTGAGGGCGCCATCGCGAACGTGCTGGCCGACGCCGTTGCCGACAACCTGGTGTGCTCTCCGCAGGACGAAGGGGAAATTGCCCTCGGCATCGAGTGGATGGTGCGGCGCGGCGGCGGTTTTGTGGAGGGGGCGTGGTCGGGCGTGCAGCGCTACGATCGCCGTTACGCGGCGGAGGGTCTGGCGCGGATGTTGGACGAACTGATTGGCGCTTGCTCATCCGCAGCGCGGGCGGATGCGTGCGCTGCGGCAGAGCAGGGAGGGGTGGTATGCGTGCCGTGACGCCGACGAGCGAGCGGGTCGTGACGTTTGCAGTCGTGGCGTATGCGGCCCTGATCGGTGGCATTTCCTGGGTCGGGGGTGATCCGTTTTACAACAACGACGAGTCGCGACAGTTGATGACGGGCGCATTCTGGTGCGACGTCCTCACTGAGTGGCCGACGGACGATCCGGAGGGTTTCGCGAAGCGATACTTCGCCCAGTATCCGAACCTGGGCCTGCTGGTCAGTCCGCAGTTGTTCCACTGGATGGAAGGCGCGGCGTTTCGTGTGTTCGGCGTCGGGCCGACGCCGGCGCGGGTGCTGCTCGGCCTGTTCACCGCGGGCTTTCTGATCGGCTGGTGGTACTGGGTTCGGGCGTACATCGGCCTGGCGGCGGCGACCTGGACGACGCTCATTGTCGGGCTGATCCCCGATCTGTTCGAGTTGTCCGGCCACGTGATGCTGGAGATTCCGTTTTTGGCCTGGATGGTCGCGTCGGTGCTGGCGTTTCGCCGCTACCTGCAGACGCAGCGTCCGGCGTGGCTGTGGGCGGCCTGTTCCGCGGCGACGGCGGTTGCCCTGACGCGCTTCCACGCGCCGATCGTGCTCGCCCCGCTGGCGGTGGAGCTTCTGGCGGCCCGCCGGTGGGGCGTGCTGCGCCGGCCGATGTTCTGGCTGCCGGTGTTCCTGGCGACGGCGGTTTCCGGCACGTACTACTTCCTGAACCTTTCGTACTATCAGACGTGGCACACGTTGCTGGCGAGTGATGGGTTCGGCCCGCCGGCCCTGTTGCCCGGGAAGATCCTGCGGTCGATCGGCATGGCGCCGGCGCTGCTCACGCTGGTGGGGTTGACGGCGCTTCTGGTCGGTCCCCGGGCGCGGCGCGCCGCTCCGTGGCCCGTTGTCGCCTGGTTCCTCGCGACCGTCGTGATGTGGTTCTGCATGTCGTATCGGCCGCCCCGGTTCCTGGCGTACGCCTGGCCCGCGGGTGTGGCCCTGGGCCTGGGCGTCGTGTTTCTCTACGCCGGGCAGACGGGCTGGCGCCGGGCGGCCCACGCGCTGGCGGCGGTGGCCTTCCTCGCGACGGCCTGGGAAACGTACGCCAACTACCGGCCAGGTTTGCACGGGTACGCCCGGGCCGCGGACCAGGCGATGGCCGCCTCGCAGACCGGCCGATTGTTCATCCACGGCCGGCAGGACGGGGTGTTCATCTGGCGTGTGCGTCAGCGTGATCCGGATTTGCGCTATGCCGTGTTCCGCGCCAGCAAGACGCTATCCTCGGGCGAACCGGGCGGCATGAAAGACTATCGCCCGTTGCTGGAGAGCGCGGAGGCGATGCTGGATCAGCTTGAGGCCCTGGGCGTGGATGTGGTCGTGTCGGAGGATCGGCCGGAGATTGACAGTCCGCCGTATCACACGTTCCTGCGATTGCTGACGACCGAGCGGTTCGAGCCGATTGGACGCGTGGATCTGGAGAACGCCGGCGGGCGCATTGCGGCCCGGACGCTCACGGTCTATCGCTTTCGGCGCGAGCAGTCGGTTCCGGGGCGGGTCACGTTGCCGTTGACGGCGCTGGGGCCGGACTTCGTCTTGGAGGCGGACCTGTCGCGTCCGCTGCGCGGCTGGAGAGACCATGCGCCGAACCGGTCTCGAACGGTGGTGGGCGGCGCCGCGTCGGGCACAGAGGGAGATTCGGGATGACGGCAGGCGGCCAGAACCTGCCCCGGATTCTCCACGTGCTGAACGCGCTGGATGCCGGCGGCATGGAACGTACGTTGCTCTCGCTCGTCGCGGGCACGAGCGATCGGTTCGATCATGTGATCTGCACGTTGCGGGGGCCGGGTCCGCTGGCGGATCGCGTGCCGGCCTGTGCGCGGCTGGTGTCGCTGGGCGTCCAAGGCGAGCGGGCGCCGGCGGCGCTTGGACTGGCCCGCCTCATCCGGGCGTGCCGGCCGGCGCTGGTTCACGCCCGGAGCTGGGGGGTCTGGGCCGACGCGGCGCTGGGTTGCGTTCTGGGCGGCCGGCCGCCGCTGATTCTGAGTTTTCACGGTCTGCAATCGGATACAGGTTTCGGCCGGCGCGATCGGATGCGTTGCCGCTGGGTTCGGTGCCTGTGTCGGCGGTACGCGTGCGTCTCTCGCGCGGGAACTCGGCAGCTTGTGGAGGAACTGGGCATTCCGTTGTCGTGGATCACGTTGCTGCCCAACGGCGTGGACACGGATCGTTTTCGCCCCTTCTCCGGCGACGTCCGCGCACAGGTTCGGGCCGCATTGGGCCTTCCGCAGACCGCCTTTGTCGCGGGGACGGTCGGGTCGCTCACGCCGGTCAAGGATCACGACGGCTTTCTGCAAGCGTTGCGGCGATGCCGCGATGCGGGGCTGGTCATCCACGGACTGGTTGTCGGCGACGGTCCCTTACGGGCGAGCCTGGCGGAGCGGGTTCAACGGGATGGGTTGGAGGGGTTTGTGCATTTCACGGGCCGGCGCGACGACGGGCCGCAGATGCTGGCGGCCATGGACGTGCACGTGTGTTCCAGCCGGTCCGAGGGGATGAGCAACGCCGTGCTGGAGGCGATGGCGGCGGGTCTGCCCGTGGTGGCGACGGACGTGGGTGATAATGGATGGCTTCTGGACGGCGGACGGGCCGGGGTGCTGGTTCCGCCCCGGGCGCCGCAATCACTCGCGTCTGCGATTTGTGGACTGGCCGGGGATGAGGCCGTTCGTCATGCCCTGTGCGACGCGGCTCGCCGCCGCGTGTGCGGGCAGTTCACGTCTGCCGGCACACGACAGCATCACGTCTTGTTGTACTCGTCTGTGCTGGATGAGGTCAGCCGGCCGCAGCGCAGACCGGTTCTCGCTCTTCCGTGACGGCGGCGTCTTCCGGGCGGCGGGACGGGGATTCCCCGCGTACGGTGCTTTCGGTCTTCCAGGCGCCGCAGATCGCCACACCTCCGTGCCAATCCACCGTGTAGCGGGACGTGAACGCGGCGAAGTGGTTGCGGTAGTCGTCCAGGGTGTTCTGCCAGATTCCCGTGGACGGCTTCCGGCCGGACAGGTTCGTCACGATGATGAGGACGAAGAGCCCGCCGGGCCGGACGTAGCGCATGAGGCAGCGGGTCGTCTCGTGGACGTTGGGGTCGGCCAGGTCATAGTGATAGAGCCCGCAGCCGCGGGTGACGACCACGTCGAAGCTCTCCGGGGGCACGGGCAGCGGCTTGCGGACGTCGGCGCAGTAGTACTTGTGCCCCGGGTAGTATTCGCGGGCCCACCGGATCCCCGTATCGGAGCGATCCACCCCGACACAGTTCAGTCCCATGCGATTGAACAGGTGCGTGTGGAACCCGCTTCCGCAGGCCGCCTCGAGCACGCGAGCCCCGCGGGGGATGCCGAACCGGCGGACGAAGTGGCGTCGGTGCCACCACCACTCGCGCCAGAAAGAGTACTTCCAGCCGCCGTCGGCAAAGAACGATTCGTAGTGCGTGGATTCCTCGTTGTACATGTCAACTCCCGCGGTTGGAGGCCCGGACCGTGTCCGGCCAGCCGGAGGGGTCGGGCCTGTGCGGTGTTATCGGAAGTCGGGGCGGTGGAAGTTGAGGCGGGGTTCGTCCGATAACCTCGCTGGGCGGGTAAGCGGTTCTGAAGATAGATTCAGGGAGGCGGACAGGCTCCCGATAACATCTGCAAGGGCCATAGCGCCGGCGGGTCGGCTGCGCGTTGCCCGGACGCGCCTGCGACCGGAGGACCGGCTCGAGGCATTGCGGAACATGTGAGCTTGGTACGGATGACAGACGAGCTTCGCCGCTCATCGTCCACAGCGCGGAATCGACCGGCCCCCGCAGAGCCGCGGGAGCGGGTCGCGGAGGATTCTCCGTTCGCGCAGGCGCAGCACACGGTGGGAGAGACGCTCCGGGTCCTCATCCTGCGGCGCTGGGCCTTTCTCGTGCCCTTCTGCGTGGTGGCCACGCTGGCCGCGCTGATCAGTCACCAGATTCCCCGGAAATACAGCGTCAGCACGGCGTTCGAGCGGCGGGACAACCCCGTGCTGCAGAACCTGCCCGCGGGCGGCGCCATCAAGCTGGTGAAGGACAGTCGGCCCACGGTCACACGCGACCTTCGCGACATCACGCTGATGGAGGACGCGCTGGATGACATCGGGCTGACCGCGTCGTTTCCGCGGGAGGCGAACGGGGAGTTGACGCCGGAGGCCCTGCAGGCTCGGCGGTGCCTGGCCGGTCGGTATGTGGCGGGCGTCACCGTCGAGGTTAAATCGTTCGCGGCCGACACGTCATTGGACAACATCACGATATCGTGCGACGGCCAGGATCCGTCGCATCTGTCCGACGTGTGCAACGCCCTTCGCAACCGGTACATCGCGCAGACGCGGACGAAGATGACGAAGCGACTGACGGAGACGCGGGAGTACTTCGCCGAGCAGGCCGCCGCATGCCAGGTCCGGATCGCCGATCTGAACCGCGCCCGCCTGGGCCGTGTGCTGGACAACTCGTTGGCCGATCTGGCCGATCCGCAATCCGTCGTGAACCGCCTGCAGCGTCTGCGGAACGAGCGAGACACGCTGCTGCGGGAGCGCGACGACCTGGAAATTCGCATTGAGGCCAACGAAGACAATCTGGGCCGGCTGCGCCAACTGGCGGTGCGTGGCAGCGGTGCGACCGACCCCGGCACGCCCTTGTTGTATCGCAGCCCACAGGCCGTCCAGCTCCAGGCGGAGATCGAGGAGGTGGACGCACAGATCTACCGGGAGCGACAGGCGCACAAGAAGACCGCTCGACACCCGGACGTGGCGGAACTGCTGCGCAAGCGGGAGCTGTTGCTGGAACGGCTGGCCCGGCAGGCCGAGGTGGACGCCCTGACCGCCATGACGATGCCGACGACGGAGTCGGACTCTCTGTCACTGGCCTCGGCGGGCAGCGACACGATTTTGGCTCAGATATCCAACCTGGAGATGGATCTCAAGACGCTTCGCAGTCAGCTCCAGCGAACGGAGCGCTCCCTGGACGTGGTCGAGGCGGACGTGAAGGATTTCGAGGCCCGACGAAGCGAGGTGTTCGAGAACTTTCAGGCTCGCGAGGACGTGTCCGAGGCGCTCAAGACGGCCCAGCAGGAGCATCTTCTGCATCAGGCGACGCTGTCCAAGCTGGACAGCCTGCTGACGGCGGACGAGAACGAGCGGGCGGTCGGTTTCACCGTGCTCTCCACCGCCCGGGCCGCCCTGGCGCCCAGCAGTCCGAAGCCGAACATCGTGCTGATGATTGCCCTGCTGCTGGGGCTCATCAGCGGCGCGTGCGGCGTGTTGCTGGCGGAGGTTTTCGACCGGTCGTTCCACACCACGCGGCAGGTGACGCGCAGCGTGGGCCTCAGCGTGCTGGAGTGCATCGATGAGATCGTGACGGCGGCCGACCGGGCCCGCCACTTCCGGCGACGCGTACTGCTGGCGCCGGTCCTGGCTCTGCTCATGCTGGCGGCCGTCTCTGGCAGCAACGCCATGGCCTACCTGAGCCTCAAGCGGCCGCACACCTATCACAACCTTCGGGCTGTTCCCGAGAGGGTCTGGGGCCAGGTGGCGGGCCTGTGGCGGTCGTCCGGCCCGTCCGCAGCCGGGGCCGACGAGCCAGCCGAGATTCGCCCGCGCGTGGTTCCGGCGGAGTCGGTACGCCTGGCTTCCCGCCCGGACATCGCCTCGGATGACCTGCTGTTTCAGGGAATGTTCGACTTGTCGCTCCGTCCGACGTCCCTGCTTGAACCGTCCTGTCTGTTGCCGCTGACGTTCCGCCCCGAACGTCCGGAGTGACATCCGATAACGCGGTTTCTCGTCAGATCGCGAACGGTATCGCCGTTTCGTAAGTCACGCGGCATCCGCTCCGATAGATAGGTGAGCACTCCGGAACCCTGTTGTGACAGGAGGAGATCCATGCCCCATAACGGGGAGCATTACCCGACCCCAAAGACTCCTGCCAAGACGGCGGAGCTTGTGGCGGCCGTACGACAATTCTTCGGGAAACGGCAGCGGTTGCGGCAGGCCGTTGCCCTTCTGAACAGCGGGCGGCACGGTGAGGCCGCCGAGCGCTTTGCGGTGCTGAGTCGGGCGTGTCCGGGCGACGGATCGCTGGCCGCCTGCCTCACGGCATCGCTGCACGGTGCGGGCCGCCACGACGAGGCGGCGGATGCGAGCGCAGAAGCCCTGCGGGCACGCCCGGACGATGACGAGGCCTGTGTGCGACGCGCCTGGGCGCTGTGGCACGTGGGTCAGCGGGACGCGGCCCTGACCACTCTTCGCGATCGTCTGTTGACGCGGCCGAACCGTGCGGAGCTGCATTACCAGACGGCAACGCTTCTGGCGTCCTCGGATTCCCCGGACGAAGCGGAGCTTCACTTCCGCCGGGCCGTCGTGCTGGATGAGGACCACGTGGACGCCCTGGTCGGCCTGGCCCTGTGCGAAGGCGCGCGGCGCCGGACCTCCAACGCGCTGCGGCACCTGACGCGGGCGCAGCGGCTTCGTCCGTCCGATGCCCGGATCAATCTGTTGTTGAGCCTGGCCGCTCAGGCGGCAGAGCAGATGGGTCTGGCCGATCCCGTTCAGGCGGCGCTGCCGGACGTGGGGCCGAGCGAGGGGCAAGCCGTCAAGCAGCTCAGTCGGGTGATCGAGGCAGAGCCGGACTTTGTGGACGCCTTCCTCTCGCTGCCGCCGGACGATCTCGACGCCGACGTGTTCGGGCTTCTGGCGGAGACGCTTTCGCTGGCTCTGCGCCGCCAGCCGGAACACGCGGACCTGTATTTCCACTGCGGGCGCGTGCTGGAACGGCTGGGTCGCCGCCGCGAGGCCATCGAAGCCACGGAGCAGGCGGTGCGTGCCGACCCGGGGTGCGTACGGGCGCTGATCCAGTTGGGCACGCTGTACGGGCAGACCAACCGGCTCGACGACGCGGCCGGCCGGCTGGAGGAGGCGATCGCCCGTGGTGCCGCGTATCCGGACGTGTACCTGTTGCTCGGGCATCAGTATCGCCGGTCGGGGCGGACGGACCGGGCCTGCTGGGCGTACCGGCAGGCGTTACGCCTGAACGATCAGTTTGCGGCGGCCCGGGAGGCCTTGGCGTCTCTGGCGGACGTGGAGGCTGTGGCGGTCCAGGCCTAGTGCCCTGGGGCGGAGAGACCATGTCATACCTGTTGGAGATTCTGGGCCGCGGACTGCTGTGCGAGATGGCGGCGGCATTTCGCCGCTCGCTCGCGGACGATCCGGACGTGCCCTCCGCCGAACTGCGACAACAGGCGGCCGATTGCCCCGACGACCTGGAGGCCGGCCGGCGCTGGGGCGCCCGCTGCCTGACGGAGAAGAACTATGTGCGGGCGCGCGACGTGTTTCGACACTGCGTCGCCCGGTTCCCCGACGACGTGACGTCGCGGGCGGGCCTGGCGTGCGCCCTGGACGAACTGGGCGAGATCGAGGAGTGCATTCAGAACCTGCGGGCGGCGCGGCGCGTCGAGCCGGAGGACGGGCCGCTTCTGTTCGCTCTGGGCTACGCGAACGAGAAGGCCGGGCACACGCGCGACGCCGTCGATGCGTATCGGGCGGCGGTGCATCACGCACCGCACCTGCGCAACAGCCACGAACGGCTGGCCGCCATCTACCTGAAACAGGACGACTACGAGCGGGCGATCGACCATTACGAGCACCTGTGCCATTCCGAGCCGGGCGACGTGTCGCTGTCCCTGTCGCTGGCGAATCTCTATTTCCAGGTGGGGATGTACGACGAGGCGATCCGGCGGTATCAGTTCGCCTTGGCCATCGATCCGGAGAACTGGGAGACCCGCAACGACCTGGCCGACGCCTACGAGGAGGCGGGCCTGTTCCGCGAAGCGATCGACCAGTTGGAGAAGTCGCTGGCGAAACAGACCGACAGCGCCGACACGCATTTGCGGCTGGGCGACTTGTACGCGCGCATCGGGCTGGATGAATACGCGCTGAAGCACTACGAGCGGGCGGTGCAACTGCATCCGAGCTACCTGGAGGCGACCATCAAGGTCGGCACCACGAACCTGCGCCTGGGCCACTACCTGGAGTCGGCCCAGTGGTTCAACAAGGCGGTGGAGATCAACGACCGGCTGTTGGCCGGGTACGTGGGGCTGGCGGTGGCGCAGTACGAGCTGGGGGACGTGGCCGAGGCGAACGCCAGCCTGGACATGGCCTTGGGCGCGGAACCCAACAGCACGCTGCTGTTTTCCGAGATGGCCCGCCTGCAGCTCAAGCTGGGCGCGGCGCGGGAGTCGAAGCGGTACCTCGGTTCGTCCGACACGCGCCCGTCGTCCAGGCGGGGCACGGACCTGGCCGTAGACGATCTGGTGGCTCGTCAGATCGATCGGCACCGGGAGGCGATCCGACAGCGCCCGAACCATGCCGACCTGCACTACCGGCTGGGCCTGCTGCTACGCCACTGCAACGAGTCCGAGGAGGCGATCCAGTGCTTTCGCCAGGCGGTGGCCATCAACCCGACCTATGTGAAGGCGCTGATCAAGCTCGGGCTCTGTCTGAAGGAGAGCGGGCAGATCGATGCTGCGGTGGAACCGCTGCGGCAGGCGGCCGAACTGGACCCGCACGATGCGGACCTGCATTATGCGCTCGGCCTGATCTTCGCCGACCAGCGGAAGTTCTCCCTGGCCGTCGAGCAGTTTGAGACCGCCCTGTCTCGCAATCCGAAGAACATCGACTTCCACGCCAACCTCGCTCTGGCCCTCCAGAATATGGGCCTGGTGGACCGGGCCGCGGCGAGCTGGCAGACCCTCTGCGACATGCTCCCCGAAACCGCCGCCGGCCGAACCCTGCTCCGCCAGGCCACGCAGTCGGAAGAGGAGTAGGCAGGTCACACGTAGCTGTGGCGCAGCCGTCGTGCCTATGAACGCCGTCGAGTATTCAGTGCACACCCACTACTCGTGATCGGGGTTTGCCCCGGTCGAGAGGATTCGTTCCAGCATTGGGCGGTAGGCGACGGCCATGCGGTAGAAGCCCAGGTCGGTGGGGTGTACGCCGTCGACGGTGCCGTTTTCGGGGCCGGCGAGTTGGTCCTTCCCTTCCAGGTAATACAGATTCTTTACGCCGTCCTGCTTCAGCGCGTTGAATGCCTCGCGCAGGGCCGGGTTGCCGGGATTCGTATCGGGGTGGAGCGGGCTTTCCACGAGAAGGATTGGTGTGTCCGGGCGGGCCTGGCGCAGGCGGCGCACGGAGGGCTGGATGCGCTCGCGGACCAGCTCCGTGGTCATGTTCGGCAGGGCTTCCAGCACGTAGACCGCGGGGTCCAGCTCGCTCAGCAAGTCGACCAGTGCGGGCTCCATTTTGCCGGCCCCGGAGAAGCCAAGGTTGATGACTTCCCGATTGAGCCAGCGGCCGAGGATGGCGGCGTGGCACATGCCGGTGCGAGACGCGCAGCCGCCCTGGGTGATGGACGTGCCGTAGAAGACGATTGGACGGGCCTGTTCCGCCGGGCGGGGCGGCGCCGTGGCCAGCGTGGCGCCGGGCTCGATGCCAATCTGAAGCTCCGCCGTGCCGTTGTAGAGCGGCAGATAGAGCATGTACTCGGTGCGCTCGGTCCCAAGTCCTTTTGCGACATCGGCGGTGGTCTTCTCCGTGTTCGGCCGGCCGACGCCGCAGAAGACCCATTGGCCGTCGCGGCGGGCGTAGAGGTCCAGCCCGCTGTTGCCGGTGGCGGCCATGTGGTTCATGGCCCCGCCGCCGTCCCAGGTGGCGGCGATGCGGGGTGAATTCGTGACAAAGCGGACGGCGATGCCCGCGGTGTGCTTGCTCAGCGACCAGACCGCGTCCGGCACCACATCCTTCGCCCGGGCGGGCAGGCGGCGGTAGAACGCTTCCGTATCGGCCCAGCCCTTGCCCTCGATGGTCAGCTCTTTCGCGTCGTACCAGAGGAGGTCGGAGGACGGTTGCGACGTGGCGCGGGCGGGGTCGAGCCTTCCGGGGATCGGCGCCGTGGCGGCCAGTGCGTTTTCGATCTGGGCGGCCCAGACGCGATAGCCGGCCTCGTTGAGGTGCAGGCCGTCGCGGGAGTACTCGGCCTTCAGCGCCCCATCCGCATCCAAGTACGACGCGTGGACGTCCA
>Ga0334889_1003720_pt1 | contig 14586 bp, 15 predicted proteins | sample GraSluR1_MG_2_FD_207222 | JGI IMG/M metagenome (GOLD analysis project Ga0334889, IMG submission 207222) | Sludge microbial communities from methane-producing bioreactor in Wageningen University, Netherlands - Granular Sludge_8_08-R1 | ecosystem: Engineered > Bioreactor > Anaerobic > Unclassified... | reverse complement strand
GATTTAACAGATTTACACTGATTTTTTCTTTAATGTTTTTATATTTATTGGATTTCTACAAAGGTGAACTGATGGTTAATAGATTGCTTTTATTTAGATTTCAAGGATAACGGAAGCTATAGCTTCCGTTATCCTGAACAAAACATTAATGAAAGCTGAGTATTTTATCAAACTATCAACTAATTTTTGACGTTCACCAAACTAAAAATACTAAAAAGAATCTGTGTTAATCTGCGTCCGCAGGATCTGTGTGCGAGCGTAGCGAGCCCGTGTCAAAAATTCCCCTTAGTGCGTAGTCTCTGGCAAATGCGCAGTAAGATAAGATCCTTTTACGTCTCACGTTTAACATTTCACGAAAAAAGGGGGGATAATGGTGGCTGGGACAAAGAAAAGGGGAAGTCAGACAATTGTATTTGATAATCCGCCGGTAATTACTTCCTGGGCTTCCATGGTAGGCCCCAAAGAAGGTCAAGGACCGTGGGGACAGGATTATGATTGGATAATAGAAGATTATATGTTTGGTGAAAAAACCTGGGAAAAGGCTGAAAGCAAAATGCTGAGGGAAACCGTAAAATTGGCTTTGAACAAAAGAAACTTTTCCCCTGAAGATGCTGAAGTTTTGTTGGCAGGAGATTTACTGAACCAGATAGCTTCCAGCAACTTTGCGGCCAGAGAATTAAATATTCCCTTCCTGGGGCTCTATGGTGCCTGTTCAACTATGGCAGAGGCTTTGATTACAGGGTCTATACTGCTGGACGGCGGTTTCTTTTCATCTGTTGTAGCTGCAGCCTGCAGTCATCATTATACAGCTGAAAGACAGTTTCGATTTCCTACCGAACAGGGAGTACAGAGAGCGCCCAGTTCGCAATGGACAGCTACAGCAGCAGGTGCAGTACTTCTGGAAGCGGTAGCAATTGGCCCCCGAATCTGCAGTGCCACTATAGGCAGAGTAATAGATATGGGACAGAATGATGCTGCTGATATGGGCAGTGCCATGGCTCCTGCTGCTGCAGACACTATAAAGACCCATTTCAATGATCTGGGTATTTTGCCTGATTACTACGATCTGGTTTTAACCGGTGATTTGGGGAAGGTAGGAATGACTATAGCTGCCCAGCTCTTTGTCAAAGAAGGATTAGTACCTCAACCCAATTACAGTGATTGTGGTGTCCTGTTATTCGATAATGAGCAGGATGTCCATTCAGGCGGCAGCGGATGCGGTTGCTCGGCTTCATTTTTATGTGGTCCTTTAATGAAAAAAATAATAGAAGGAGAGATTAATAAAGTGCTGTTGGTAGCCACCGGGGCTTTAATGAGCCCAACCACGAGCAATCAGGGAGAAAGTATTCCGGGAATAGCTCATGCAGTAGCAATTGAATACTAAAATTGGAGGGGAAATAATATGGGATCACTTTATATGGCTTTTTTGCTTGGAGGTTCCCTGTGTTTAATCGGACAAATAGTTATGGATCTGACCAAACCTGCTGTTACACCGGGACATGTGCTGGTGGGCTATATCAGTGCAGGAGCAATTCTCAGTGGCCTGGGTCTTTATCAACCTCTGGTGGATATGGGGGGGGCTGGAGTCACCATACCGCTTTCTGGTTTTGGCCATTCCCTGACCCAGGGGGTTTTGAAAGCAGTTGAAGAGAAAGGCTTGCTGGGGGCTTTTAGCGGTGGTATTGAAGCCACGGCAGCAGGTATTGCTGCAGCAATTATTTTTGGCTATGTTATGGCGGTTATTTTTAACCCCAGGGGCTAGTTTCCTCTGAGCATTAGCTTCAACAATTGAAAAACAATTGAAAGGAGCAACACCCCACTTGTTTAAGAAAAAGCAAAATCTTTATTTAGACCGTAATTATAGCAGGAATCTGGATATGTTCAAGACTGAGCTGGGAGAAGGAGACAACTTCGACATCATCGTACGGGAAATAAAGATTGCGGACAAGCAAGCTGCGCTCATATGTATTGATGGTTTGGTTAAAGATGATATTTTAACAGAAATAATGCAGTCTCTATTCAGGTTAAAGAAAGAGAGACTATCAGGCAGCGTGAAGAAACTTCTGGAAAACGGAATTCCGTATATTGAGCTTAACACCGAGAGTAAAATTGATGAACTTCTGTATGCTGTTTTGTCAGGCTCAATATTAATGCTTGTAGATGGCTGCAGCGAAGCTTTCGTAATAGATGCCCGCACCTATCCGGCGCGAAATCCGGAAGAGCCTGATATAGAGAGAATTGTCCGTGGTTCCCGTGATGGCTTTACGGAAACCATAGTTTTCAATACTGCTCTTTTGAGAAGGAGAGTACGGGATCCTAAATTGAGAATAAAGCTCTTGAGAGTGGGCAAAAGATCAAAGGCTGATGTTTGTGTTTGCTATATAGAAGATATTGCCAATCCGGATATAGTTGCTGAAATAGTAGAAAGTATATCGAAGATCGAGATAGATGCCATTCCGATGGCTGAAAAGTCAGTCGAAGAACTAATAATGCCGGGAAAATGGTGGAATCCCTTTCCCCGGGTTAGATATACCGAAAGACCTGATGTGGCTGCAACCCATCTCTTTGAAGGGCATGTCTTGATTATGGTGGATACCTCACCGAGCGCTATGATTGCCCCGGTCACTTATTTTCATCATATACAACATGCAGAAGAGTACAGACAAAACCCGGCTGTAGGTGTGTATATAAGGTGGGTGCGATTCCTGGCAGTAATGGCTTCGCTTATAGTGACCCCTTTATGGTTGCTTCTGGCCTTATCGCCTGAACTTTTGCCGGAGTCATTAAAATTTATCGGACCCAAAGAAACAGGGAATGTCCCATTATTTCTTCAATTTTTAATAGCTGAAATAAGTTTGGATTTAATGCGAATGGCTGCTATTCATACGCCATCTCCCCTGGCAACTTCACTGGGGGTTATTGCAGCTTTATTGATAGGTGATATTGCTGTGAATATGGGACTGCTGGTTCCTGAAGTCATACTATACACGGCTGTAGTTGCCGTAGGGTCTTATTCGACCCCCAGCTATGAGATGGCTATGGCCAATCGGCTGGTACGTCTTTTTATTTTAATGGGTACGGGGCTTTTCCGCTTACCTGGTTTTATCATCACCAGTGTTCTGGCCTTGCTTCTGGCAGGGTTCACCAGGTCTTTGAATGTCCCCTACCTGTGGCCGCTGCTGCCCTTTAACTACCGGGCCTTAAAAAGCGTTTTGCTGCGTTCTCCGGTTCCGGTTCAAAACATCAGGCCGGAAATACTGAAAACCCGGGATGATAGAAGACAACCGGCTCCGGCTTTTAAGAAAAGGAGGCCATGAAAATGAAAAAAGTAGGTATCCCCAGAGGGCTTTTTTACTATTATTATTATCCTTTATGGAAGACCTTTTTTACTCAACTGGGCGCAGAAGTAATAGTATCTTCTCCTACTAATCGCCTAATTACTGAGCAGGGAATTCAAGTGGCTGTTGATGAACTTTGCCTGCCAATGAAAGTCTATCTGGGCCATGTAAGGGAACTATGCACTAAAGACCTGGATTATTTGTTTATACCCAGGATGGTTAGTATTGAGGCTAAAAGCTATATATGTCCAAAGTTTATGGGAGTTCCTGATATGGTGAGGGCTTGTATACCGAACCTTCCGGGGTTGATAGATATTACTGTGGATTTGAGTAAAAATGATAAGGCTCTGCAAAGAGATTTGCTGGAAGTGGGGAGGCTGTTTACGAGAAAGAAACGTTTGGTCAATGACGCCTATAAACATGCCAGCCAGGAATTATATTTTTGCAAGGTATTGGCCAGAGAAGGTTATACCATGGACGAAGCCATTAGATTATGGGAAGGGGAGAGCTTTACTACTAAGAAAGACACTGACCTTAATATCGGGATACTGGGGCATGGATATTCCCTCTATGATGACAGTATCAGTATGAATCTGATTAAGCGATTACGGAACATGGGCTGTAAAGTTCACTTGCCGGAATCCCAGGACAGGCAAAGCGTGGAAGATGAGGCGGCCACTTTACCCAAAAGAATTTTCTGGACACTGGGGCGCAAAATGGTGGGGAGTGCGCTCCATATGGCTAAAAGAACCGATATTGATGGGATAATCTATCTGGCCTGTTTTGGCTGCGGGCCCGATTCTCTCATAGGTGAAATAATTGAAAGAAAAATCAAAGACAAAGCATTTATGCTGATTACTATTGATGAACATACCGGGGAGGCCGGATTGGTAACCCGCCTGGAAGCTTTTTGTGATATGTTGCAAAGAAGGAGGTTTTTAAAAGGTGAAAGCGACATTTCCTCTTATGGGCAATTCTCATATAGCTATCAAAGCTCTTTTGCAGGGTTTGAAACTCGAAGTAATACCTCCTCCTCCTATAAGTAGGAGAACCCTGGAACTGGGTGTAAGATATTCGCCTGAATTTGCCTGTATGCCCCTGAAGATAAATATTGGCAATTTTATAGAGGCCCTGGAAAAAGGAGCAGATACCATAGTAATGGCTGGCGGATGGGGACCTTGCAGATTTGGCCTCTATGCCCCGGTCGAAAGGGATATTTTAAATGACCTGGGATACGATTGTGAAATGGTAATACTGGAAGCTCCTGATTCAAAACTGGCAGAAATATTAAAACAGCTAAAAAGCCTGGGAGAAAATGTCTCTATTCCTGAAGCCTATCGAGCAATACGATTTGCCTGGAAGAAGCTTATCGCAGTTGAAGAACTGGAAAGGAAACTGGAGTATTTTTTGCCCAGAGTAAACGATAAGCGTACAGCTGAAGAAATATACGAAAAGGGTTTAGCGGATATAGATAGAGCTGGAAATAAAATGGAAATTGAGTATATTGTGGCATCATGCAGGGGAAAATGGAGAGAACTTCCTCAACACAATGGGGAGATACTTAAAATAGGACTGCTGGGTGAGATATATACCGTCCTGGAACCGGGTGCTAATTATAATATTTCTCGCTACCTGGGACATCTGAATGCTGAAGTTACTCGTTCCATCTATGCCAGTGAGTGGATAAATGACCATCTCTGCGGGGGATTCATAAAGAAATCATTACATAAAGAAATTATAAAGAGTGCCCGTCCCTATGTGAACTACTGGGTGGGAGGACATGGGAGGGAAACCATTGGCCATGCGGTTGATTTTGCCCGCAAAAACTATGATGGGGTTATTCAGATAGGGCCCTTGACCTGTATGCCGGAAATAGTAGCCCAGGCTATTCTGCCACGGGTAAGTGAAAATGAGGGAATACCTTCCATGACTCTCTGGTTTGACGAACATGCCGGAACAGCCGGTATTTACACCCGGCTGGAAGCCTTTTGCGATATGCTGCAAAGAAGAAAGCAAGGGAACAGTCCTTCTCTTCACCCTGCATAATAAATCCAGGAAGGATGAAATTGCTATCACGATGCTTTGTTTGAAACATGGGGCGTGTTCGGTTTGTTCGCGGTGCTTCAGCAGAAAACAATTAATAGAACCTGACATACCTGATTTTCCTGACATAACCTGACACGATATATTTTAAGAGTCAGGTTAAATCAGGTTCAATCAGAAAAAGTCAGGTTCAAAAAATTAAAGGGAACTCACAGAAGCAAAGGAGGAAAAGCATTGGATTGTTATTTTGGTGTTGATGTTGGATCAGTGAGCAGCAATTTTGTTCTTCTTGATCGTAGTTTTAAAGTTATTCAAAAAGTTTATTTGCGTACCAGGGGTAACCCGGTTGCAGCGATAAAAGAAGGTTATAGGGCAATAAAAAACGATATAGCCAGGCCGGGCTTGAAAATAAAAGCTGTGGGTACTACAGGGAGCGGGCGTTATCTGGCTTCTGTATTGTTAGGTGCGGATGTAGTGAAAAATGAGATTACTGCTCATGCGGTTGCAGCTTCATTTTTATATCCTGGTGTTAACACCATTATCGAAATAGGGGGGCAGGATTCCAAGATTATTATTTTAAAGGACGGGATTGTAAATGATTTTGCCATGAATACTGTTTGTGCTGCAGGAACTGGTTCTTTTCTGGATCAACAGGCATCAAGGCTTAACATCCCTATAGAAGAGTTCGGCGGGCGGGCCATGAATTCCCGACAGGCGGTAAGAATTGCCGGCCGCTGCGGGGTGTTTGCCGAATCAGACATGATCCATAAACAACAGATGGGCTACCCGCTTGAAGATATTGTAATGGGCCTCTGTGAAGCCCTGGTAAGAAACTATTTAAACAATGTGGGGAAGGGCAAAAGAATTGAAGAACCGGTGGTTTTTCAGGGGGGAGTAGCAGCCAATATCGGGCTCAGAACTGCCTTCGAAAAGATCCTGCACATGAATATTAATGTACCCGAATACTATGATGTTATGGGTGCTATAGGTTCTGCTATCCTGGCTCGTGAGCATATAGAACAACAAAAGAGGTCAACTGTGTTCAGAGGTGAAGAATTCATTCTGAATGGGGAGTTCAAATCACAGAGTTTTGAATGTCAGGGATGCCCTAATATGTGTGAGATCGTTTGTATAAAGAGAAATGATGAAATACTGGCTTATTGGGGAGACAGGTGCAAAAAGTGGGAAGCATCTCTCAACAAGAAGAAGGATGAGGCTGTCTAGCAGATAGCTGTTTCCGTATTGCAGGAAGAAATTGGGTTATTCAGAGAAAATGCTTGGGTAAACTCCCGGCATAATTGGAGTGCTTTTCTTAAGTTGATACAGATCCTGGACTCATAGCTTTAAGGGAATGTGTATAAATGTATTGAAAATTTTTTGGAACTACTGCATAATAATATAAACTCAGATAAGAATTGAATATAAATGCTGGGGGGGCTCTGTGAGCCAGAGCTGAGATAGAGGTTAGAACCTCTGACCCTTTGTACCTGAACTGGATAATACCAGCGTAGGGAAGCGTGTTACTTGGTTATAAATGTAGGTGAACCGCATCTTTTGCTGGTTGACCTTTATTTTTTGCTCAAATTCAAGAAAAGCGAGATAAGGAAAATGCAAAATATTCTTTCCATAGCTGCTTCGGATTCATGTGCCGGAGCAGGTTTGCAGGCAGACCTGAAAACCATATCTGCATTGGGTGCCTATTGTCTTACGGTATTGACTGCAGTCACGGCGCAAAACACCAGGGGAGTAACAGCTGTGCAGAATATAGACCGCAAGGTGGTATATGCCCAACTGGAGGCGATTTTTAGTGATATAAAGGTAGACGCAGTAAAGATAGGTATGTTATCCGGACCGTCCATTGTAAAAGCGGTGGCGGAATACCTTTCCCGGGAATCAATTTACTCGCGTGTGCCGGTAGTGATTGATCCGGTAATGATTGCCAGCAGCGGGGACCGTCTACTGGATGAAGAAGCAATCACCATTATGAAAGATGAACTTTTTCCCCTGGCTCGGATTATCACACCTAATCTGGCAGAGGCCGAGACTCTGCTGGGAATAAAGATTACTGGAATCAATGATATGGAAATGGCCTGCAGAGAACTGCTTAAAACAGGTTCCCGCTGGGTGGTTATAAAGGGAGGCCATATTCCGGGAGAACCTGTGGAAGTCGTGGGAAATGCCGAGGGCATTTACCGGGTTGAGGGAAAAAGAATAAAAACCAGCAACAATCATGGTACAGGCTGTACATTTTCGTCTGCCATAGCTGTTTATTTGGCTGAAGGGTATGATGAGTTGCCAGCTGTAAAAAAGGCCAAGGATTATGTCGAAAGCGCCTTAAGAAATGGATTTGCTATCGGTGCGGGTGCTGGTATTCTCCAACATTTTGTTTGATTCTTGAATCAACGTCAATTCATTATGAATACGTGGATTCAAAATTAAGAATTCAAAATTGAGTATAGGGAGGGTTATTTTTGCTGGGAAAATGTGCGCAAATCTGGGATAAAGTGAAGATAAAAAAGCCGCTGGTGCACTGTATTAGCAACTATGTCACCGTTAACGACGTAGCCAATATTATACTGGCCAGCGGGGCGTCACCGGCCATGTGTGAACATCCCCGTGAAGCGGGTGATTTTGCCTGCATGGCTCAGGCGGTTTATTTTAACCTGGGAACGCTTTCTGATGAGCAGGAAGTGGCTATGCGGGAAACATTAAAGACAGTTGCAGGAAAGGGAATACCTGTAATAATCGATCCGGTGGCCTGTGGGGTTATACCTCGCAGAAAAGAAATATTGGAAAGGCTTTTTCAGCTTGGACCAATAACTGCCATCAAAGGAAACACGGCAGAGATAAAAAGCCTGGCGGGAATCGCGAGCCATGCCCGGGGAGTGGATTCCCTGGACAGCGGTGAAGGGATAGAGAAAGCCTGCCGTATTATTGCCCGGAGAGAAAAGACACTGGTAGCTGCCAGTGGAAAAATTGATCTGGTAACCGACGGTGATAGAATGGCCTATATAAAGAATGGGACTTCCATGTTTGCCAATATTACTGGGGCAGGCTGCATGCTCGGGGGAGTGATAGCCGCCTGTGAGGGAACAGTCCCTGGTGAGCCCTGGCTCGCAAGCATAACTGCACTGTGTGCCTTTAGTATTGCCGGAGAAAAAGCGGCTCAGCTCTCTGGAAACAATCCGGGAACATTTCACAGCTTGCTTTTTGATAAGCTGTTTAATCTTCGTGCTGAAGATATCAGGAAGGAGGCCAGGGTGGAATGGAAACTGTAGATTATTCATTATATTTAATTACCGACCGCGGTCTTCTGGGAGATAGAGATCTGATTACGGAAGTAAGAAGGGCAGTTCGGGGTGGAGTGACCATGGTGCAGTTAAGGGAAAAGGATATCTTAAGTCGTGAATTTTACCATATAGCTGTTTCATTAAAAGAAGAACTGGCCAGGCATAAAATACCTTTGATCATAAATGACCGTCTGGATATTGCGCTGGCTGTAGATGCGGATGGTCTTCATATAGGTCAGGATGATCTGCCGCTTTGGGAGGCACAAAGATTACTGGGAAACAATAAAATGATTGGTCTTTCAGTCAATACTCTGGAGCAGGCTCTGGATGCTGAAAGCTCAGGAGCCAGTTACCTGGGAGTGGGACCTGTTTTCTTTACCCAAACCAAGATAGATATTGATAAGCCTATTGGAATAGAATCTCTCAAATATCTTAAACAAAATCTTAAAATACCCCTGGTAGCCATAGGTGGTATTAACAAAAGCAATATTGCTGAAATAAAGAAAACCGGGGTTGATGGAGTGGCAGTAGCATCGGCTTTAATGGGAGTGGAAGATATTGCCGAGGCGGCACGAAGGATGATGAGCGAATGGAAAGGAAACTAGTATTTTTCATTGATTTTGACGGGACTATCAGCAGGGAAGATGTCTGCTATAAAATGGTAAAGACTTTTGCCGCTCATGGATGGGAAGAACTGAATTCCCTGTGGGAGAAAGGTGTGCTTTCAACAGTGGATTGTGCCCGACGCACTCTCCAGCTAATGTCCGTGGACAACAGGGAGTTGCAGGCATTTTTTGACGAAATGGGCATTGATGAAAGCTTTGCCGGCTTTGTAAAGTGGATAAAGTCAAAAGCGTTCCCGCTATATATTCTCAGTGATGGTTATGACAATTATATAGAAATACTGTTGAAAAAGAAGCGGCTTCAGTTGCCTGTTTATGCAAATCACCTGGAATATCAGCAGGAAGGCTGGCAAATACAAACTCCTCATCTCAATGAAGAATGCCAGAAATGCGGGGTATGCAAGAGCGGCATAATAAAAAGGCTTATCAGTCAGGAAAATATCAGCGTTTATGTGGGAGACGGGTATTCGGATCTGTGTCCTGCCGGGATTTGCGATATCGTCTTTGCTAAAGACAGGTTGGCTGAATATTGCGAAGAAACGGGGATAAAATATTTTGCGTTTGATGACTTCAATGATATTCAGCGAAAAATAGAAGAACTAATATCCGGATGCAATGAATATTTAAAGTAGATGTTGAGGGCACTAATTCTTATGATTTCAGATAATTTGATAAGGGGTAAGGGGTAAGGGGTAAGGGGTAAGGGGTAAAGGTAAATGCCTGAGTTATTTTCATGGCTGATTAATAAATATAAGAAGGAGCAAATAAAATGAATTATAAAACTCAAATGGAAGCAGCCCGTAAGGGAATACTTACTCCAGAGATAAAAACCGTCGCCGCAAAAGAGAATCTTGAGCCTGCCGGCTTGATGCAGTTGATGGCTGAAGGAAAAGTAGTAGTACCAGCCAACAAAAACCATAAATCCCTGGAAGCGGAGGGAGTTGGGCAGGGATTAAGGACAAAAATTAATGTCAATCTGGGGACATCAAAGGACTGCAATAATGTAGACACTGAAATGGAGAAGGTTCAAAAGGCCCTGGAAATGAAGGCTGAGGCTATTATGGATTTAAGTTCCTTCGGCAAAACCCGCGAATTCAGAACGAGACTTATAGATATTTCCACGGCCATGGTCGGTACCGTGCCTGTCTATGATGCCATAGGTTTTTATGAGAGAGAGTTAAAAGATATCTCTACGGCGGATTTTCTTAATATAGCTGAAACCCATGCCCGTGACGGGGTAGACTTCATGACTATCCATGCCGGGATCAACAGGACTACCACAGAACATTTTAAAAGGAACCCAAGGATTACCAATATCGTTTCCCGCGGAGGCTCCTTGCTTTATGCCTGGATGGAAATGAACCGTCGTGAAAATCCTTTCTATGAAAATTTTGATGAATTACTGGATATTTGCCGGGAATATGATGTTACGCTGAGCCTGGGAGATGCCTGCCGGCCCGGTTGTATCAATGATGCTACTGATGCCAGTCAGGTCGAGGAATTAATTGTATTGGGAGAGCTGGCTCTCAGAGCCTGGGAAAAAGACGTTCAGGTAATTATTGAAGGTCCGGGACATATGCCCATTAATGAGATAGCGGCCAATATGCTGCTGGAAAAAAAGCTCTGTCATGGAGCCCCATTCTATGTCCTGGGACCGATTGTGACAGATATAGCTCCGGGCTACGATCACATTACCGCTGCCATTGGGGGTGCGGTCGCTGCAGCCAATGGAGCTGATTTTCTTTGCTATGTCACCCCGGCTGAACATCTCAGGCTGCCAAACCGGGACGATATGATTGAAGGCATAATAGCCACAAAAATTGCTGCTCATTCTGGAGATATTGCCAAAGGGATTTCCGGGGCCAGGGATTGGGATAATAGCATGAGTGAAGCCAGGCAGAAGCTGGACTGGGAAAGAATGTTCAAACTGGCCTTAAACCCGGAAAAAGCCAGGTCTTACCGATTCGAATCCCTGCCGGAAGATAATAATAGCTGTAGTATGTGTGCCAAGATGTGCGCGGTCAGGAATATGAACAAAATACTGAGTGGGGAGGACATCAGTATTCTTTAGGACTATATAATAAGAGCCTTTAGCAAACTCAATTACTTATTACCTCATTCAGTAAACAATTTTTCAAGATTCATATGTTAGCGGGGGCGGGAGATTTATATTACTCTTCCAGTATAGTGAGTATTTTATATTTTATGTCATTAATTCCCTGAGCCCCATTGTTGATAAATGCTTTGTCAATTTCCAACTCAACTGAAGCTGGACGAGCGGAAAAAACATATATCCTGTCAGCCAATAAAAGAGCTTCATCAATGTCGTGAGTAATAAATAATATAGAAGACTGGTAATGCCTTTGCAGGTCCTTTAACCAGAGGTGCATTTTTCTCCTGCTTATGGCATCAAGGGAGGCAAAGGGTTCATCAAGAAGAAGTATGTCACTGGTGAAAAGGTAGGTGCGCAGGAGGGCGGCACGTTGTCGCATACCGCCGGAAAGCTGCCGGGGGTAAAGGTGAGCGAAGTCCTGTAGACCAAAATCCTGCAAGTAGCCCCGGGCAGTTTCCCGGGCTTTCATTTTATCTACACCTTTTAAGAGCAGGGGAATAGACACATTATCCAAAACATTGCGGGAAGGCAGTAACAAGTCCTTTTGCTGCATGTAGCTGATTCTGCCGGTTCGACCGGTCCAGTCTTCGCCATCTATTTCAACCCTGCCCTGATCAGGCTTGATTAAACCGGAAATAATATTAAACAGGGTGCTTTTCCCACAACCACTTGGCCCCAGGATAACTACAAATTTATGGGGTTCAAGTATAAGAGAAATATTATTCAAGGTATGAATACTATCCAGGGTTTTGCTGACATTACTAACCTTTATTCCAGTCAATTAAATCCTCCTAATAATGTTTTAATGTTGCATTTGAAACAGGGGTTGGACAGGGGGGTTGGGTTGGACAAAAGAACCGTCCCCCTGTCCAACCCAACCCCCCCTGTCCAACCCGATAAAACATATATTTAAGGTAAAAAATCATTGGTGAAGGCTTGCTCAGCGTCAATTTGCTTTTCTATTAAATCGTTTGTAAACATGAAGTTGGCATAATTCTCCCATACTTTTGGTTTCATTTCTCCCCAGCGGGGAGCATCAGACCGGTATTCTGCAGAGAGGTACTCCTGACTGGCTTTTACCAGGTCTTCATTGAGTTCAGGAACACTTTTCAGGAAAATTCCGGCTGCTTCTTCAGGATTATCAATAGCAAACTCATAGCCTTTTGCAGTAGCTCTCATGAACTTTTTTACCAGTTCAGGATTATTCTCCAGCATATCTTCTGCAGCAATAATGACCGGAGTATAAAAATCCAGGGATTCATCTTCATCCCTTAATTTGATAAAATTCAAGTCCATGTTTCTCAATTCTGCTTCAATGCCTGTCCAGCCATAAAAAATCCAGGAAAAATCAACATTTTTTTTCACACTGGTAAAAAAATCAGCTTCTCCGATATTAAGCATTTTAACTTTCTCAAAGTCTGCATTATACTTTCCCATTAAGGCCTTGATGAGCGCGGTTTCAGCCGGAGAACCCCATCCCCCATAGGTTTTCCCCTCAAAATCATCGGGAGTACGGATACCTTTTTCAAGCGGTGAGGCAAAACCCGAAGTATTATGCTGAATAACAGCTCCTATAGCTACTACAGGAAGATTTTCGGAACGAGCCGCAGTTACTCCTTCCTGGTAACTGATCCCAAAATCACCCTGCCCGGCTGCTATCAATTGTTCAGTTCCTCCCTCAGAAGGCTGAACAATATCCACTTGCAATCCTTCACTCTCATAAAAGCCCTGTTCCCTGGCTACATAGAGACCGGTGTGGTTAGTGTTGGGAAACCAGTCCAGCAGTACAGTTACTTTTTCCTTTCCATCTTCAAGATTGCTGCTGTTTCCTCCACAGCCCCCGATGGATACCACTAATAGCCCGAGGATTAACAAAAAAACAGTTTTCCTTTTCATACATCAGTCCTCCTTGTTAAAAAATTAAACTTATATGGCACAGTAGCCAGAGACTGCGCAGCAGTCTCTGGCTACTGTGCAGCATTATGTTCATTGCTTTCTCGATTCCAGGGAACCAGAAGGTATTCCATGAGGTCTACAATCTTTACCAGCAGCAGGCTCAAAAGGGAAATGATAAATACTGCTGCCAATACCTGGTCAATTTGAAAACTCTTTTGTGCCAGAGTCATGAAATACCCCAGACCACTCTGAGCTCCCATCCATTCTCCAATAACAGCAGCCATTATGCTGTAGGTGGCAGATATTCTCAAACCGGAAAAAAAAGATGGCATAGCAGCAGGGAGCCTTACCATTTTATAAATAGCCATTTGACTTGCTCCCATGGAACGAAAGAGATTAATCTGCTCTGGATCAACCGAATCCAGACCGTTGATAAGGCTTATTACCACAGGAAAAAAGCAAACCAGTACGGTTACCAGAACCTTGGGCAGAATACCAAACCCAAACCATATCAGGAAAAGTACGGCCAGTATTATCAGGGGAATTGTCTGTGATATGATAAGCAGTGGATAAATCGCTTGCTTAAGCCAGCTAACATGAATCAACACAAAGGCCAGCAAAAAAGCCAGTATTATAGAAAGAACAAATCCCAGAACGGCTTCCAGAAAAGTGACCGAGGTATGAGTCAGGAGCATAGGAAATATTTCTTTCGCACTAATAAAGACCTGTGATGGAGATGCCAGGATATATTCCGGTATTTGCTTCAAGCGAACCACGAGTTCCCAGATTAATAAGAAAGAGAGCAGACTGAGCAAGGGAGCGATCTTACTGGTGATATTTACTGATTTTTTCATCTATGGTTACCCCATCAGGTTTATAATCAATCTTAATAATAGATATCACTCTGCTGGCTCCGGCAGAAACGCAAATTTCCTGTGCTTTCTTTACCAGTTCCAGTAATCCTTCCAGATTACCTTCAATGGTAGTCTCCATAGGACCTACCACATATTTGAAGCCAGATTGTTTAATCATTTCGATTATCCTATCAACTACCGGGTATATTTCTTCCTCGCTTACTACGGGCAATACCTGCAGACTCAAATTAGCTTCAGGCACAAAATAAAACCCCCTTCCAATTTCGCATAAGCCAGAGGAAGCGCACTAAGGGGAATTTTTGACACGGGCTCGCTACGCTCGCACACAGATCCTGCGGACGCAGATTAACACAGATTCTTTTTAATATTTTTAGTTTGGTGAACGTCAAAAATTATAGTTGATAGTTT
>Ga0334889_1003718_pt1 | contig 14595 bp, 24 predicted proteins | sample GraSluR1_MG_2_FD_207222 | JGI IMG/M metagenome (GOLD analysis project Ga0334889, IMG submission 207222) | Sludge microbial communities from methane-producing bioreactor in Wageningen University, Netherlands - Granular Sludge_8_08-R1 | ecosystem: Engineered > Bioreactor > Anaerobic > Unclassified... | reverse complement strand
GGCGGCGCCCAGCTTGGTCTTCGGCACCATACCCTTCACAGCCTCGTACAACACCCGCTCCGGAAAGCGCGCCAACTGCTCGCGCATCGTGCGGCTCTTCAGCCCGCCCGGATAGCGCGAGTGCCGGTAGTAGCGCACGTTGTCCAGCTTATCGCCGGTGACCGCGATCTTCTCGCAATTGGTCACGATGACGAAATCGCCGCCATCGACGTGCGGGCTAAACGTCGGCTTGTGCTTGCCGCGCAGAATCTGTGCGATCTCCGAAGCCAGCCGGCCCAACGTCTTGCCGCTGGCATCCACCACCCACCACTCACGGCTTTCTTTGGCTTCTTCGGCGCTTGGACTATATGTCTTCACGCTGCTCACTCCTATATTTTCTGATAATGCCTAACCCGGTTTCGTCGCTTTCGCCGGGCGCCCGCCTGCGGCGAAACGGCCCTTCCACCTCAACATCGCCCGGCAGACGGCCATTCGCTACCTATCGCCGGCGACAAACACATTCAATTCTTTCGGATAGTCCACTCGCTCAAGCGTTAAGCCGCAAGCCGGAGCGGGCGGCGCCGCCAGGCTGCGATCCCTGGCCGCCAAGATTTCCTTTACCTCATCGGGCCGCCGCCTGCCGCGACCGACTTCCAACAGCGTCCCCACAATCGACCGCACCATGCGGCGCAGAAACCCGTTCGCCGTAATCGTCAGCGTCAGCCGGCGGCCCGGATATGGGTCGAATGCGTCCCAAGAGCCTCGCTCTTCCCGCCAGCAGACTTCCATCACGCGACGGACCGTACTCTCACCCTGCGTCGGCTGGCCGAAGCTGGCAAAATCGTGCTCGCCAACCAAATGCTCGCCGGCCTCCTCCATCCGCTCTATCGCCAATGCCGCCGGTTCATACCAGGCGAAGCGATCCGTCAGCGGCGACCGGTCCGGCGCAACGTTGCGCTCCTGCCCATCGCCCATCACCACCCGGTAGCGATAGGTGCGCTTCTCGGCGCTGAACCGCGGGTGAAACCCCTCCGGCGCCAACGCGATGGCTCGCACACAGATCGACCGCGGCAAATAAGCGTTCCAAGCCCGCTGCAACTGCGCCAGGTCGTGCCGCCATTTCGTGCGCACGGCGATCACCTGGCCGCCGGCATGGACGCCGGCATCGGTGCGCCCAGCGCCCGCCACCCGCCCTACAGGCTCGCTGAACTCGGCGAGCGCCTTCTCCAACTCACCCTGTATCGTCGGGGCATCGGCCTGCACCTGAAAGCCGAAATAGTCCGTGCCATCATAGGCCGCCAGCCCGCATACATGGATCGTCGGAACTTCCACGCCGCGCCACTCTCCCGGCGCTAGGCCTCGACCAGCTCGATCACGGCCATGTCCGCCGCATCGCCCAGACGCTTGCCGATCTTCACGATGCGCGTATATCCGCCCGGTCGTTCGGCATAGCGCGGGGCTAGCTCATCAAACAACTTCTGGACAACGCCCTTGTCGTTCAAATACGCAACCACGGTGCGCTGTGCATGGACGCGATTACCGCCGTCCGCCAGGCCGCGCTTGGCCGTGGTGATCAGCTTCTCGGCATCCGAGCGGATCGCCCGCGCCTTGGCTTCGGTCGTCGTGATCCGTTCGTGCAAATACAATTCGCGGATCAGATTACGAAACAGCGCTTTCCGGTGACCGGAGTCTCGCCCCAGCCTTCGCCCCACAATTCGATGTCGCATGATTCCATTCCCGCTCTGTTAGTGCAACCGCCACTCCTGACGACCGTCCGCCGAGGCGACGCAAGCCGTAGCCTGCCTATGCCTCTGCGTTCAACAATTCGTCAAGTTCGTCGTTTTCGGATTCGTCCGCCGGCTCATCGCCGTCTTCCCGCTCGCTATCGGCAAGATAGGCGCTCAGGTCGACGCCCGGCACGGTCAGGTAGTTCTTATCGCGCAAGCGTTCGACCAGCTCATCCAGCGACTTCTTGCCGAAGTTGCGGATGGCCAACATCTCATCCTCGCCCTTTTCCATGCGGCGCAGAATCTCACCGATCTTGGTGATGCCGGCCCGCTTTAGGCAGTTGTAAGCCCGCACCGTCAACTCGAGTTCTTCGATCGGCGCCTCGTAGATGCGGCTGGGGATGCCCTCTTCCGGCTCCTCCGGCTCTTCCGGTTCTTCGACAGTAGCGCCGGCCAGGAGTTCCAGATGGGTAACCAGAATCTTAGCCGCGCTGCGCACTGCGTCCTCCGGCGCAATCGTGCCGTCGGTCCACACTTCCAGGTTCAGCCGGTCGTAGTCTGTCTGCTGGCCGATGCGCGTGCGCTCGACGCGATAGGCCGCCTTGCGCACAGGGCTGTAGATCGCATCCACCGGAATTTCGCCGAGCGGCAGGCGGGTGCGGTCTTCCGCCGGGCTGTAGCCGCGGCCCACGCCGACCACCATCTCGATGTCCAGGTCCACGTCATTTGAATCAGCCGTCAGCAGATACTGGTCCGGATTGACGATTTCCACCTCCGGCGGACAGATCAAGTCGCCGGCAGTGACAGGCCCTTCGTTCGTCACCTCGACATGGATGCGCACCGGCTCTTCGCTGCGGCTGATGAGCCGGATTTGCTTCACGTTGAGGATCAGGCGCGTCACATCCTCGCGAACGTGCGGAATCGCCGTAAACTCATGGTGAATGCCGCTCAGCCGGATCGATGTGACGGCTGCGCCGGGAAGCGAAGACAACAACACGCGCCGCAACGCATTGCCCAACGTGATGCCGTAGCCGCTCTCCAACGGACTGATGACAAAATGTCCATAGCTTTGCGAGCTTGCCTCAATCTCGATTTTGGGTAATACCGTGTTTAGCAACGAGCACCCTCCCTACTTTTCAGCGCGTGCGGAGCCGGCGATGACCGGCCCCTCGCAATTCCAAGCGTCCGCCTACCTCTGTTGCCGTGAAACGGCGACGCCGCACCCGCCGCCAGCGCCCTCAACAGGCGGCGCAGGCGGGCTGCAGCGGCCCTTACCGGCTGTAATACTCGACGATCAGTTGCTCGTTGAGAGGGATCTCGATATCCTCACGGCTAGGTTCGCCCGCCATCGAACCGCGCATGCCCGCCAGGTCAAGCGAGAGCCATGCCGGCACCCGGCTGCTCTCCATGATCTGCGTGCGATCCTTGAAATAGGCGGAACCGCGGCTGCTCTCGCGCACCGCCACCACATCGCCAACGCTCACGTTGAACGAAGGGATGTCAGTCTTGCGGCCGTTCACCTCGAAATGGCCGTGCAGCACCAACTGCCTCGCCTGGGCGCGGCTGTCGGCAAAACCCATGCGGTAGACCACGTTGTCGAGACGCCGCTCCAACATCGCCAACAACGTCACGCCGGTCAGGCCGGGCAAGCGCGTGGCTTCGCGGAAATAGCGCCGGAACTGCCGTTCCATCACGCCATAGATGCGGCGGGCCTTCTGCTTCTCGCGCAACTGCATGCCGTAGTCCGACACCTTGCGGCGGAAGGTTGCCTTCTTGCCGTGTTCGCCGGGCGGGTAGTTGCGCCGCTCGATGGCGCACTTGGGGCTAAGGCAACGCTCGCCCTTCAAAAAGAGCTTCTGCCCCTCGCGGCGACATAACTTACATACTGCATCTGAATATCTTGCCATATTTCCTCCGGCTAATGATTTCTATTTCAGGTCCGGCGCCAACGAATACTACAGATCGCCCGATGTGGGCGATCTGTCTGCCCATTCCGCTGGCTCCGTGGCAAGAACTGCGCCGTCCTGAGCAAGCGTCGCGCCGTTAGACACGCCGCTTCTTGGGCGGACGGCAGCCGTTATGCGGTAAAGGCGTGATGTCCGTAATCGACAGCACCGTCAGCCCGCTGGCCTGCAGCGAGCGGATAGAGCTCTCGCGACCCGGCCCCGGCCCCTTGACGAACACATCGACCTCGCGCATGTTGAAGTCGCTGCGCGCGGCGTTGCCCGCACTCTGGGCCGCCAACTGCGCGGCAAAGGGCGTCGACTTGCGGCTGCCCTTGAAACCGCTGCTGCCGCTGCTAGCCCAGCACAGGGTGTTGCCCTGCGGGTCGGTGATCGTTATGATCGTATTATTAAACGAGGCATGGATGTGCACCTGTCCATGCGGCACAAACTTCTTCTCGCGTCGTACGGAACGACGATCGCGTCTTCGTTGAGGTCGGGCCACGGTTACTCCTTACTGTCAGCTAAACACCCAGCTATGATCGCTATCCTCTGCGCAGCCTGATCCGCTCAGAGCATTCTGTCATCCAAACGAACAGTCAAATGAAAACCGTTCAACAGCGGTCGCTCACCCCAAGGGGCAAGCCGCCGCACGCCGGTTACTTGCGCGCCCGCTTCTTGCCGGCCACCGTCTTCTTCACGCCGCGCCGGGTGCGAGCGTTGGTGCGCGTGCTCTGGCCGCGCACCGGCAAATTGCGGCGATGGCGCAGACCGCGATAGCAGCCGATTTCCATCAGCCGCTTAATGTTCATGTTGACCTCGCGCCGCAGATCGCCCTCAACCTGATAGTTGCGGTCGATATACTCGCGCAGCCGCGTCACTTGGCTTTCGTCCAGATCGCGCACACGCGTCGTCGGGTCGATCTGGGTCGCATCCAAAACCTGCTGGCTGGTGCTGCGCCCAATGCCATAGATATAGGTCAGCGCGATTTCCACCGGCTTGTCACGCGGAATATCAATCCCTGCAATACGTGCCATAAAGATTCCCCTTCTCTTCTACGCGTCTGATCTACGCGGAACGCCTAGCCCTGGCGCTGCTTGTGCTTCGGGTTCTTGCACAACACATACAGCACGCCTCGCCTGCGTACAATTTTACAGTTCTCGCACATCTTCTTAACCGACGGTCGAACCTTCATCCTAATTTCTCCCGGAATCTTCTCGGCGCAACTTAGCTAGTCTATCACAGCGTCACAGGAGAGTCAAAATCTCCGGCCCGCCGTTGGTGACGGCAACCGTATGCTCGAAGTGGGCCGACAGGCTGCCGTCCTTGCTCACGACCGTCCACCCGTCGCGCAGCGCTCGCGTCTGCCAGGTCCCTTGTTGGACCATCGGCTCAATCGCAATCACAACGCCCGCATCGAGCACATAATCGCCGTCCGCATCGCCGCCCACATAGTTCAACACTTGCGGCGGCTCATGCATCTGCCGCCCGACCCCATGCCCGGTGTACTCGCGCACGACATGCAGGCCGCCCGCTTCCACCGTGCGCTGTACGGCCCGGCTGATGTCCATCACCTTGTTGCCGACGACCGCCTGCGCGATCCCCGCCATCAGGCTCGCTTCGGTCACACGCATCAGTTCGGCGGCCTCATCGCTGACCTCGCCCACCGCATAGGTCCAGGCGCTGTCGCCGATGAACCCTCGGTAGACGCTGCCCACGTCGACGCTGATGATGTCGCCCTCCTGCAAAATACGCTCTTTGCTGGGGATGCCGTGGACAAGCTCGTCGTTGATGCTGGCGCAGATGTTGGCGGGATAGCCCCGATAGCCCAGGAAGGCGGAAACGGCGTTATACTTCTGCAACACCTCCAGAGCCGTCTGGTCCAGTTCCCACGTACTGACGCCAGGGCGGATCACCTCGCGCAAGGCCGCATGCACCTTGGCGACGATGCGTCCCGCCTCGCGCATGAGTTGAATCTCGCGCGGGCTCTTCAAAACCGGCGCAGCGCGGTCAGGCTGTTCGGAGACGCGGCGCAGCGGTCGCCGGTTCCTCCCTCCCAACAAGCGCTCCATTCTCGAAGACAAGAATCGCTCCTAAATCAATCCTTTGGTCTGCAGCGCGGCCTTAAGATTAGCCTGCACCTCGTCGATCGGCAGCCCGCCGTCCACCTCCGCCAGCAGTCCCTTGGCATAGTAATAGCCCACCAACGGAGCCGTTTGCTTATAGTAGACATACAGCCGGTTGCGCACGGTGTCGGGCTTGTCGTCATCGCGCTGGTACAGTTCGCCGCCATCCACATCACACATGCCCTCTTGCTTCGGCGGGTTGAAATCGATGTGATAGACCGCACCACACGAACGGCACACACGCCGCCCGGTGATGCGACGCATGGCGTCGTCATCCTCCAACCCGATCAGCGGAACCACTGCGATTCCGCCCAACGGTTCGGTGATAGCGTCCAGCGCCGTCGCCTGGGTCAAGTTGCGCGGAAAGCCGTCGAAAATAGCCCCACGCGCACAGTCCTCACGCGTCAGGCGCTCCTCGACCATCCGGATCGTCACCTCATCGGGGACCAAGTCGCCCCGATCCATATAGCTCTTGGCCAGCAGCCCCAGTTCCGTCTCGTTCTTCAGGTTGTAGCGAAAGAGATCGCCCGTCGAGATCTGCGGAATCTGCAACAATTCCTCTAGGAGCTTGGCCTGGGTGCCTTTTCCGGCGCCTGGCACACCCAACAATACCAGAAATACGCGCCGATCCTGTGCAGACATGTCGCTTCCTCGTCTCAGTGGCGCCGCAGGCTCTGCGCATACGCTGCGGCCATGTCATGATGCCGGATAGCGGGAGCGTCGACCCATGCTGACGCACGGATCGACGCGGTTCTGTTGTTGCAACGTCTACGCTAGTCTATGCGCGCCTAGCGAATGAAGCCTTCGTAGTTGCGCATCATCAACTGCGCTTCGATCTGCTTCATGGTGTCGAGCACGACGCCCACCACAATGAGCAGACCGGCGCTGCTGATGATTAGCGAATCATAACCGGTCAATACGCCGGCCCCGCCGAAGATGCTGTCGACGACCACGCCGACAATGAACGGCAGCACCGCGATAAAGCCCAAGAACAGCGCACCCACCAGCGTAATGCGCGACAGCACCCCGTTCAGATAGGTCTCGGTGCGCGGCCCCGGACGGATGCCCGGAATGAAGCCGCCCTGCTTCTGCAACGTATCCGGCAAGTTCTGCTGCCGGAACATGACGTCCGTATAGAAGTAGGTAAACGCAACCGTGAACAGGAAGTAGAGCAGCCAGTACAGCCAGTTGGTCGGGCTCATGGCGTTCGTAAGCCACTGGGCAAACGACGCCACCCACCTTGTATCGGCCGTGACAAAGTACGATGCCAGCGTGCTGGGCAAAATCAACAGACTCTGCGCAAAGATCAGCGGGATCATGCCGGCGGTGTTGACGCGCAGCGGCACATAGGTGCTCTGCCCGCCCACCATCATCATACGATTGCCGCGCATGGTGCGCACGCGTTTGCCGTATTGAACCGGTATTCGGCGCTGGCCCTCCTGCACCCACACGATCAGCGCCACGGTAGCCACCGTAATCAGCAGGAAGATGACCAGCAGAATCGGCTGCTGCCAGAGACGAATGATCTGGTAGGGCACCGAAGCCAGAATACCCGCAAAGATGATCAGCGAGATGCCGTTGCCAATGCCCTGCTCGGTCAGCAACTGGCCCAACCAGATGCCGAACATAGTGCCGGCCGTCATGCCGATGATGATCGTGAGCGACGGCAGCAGATTATCGCCGGTGAAACCCCAGTTGGGCAACACCGTCACCTGCGCGCTAAGCGGACGGCTTAACAGCGTGGCCTGGGCGATAGCCTGCAAGATCGCCAGCGGCACTGTCATCCAGTACGTATACTGGTTCAGCTTGTGCCGCCCCTGCTCGCCCTCTTTCTGCAGTTCTTCAAGCTGCGGCACGATCGGCGTCAGCAGCTGCATAATAATCGAGGCGGTAATGTAGGGGTAGACGCCCAACGCCATAATCCCCATCTGCGCCAGCCCGCCGCCGCTGAAGAAGTTGAGCAGACTCAGCAACATGCCTTCTGTGCCGCTGAAGAGCGATTGCAGCGCGACGCGATCCACGCCGGGCAGCGGAATATGCGCCGCAAACCGGTAGAGCACCAGGATGCCGATGGTCACCATCAGCTTCTTGCGCAGGTCCGGCAGACGAAAGGCGTTTCGTACAGCTTCAAGCATAGTGCCCTTCTCCCTTAGTGCAGCGCGTCCTGTCCGCGCCGCACGTTTGCGTTCTTCCGCCCTACGACCGCGGCAGCCGCTTGTTTACTTCGTATCCCAAGACCTCGACCGAGCCGCCTGCGGCCTCGATCTTCTGGCGAGCGCTGGCGCTGATGCGATGCACCCTCACCTGCAGGGGCTTGCTGATCTCGCCGCGGCCCAACACCACCACGGGCGCTGTGCCCCCGGCCAACCCCACATCGGCCAAACTCTCCGGCGTCACCTCGGCATTGGCTGCGAAAAGCCGCTCCAATGAGTCCAGGTTGACCGCAGTATAGTACACCTTAAAGCGATTGTTGAAGCCGCGCAGCTTGGGCAAACGCTGCACAAGCGGCAACTGCCCGCCCTCAAATGTCAGAGGGACGCCGCCGCCGGCCCGCGAATTCTGCCCTTTCGTGCCCCGCCCGCTGGTCTTGCCATAGCCGGAGCCCGTGCCACGACCTACTCGCTTGCGCTTTTGCGTAGAACCTTGTGCAGGGCGCAGGTCATGTAGTTTCATAATATCTATTCCTCGTATGTTTGACAACAGATCTATTCTTCGACGGCTACCAGATGGGAAACCTTATTGAGCATTCCCCGGATCGCCGGCGAGTCTTCCTTTTCTACCGTCTGGTTCAGCTTGCGCAAACCCAGCGCCTTGACCGTATCCTTCTGCGACTGCTCAAAGCCAATCGGGCTGCGCACCAGCGTGACCCGGATCATCTTGGGCGTCTTTGCCTTAGGCATACGCTTCCTCCTTATGCCAGAAGGGAGCCAAGTGGCTCGGCTCGACCCCGCGCCGCTCGGCTTGGACGCGGTAATCCTGCAAGTCCTGCAGCGCAACAAAGGTCGCCTGCACCACATTCAGGATGTTGTCGCTGCCCAGCGACTTGCTCAGGATGTCCTTGACGCCGCACGCTTCCACCACGGCGCGCACGCCGCCGCCGGCGATTACGCCCGTGCCGGGGCTGGCCGGCTTGAGCAACACCCGGCCCGCGCCAAAGCTCGACTCCACCGCGTGCGGGATCGTCGTCCCCAGCAGCGGAATCTCCACCATGGCCTTGCGCGCCCGGTCAGACGCCTTGCGAATGGCGTCCGGCACCTCACGCGCCTTGCCGACGCCGACGCCGACGCGGCCCTTCTGATCGCCCACAACAACCACGGCGCGGAACGCGAAGCGCCGGCCGCCCTTCACGACCTTGGCCGTACGGGCAATATGCACGACGCGCTCGTCCAGTTCATCGCGCTCTTCGCGCTCCCGGTCTCTGCGCCGCTCTCGTCTATCTCGTTCAGGACGTGCCATCTGTTATTCTCCCCGTAATGCCTAGAAAGCGAGACCGCCTTCGCGCGACCCGTCCGCCAGCGCCTTGATCTGGCCGTGATAAGGGTATCCCCCGCGGTCGAAAACAACCGCCTCGATCCCCTTGGCGCGGGCGCGCTCCGCCACAGCTTTGCCGACCGCCTTGGCCTGCTCTTGCGGAGACAGCCCCTCCAGCTCGCCGCGCAAAGCCCGATCCAGCGTGGACGCCGAAACCAGCGTATTGCCGGCGCCGTCGTCGATCACCTGTGCATAGATATGCTTGATGCTGCGATACACGTTCAGCCGCGGCCGCTCAGCGGTGCCGATCACCTTGCGGCGCACACGCGCATGGCGGCGCTGCCGTGCATCTTGGCGTGATCCTTTTGCCATTGTCCTTCACTCCTGCTCTTCAGCTTAGCGAGCGGACTTGCCGGTCTTGCCGGCCTTCATCCGTACGTATTCGCCCTCATATCGAATGCCCTTGCCCTTATACGGCTCGGGCGGGCGAGACTTGCGCACCACAGCGGCCAACTGCCCCACCTCGCATTTGTCGATGCCCGAGATGGTGAACCCGCGCCCATCCTTCTCGACCTCGAACGACATATCCTGCGTTGGCGGCTCAAAGACCACCGGGTGGCTCTTGCCCACCTGCAAGACCAGGTTGTTGCCCTGCTTCTCGGCGCGATACCCGACTCCGTGCACCTCTAGGCGCTTGGAGAAGCCCGTGGTAACGCCCACAATCATGTTGTTCAACAGCGTGCGCGTCAAGCCGTGCTGAGAGCGATGCTCGCGCGAATCGCTCGGCCGCTTGACCACGATCTCGCCGTCCCCTTGCTCAAGCTGCATTTGCGGGTTCAGGGCTTGCTGCAAAACGCCCTTCGGCCCCTTGACAGTCACCTTATTGCCCGCCTCGACTGTGACCGTGACGTTGGCAGGAACCGCAATCGGAGCCCGTCCAATCCGTGACATGATGACCTCCTCTCCTAAATCCGGCTGCGCTCCGGCTGAACTGCCGAAACCGGACGCGACTTACCAGACGTTGCAGATAATCTCGCCGCCGACCTTCTCCCGGCGCGCTTGCCGGCCCGTCATCAGGCCTCTGGGCGTCGAAACGATGTTAACGCCCAGCCCGCTGCGCACCCACGGGATGTCTCGATAGCCCGTATACGTTCGCCGGCCCGGCTTGCTCACCCGGTCCAGCCCGGTAATCACAGGCTCGCCCCGCCCGGTGTACTTCAGGCGGATGACCAAGTTCGGCTGCGGCTTCTCATCCGTCACGCCGTACCCTTCGACAAAGCCTTCTTCCGTCAAGATGCGGGCAATCTCCGCTTTTACCTTGGAACTCGGCATCACGACCTGCTTGTGGTTGACAAGACAGGCGTTGCGAATCCGCGTGAGCATGTCCGCAATGGGATCTGTTTGCATTCTTTAAGCTCCTCTGGCCACTCTTGCAAACTCCTGCAAATTTGGTTCAATGCGCCGACACAGCATTTGCTGAACTGGGGCGGGCGACGCCTTCACCGGCGGCATCCGGCCCCCACGGCAGGCAGATTGCAGAAAATTGTAGTTAGCAACCACCGTAAATCTGATTTTTCAGACTCCCGCTTGCGCGCTCGACCGCAAACCAGCATTTACAGCCTTAGCCGCCTACCAACTCGACTTGACGACGCCCGGCAACATGCCGCGCAACGCCTGTTCCCGGAAACAGATGCGGCACAGCCCGAAGCGGCGCAGATAGGCCCGCGGGCGCCCGCACATACTGCAGCGGTTGCGCACGCGCACGGCGTACTTGCGTTTGGTCTCTCGGGCCACCATCGATTTCTTCGCCACAGATTTCTCTCCCTACACTAGCTCTGCGCCCTCGGCGCAGCGTTGCCGGCTGCAAACCATCGGGGCAGACAAGATAGTTCCGGCTCCGTCAGCCGCTCTATGACCGCCTGAACGGCATGTCCATCAGCGCCAACAGGCGCCGCGCCTCTTCGTCGGTCTTGGCGGTCGTGACGATCGTCACCTCTAGCCCGCGCACCTTGTCAATCGCATCGTAGTCGATCTCCGGAAAGACCAGTTGCTCGCGCAGGCCCAAACTGTAATTGCCGCGGCCGTCAAACGAGTCCGGCGAAATGCCCTGAAAGTCGCGCTGCCGCGGCAGCACCACGTTGATCAGCCGGTCCAAAAAATCCCACATGCGCGCGCCGCGCAACGTCACCTTGGCGCCGATCGGCATGCCCTCGCGCAATTTATACGTGGCGATAGAATGCCGCGCCTTGGTTACAACGGGCCGCTGCCCCGTCATTTTTGCCAGGTCGCCCGTCGCCGCTTCGATGGCCCGGCTGTTCGTCAAGGCTTCGCCCAGGCCGATATTTACCGCGATCTTGGTGACGCGGGGCGCCTGCATGACGTTGGAATAGCCAAACTCCTTAACGAGCGCCGGCACGACCTCCGTCTGGTAACGCTCCTTCAACCGCGGCGTCGGTCGCGGCGTCTTCCCATTCTCACTCATTTTGCTCCGCTCCTGGTCTGCAAGCGCCGGCGTGTCCGGCACCAGGTCAGACAACTTGACTGATCAACGGGCAACCCCTGTCGCCCGGTCCTATCCGGCGGATGTCGCCCGCCGCGCTATTCTCGCGGCTTGGGCAGCGGGTCTCCGCTGCGCCGGTCGATGCGGGTCTTCTCGCCGTTCGCCGCCACCTCGTAGCCGGCGCGCGTCGGCTTCCCGTCCGTCCCGATCAACGCCACCTTGCTGATGTGCAGCGGCGCTTCTCGCTCGATGCGGCCGGTCTGGGTGCTGACGCGGCCCGTGCGGCGCTGGTGCTTGATCACCAGGTTGGCGCCCGCCACCAACACGTACACCCGATTCGGATCGGGCTTGCCGTTCTTGTTCTTCTTGCGGATGACCTGCTGGACTGTTCCGCGATGACCCTTGTCATTGCCGGAAATCACTTCCACCATGTCGCCCTTGACAATCTTGACCTTCATCTCACCAACCTCCCCAATCCCTATGAGGCCCTCGACCCGGCCCGGCTTGCCGCCGCGCCTGTCGCATGATGTCGTTCGCTACAGCACTTCCGGCGCCAGCGACACAATGCGCATATAGCCCGCATCGCGCAGTTCGCGCGCCACCGGCCCAAAGATGCGCGTGCCCCTCGGGAAGCGATGATCATCCACGATCACGGCCGCGTTGTCATCAAACCGGATATAACTGCCGTCTGCACGCCGCACGGCGCGCCGCGTGCGCACGATCACCGCCCGCACGATGTCACCCTTCTTGACGCTCCCCGTGGGGCTGGCGCTCTTGACGGTTGCAACAATCTCATCGCCCACCGCCGCATACCGCCGCATACTGCCGCCCTTGACGCGAATCGTCAACAACTCTTTGGCGCCCGTATTGTCAGCCACCTTCAGCCGACTCTCCTGCTGAATCATGCTTCTACCCTCGCCTTAAACGATGACGGCTCGCTCAAGAATTTCCTGAACGAAGTACGATTTATCTTTGCTGATCGGGCGGCATTCACAGATGCGCACGACATCGCCCTCTTTGGCCTCGTTGTTCTCGTCATGCGCCTTAAACTTCTTGTAGACCTTCACAACCTTGCCATACAACGGATGGCGAGCTGTGCGCTCTACGGTAACCACAACTGTTTTATCCATTTTGTCGCTGGTGACGGTCCCGACCAGCGTATTGCGTTGCGCACGCATCTCCCGCTCCTTATTCTGTCTCCGCCAGCTCGCGCTCGCGCAAAATCGTCTTGATGCGCGCAACCTGCTTGCGCACCTCGCCCACACGCGCCGTATTCGTCAACTGCCCGGTGGAGCGTTGGAAACGCAGGTTGAACATCTCCTGGTACGCATCATCCAGCTTGTTTGCCAGCTCGGCATTCGTCATCGAACGCAGTTCACTCATTTTCATCTCTGCCTCCTTCAAGACGCACTCCCGCGCCGCACCCGCCCGGCGAATGCGCCCGGCGGACTATTCCTCGCGCATCAGGAACTGGGTCTTCAGCGGCAGCTTGTGCGCGGCCAGGCGCAACGCCTCGCGCGCCAATTCCTCGCGCACCCCGGCCATCTCCAGGATGATCCGCCCAGGCTTGACCACAGCCACCCAGTGCTCCACGCTGCCCTTGCCCGAACCCATGCGGGTCTCCGCGGCCCGCTTAGTCCACGGCTTATCCGGGAAAACCCGGATCCACAACTTGCCGCCGCGGCGGATGTAGCGCACCACCGCACGACGCGCGGCCTCGATCTGCCGGCTGGTCAGATAGTGCGGCTCCAACGCCTGCAAGGCATACGTTCCAAAAGCAATCGTGCTGCCGCGATGCGCCTTGCCGGTCATACGGCCGCGCTGTTGCTTTCGATACTTCACACGCTTCGGCATCAACATCGTAGACTCTCCATCCGTTCGTCCGGTTCACATCCCCGGCATCCAAGTAGACTGCCGCGCCGGCCCGGTCTTAGCCAGCCTCGACGCTGTAGCGGGCGTGATATTCTTCCCCCGGCATAACCTCGCCCAGGTAGACCCACACCTTCACGCCAATCACGCCAAAAGTCGTGTTGGCGCGTGCCGTGCCGTAGTCGATATCGGCGCGCAACGTATGCCGCGGGATCTGCCCCTCGCGCACCGTGTCGACGCGGCCCATTTCGCTGCCGCCCAACCGGCCGGACACAGTGATCATAATGCCCTGACCACCGGCGCGCATCGTCTTCTGCACGGCCTGCTTCATGGCGCGCTTCCAACTAATGCGCCGCTCCAACTGCTCGGCAACGCTCTCCGCCACCAGCCGCGCGTCCAACTCCGGACGGGCGATCTCGCGCACGTCGATCTTGACCTTCTTCTGCGTCATATCCTGCAGCTTCGTGCGCAGCGCGTTCACGCTCGCGCCCTTGCGCCCGATGATCACCCCGGGCCGCGCCGTGTCGATAATGACGTGAACCTGGTTCGGCTGCCGCTCGATCTCGATGCCGCTGATGCCCGCTTTGGGCAGGTCAGTGCGCACCATTTCGCGGATCTGCCGATCCTCGGCCGCCTGCGCCGTATAGGTCTGGCCGTCTGCATACCAACGGCTCTTATGTTCCTTGATAATGCCCAGGCGAAAGCCCTGGGGATGCACTTTGCGACCCAATTGACTCCTCCTTGCTACTGCTCGCCTGAGATGCGTTCTTCCAGCACCACCGTAATGTGGGACGAACGACGAATCCAGGGCTTGAAGCGCCCGCGCGCGCCGTAGCGTCGCCACTTGCGCCGAGGCGCTTCGTCGGCCTTGATCTCGCTGATATACATATCGCTCGACTCCAGCCCGAAGTTCTCCGTCGCGTTCGCCAACGCACTTTTGATCGTCTTGGCAACCGTCCGGGCTGCCGACTGCGGCATAA
>Ga0334889_1003716_pt1 | contig 14597 bp, 8 predicted proteins | sample GraSluR1_MG_2_FD_207222 | JGI IMG/M metagenome (GOLD analysis project Ga0334889, IMG submission 207222) | Sludge microbial communities from methane-producing bioreactor in Wageningen University, Netherlands - Granular Sludge_8_08-R1 | ecosystem: Engineered > Bioreactor > Anaerobic > Unclassified ... | reverse complement strand
GGGAAGTATTGGAGTGGTACGTGGAGGACGGCAACACGCTGGTGTTGCGGCGTCGTAAACTTCGCAAACCGCGCTCGCTCAAGAGTATTGCTTAACTTGACGGCAATGCGCCTTCGCGGGAATGACGATGTTAAATGGTTGCGGGAATGACGTTGTTGGTGGGAATGACGTTGTTGATACCGGATGACGTTGTTGCGCGAATGACTTTGATGGTGGAAATGACTTCGTGATGCCATCGATCTTTTGCGTGATAAGCATCTCGTTCGAGAAAAACATTGGGTGCGTGAAAGGCACCCGGAGGTGCTCGTTTGACGGATGAACCTGTAGAAAGTGGGGCTGTGCCGCCGGTCTGCCGCACTGTTGTCGCTGTCGATAGCTATTCCCGGGATCTGTTCCAATGAAGATCATGTTCTACAGTCAGCACGTGCTGGGTGTCGGCCATTTTTTCCGGAGCATGGAGATTGCCGGGGCGCTGCATCGGCACGAAGTCCTGTTCGTGGAAGGGGGAGACCCCGTCCCGGGCTTCACCCCGCCCGGGCACGTCAAGAGGCTGTTTCTTCCACCCCTGATGATGGACTCCGAATTCCGGACGATGGAGACCCGCGGCGGCAGCCTGGATGAAATCCAGTCTGTCCGAAAGCGCCTTCTTCTCGACGCATGGCGGGACCATGCGCCGGATGTTCTCATTACGGAACTCTTCCCGTTCGGGCGCGGACAGTTCCGGTTCGAACTGATGCCTCTTCTCGAGGCGGTCCGCGGGACCCGGCGGAAGACGAAGACGATCTGCAGTCTGAGGGACATCCTGGTGGAGAAGAAGGACGAGGCCAGGTACGAGCAGCGGGTTTTGGATGTGCTCAACACGTACTACGATGTTCTCCTGGTTCATTCGGACCCCGGGATCTTCAGTCTCGACACCACTTTCCAGAGGGTGAAAGACATCGCCGTGGTTCTACGCTACACGGGTTTCATCGCGAGGGGGAACTCGTTCGTCGGCGCCGTGCGCCAGGGCAAAAAAATCGTCGCCAGCAGCGGAGGCGGCAAGGTGGGGGTGGAACTTCTGGCCGCCGCCATCGGTGCGGTCCAGTCGCTTGCCGACAAATCCCTGCGCCTGGATGTGTTCATCGGTCCTTTCATGGATCCCGGCCACAGGGCCGATCTCGAAGCGCTCGCATGGAAAGACCCTCGAACCCGCCTGAAACCGTTTGCTCCCGACTTCGCCCGTGAACTGGCTCAAGCCGAACTCTCCATCAGCATGGCCGGCTACAATACGTGCATGGATGTTCTGAATTCGGGTGTCAAAGCCCTGGTGTATCCCTTCGCGGCCAACCGGGAGCAGTCGCTCCGGGCCGGGCGGCTTGAAAGGCTGAACCTGGTGACGGTACTGGATACCCTCGAGGCGAGCGGAGTCGCCGAAGAAATAGAAAGAATTCTCGACGGCCCATACCCTCCGGCCGCCCGCGAAATTTTTAATATGAACGGCGCGGTGGAGACCGCCCTTGCGGTTGAAAATTGTTTGGAGCAATATTAGAATCAGGTCTCAGGCCGTTATTATTGTTTCTTTCAGTTTAGGTGCCCGCAGCCACGGGAAAAGCCGACGGCCGACCGAATCGGAAAGGCATCGCCGCCTGGTTGGACGGGACCAGGTTTGCTCGCGTCGAAGTGAATTTCATCGAAGTCGGGAACTGCCCCACCGGACTCGAACCATGTTCCGCGGCAGCTCAGGTGCCAATGGCCGACGCATCCAATGCAAGGTGAAAGCAGATGGCGGACTCCGTGCGCAGACAGGTCGTTCTTCCCTGGGGGCAGGTCATCAAGATATCCTTCAATTCCATCAAGGTCCGCCTGTTCCGTTCCCTGGTCACCACCATGACCCTCGCCCTTGCCATCGCCTTTGTCTCGTACACCTGGTCGGGCTACGAGATCCTGAACGCCATGTGGCCGAATATCGACTCATCGTTGCAGGACAGGATCATCGCCGGAGGCTACGAACAGTTCGAGGGGACATTCGGGACGAGCGCCAAGGATCGCTGGCTGGTGATTCTCTCGCTTCTCGTGTGCGTGGTCGGGATCGTCAATGCCCAACTCATGGCCGTTACCGAAAGGTTCAGGGAGATCGGCACGTTCAAGTGCCTTGGAGCCCTGGACAGTTTCGTTGTCCGGATATTCGTTGTGGAAGCGATCTACCAGGGACTGTTCGGCGGTTTTGCGGGGAGCCTTCTCGGCCTTGTGGTGTCCACGTTGACACTCGCCCTGAAGTTCGGCTGGCCGGTTTTCATCCACTCGCCCTTGGCCGGCATGCTTCTCACGCTTGTGGGAGCCACCCTTCTTGCCGTGTTCCTTTCCCTGACCGGGGTCATCTACCCCGCGCTGGTCGCCGCACGGATGGAGCCGGCCGTTGCGCTGAGGACCGAACAATAGGGGAAGCCCCGCTTCGCGGCGGTGTCGACCCGCGATGCGGTCCGCGTGCAACCGGGTTATGGCCGACCGTCGATCCTGCCTGAGAACGCCGATGCATTCGGGGCGGGTTCCTTTTGCCGGCATGTCGAATATCCTGCTCTGCCTTTAGTTGGAAGGAATGATCGTGGATCAGGGATACGTTCACAACGTAGTGAGGCTCTTCGAGGTCACCAAGGTTTTCAAGCTGGGCAGCAACCTTGTGGAGGCGCTCAAGGGCATCGATTTTGCCATCAAGACGGGTGAATACCTCTCCATCATGGGGCCTTCCGGTTCGGGGAAGTCTACTCTTTTCAACATGATCGGAGCCCTGGACAAGCCCACCACGGGCAAGGTGTTCATCGACGAAGTGGATGTGGCTCAGCTCGATGCGTATGAACTGGCGTGGCTGAGGTGCCGCAAGATCGGCTACATCTTCCAGACCTTCAACCTCATCCAGGTCATGACGGCCATCGAAAACGTCACTCTTCCCATGATCTTCGCCGGCATGCATCGCGAGGAGTACATGGACAAGGGCATGGAGCTGCTCAAGCTCGTCGGCCTGGCGGAACGGTACAACCACAAGCCTTCCGAGCTCTCGGGCGGGCAGCAGCAAAGGGTCGCCGTAGCTCGAGCCCTGGCCAACGATCCGGCCATTATCCTGGCGGATGAACCCACCGGCAACCTGGACCTTTCGACAGGCGAGGAAATCATCAACCTGCTGAAGCAGCTCTCCGTCCAGCGCAACGTCACCATCATCTCGGCAACCCACGATATCAAGATGCTGAACGTGTCGGACCGGGTGGTCTGGATCCGCGACGGTCGTATCGACCGGGTCGAGGAGCGCGACAAACTCAAGATTTCCGTCGGCGAGGTGGCTTAAGCAGTCATGTTTTCAATATACGGCATATCGCATTTCAGCGGGTTCCTGTTCCGGACCGCATTCCTGGTTCTTGTTCTGTCGGGTTGGATGACGGCGGACGCGGTGTCGGCCGATATCACGAAGGACATGAACTTCTTCGGCGGCATCCAGGATCGTTCCATGGGAAGCAAGGGGTCCGAGGCCGCGGCCGAATACATACTCAAGGCGTTCCAGGAAGCCGGGCTCAAGGATGTGGGAAGCCAGGAGTTCCTGGCCCCGATCCCGGAGGTGTCCTCGGCGTCCATCGAAGTGAACGGGGAGACTCTCGACATCCACCCCTGGGAACCCAACCTGGTCTATCTTTCCATGACTCCGAAGGAAGGGCTTCGAGGCCGGCTGGTTTACGCGAACGAAGGAAGCTTCGAGCAGCTCAGCGGCAAGCCGGTCGATGGGAGCATCGTGCTTCTTGAAATGTCGTCTCACGGCAACTGGCTGAACGCGGCAAGCCTGGGTGCAGGCGCGGTGCTGTTTCTGGGAGACGAATCCTCAGGCCGCAGCCTGTTCATGGACAAGAGCACCCAGACCCCCATCGCGCTCCCGCGTTACTGGGTGCCTCCCGAGTCGGCTCGAAAGCTTCGGTCCCTTGCCAGGGAAGGATCCCCCGAGGCGGTGGTCAAATCCGTGACCGGCTGGAAGAACAGGCTGGTGAAGAACTGCTACGGCTTTGTCCCCGGCAGGGACCCCGAACTCAGCAAGGAACTGGTCATCATCGACGCCTCGTACGACGCCTCGTCGCATGTGCTCGGCCTGGCTCCCGGTGCCGATGAAGCCACGTCCATCGTCATGCTGCTGGCTCTTACGAGGCAATTCACCAGGGCTCCGCCGGACCGCACGGTCCTTTTTATGGCGACCGTCGGAAACGGGCACGGACATGCGGGGATGAGGCAGTTCATGTTCGCGTTCAGGGCCAAGAAGAAGGCTCTGAAGAAGGAGGCGGACCGGCTGAAGAAGAGGAAGAATCTTGCCGACGACCAGCTGGAGATCCTCGAAAAGGAAAACCCGCTCGACACCAGGGACGCCAAGGAACTCGAACTCATCAGGCAGATCCTGGTGGAAAAGGCCAAGGACAAGGCCGACTTTCTGACCAGGGAGATCCAGTACCGGAAGACTTTGTCTGAAGAGGAGGCGGGAGACGAGATCGAAGACCCCCGCCCCTATCGGCAGTTTTCGTGGATCTCGGATATGCGGACGATGACTCCTGAACATCGCGCAACGGCGGTCAAGCTGCTCAACGATGCCATTGCCGACCGCCAGTTCGCGCACAAGGAACTCAAGCGCCGGATTGCGGCAATGAGGTCGAGTGCGAGTCTGCGCGAGATCCTGGAGCAGTACGAACATGTTCTCTCGGTCAATCTTCACCTGTCCAGCCATTCCATGGACGTCGGGGTGCTCGAATCCGGAGACACCTACCCTCTGCGCGCAAATCTCAAACGGGTGGCCAGGGCGACCCGGCTCATCCACCTGATGCTGCAGGCAAGCGAGGAGGTTTCGAAGGAGACGGGGCAGCCGGGCATCATCCGGGACCTATCGAGAGGGTTCTCGCCGGAGGAAGGAGCCGGAAAGTCGTATGCCAAGACCTATCCCGCCAGCGACGTGTCCGCTCTGGCCGGCCTTCCCGCCGTGTCGCTCATGACCCTCGACGACTACCGCGCCAGGTGGTCTACTCCCCACGATACCCTCGATCACGTGAACATGAAGAACATCGAGCGGATGGCGTCGTTTTTGCCGTCATTCACGGGCAGGCTTGCCTCTCATCGGGGCCTGCGCGGAGCCATGGAAGCCCCGATCGCCGGAATGGCCAACCTGGAAGGCCAGGCCATGTTCATCCGCCAGGGGGAACTCTTCCCCGACCAGCCCGCGACGGGGACCATTGTTCCCGTCATCCAGGGTGACTCCGTCTTCCGGTCGGTGGTTTTTCAAGACGGTTCATTCCTGGTGCCCGGCCTTGCCAACAGAAGGGTATCCCTGGAAAAGCTGATCATCGAACCGTTCAAACTCGATGCAAAGACCGGCCGAGTGGCCTGGGCGGCCGACAAGGTGAGAACCGGCAAGGAAAACTACAGGGTGAGTGTCAAGCGCGACACTGCCAACGCATCCCTGGTGATGTTCCAGTGCCGGCAGACGGATGTTCTTCCCGTTTTCAATCCCCAGAACATGGGATACCTCACCAAGGTGGAACTGCTCGATGCCGTGACCGAAGCCACACCTCTGCGCTATTGGTACAGCCGGGTCGACGGGCGCAATACCATGGCGGTTTCGATCTTTCTCGAACGAGGTACGCGCTTCAAGCTCATCATGGCTGAATCGCTTCTTACGAAAGACTTCCTGCTCCTGAACGGCACAAAGGAACAGACCACCGGGAAAGGCTTTCTCATAGAAGACCCTCCGACCATTTACCTGACTCCGCACCGGGTGGCAAAGGATCTTCACCTGCTCGTGGGGGAACGGCTGAACAATCTGTCGAACCACGGCATCACGAACGTCTACCTCGAAAGACTCTACGAACATTCCGGGCTCGAACTCGCCAGTGCCGGGAAATACCTCGAAGTCGGAAGGTATGACCGTTTCTGGAGCACGATCATACCCGCGTGGGCGAAGCTCGACGTGGTGTATTCGGAAGTCGAAAAGACTCAGCGCGACGTTCTGGCGGGAGTCATGTTTTTCGTGGCTCTTTTCGTTCCGTTCGCCTACTGTGTCGAACGCTATCTTTTCAGTTTCCGGGGCATCTATCAGCAGATCGTGGCCTTTTTTCTCATCCTCGTGATGACCATTTTCACCATCCGGGCCCTGCACCCGGCGTTTCAGCTCACCTACAGCCCCATGGTCGTCATCATCGCCTTTTTCATCGTCGGGCTCTCCCTGCTCGTTTCCTGGATCATTTTCATGAAGTTTGAAACGGAGATGTCCGACCTGCACATGCGGTCGTCCCACCTCATGACCCCCCAGGCAAGCAAGTGGCAGGCGTTCGGAGCCGGCTTTTCCATCGGCGTCTCAAACCTCAACCGGCGAAAACTGAGGACCGCTCTGACCTGCACCACCCTCATCATTCTCACCTTCACGGTCATGTCATTCACCAATGTGAAAAGCCTGCGGCGCACGGCGCTCACCCGGATCGCCGACGACGCGCCTTACCAGGGAATTCTTCTGCGCCACCAGGTGAGACTCCCTCTCACCCTGCTGACGCTAGAAGACATGAAAGCGCGCTTCCCCGGTCACGAAGCCACGATCTGGCCGCGGGCATGGATCGATCCCATAAGTCCCACCGATCGGACTCTCACCAGGATATCCCGGGCGGAAGGGTCATCCCCTCTTGAAGGCATCCTCGGAGTGGGCCATGATCCTCCCGAGTATTTCGAGAAGCTGGTCACCCACGGACGGTGGTTCGGGCCGGATGAAGACGATTCGATTCTTCTCCCGACCGCGATGGCTCCCCGCCTCGGCCTGGATCCCGAGAAGGACGTCGGGGCGGACGTGTACATCATGGGAGCGCGCTTCAAGGTAGCGGGCTATTTCGACGCGTCCCTGATGCAGTCACTCGGGGACCTCGACCAGGTCCCCATTGCACCGGCATACTTCGAGGTCGGACCGGGTGAGGAGTTGTCGGAGGTCGAAATCGAGGCCATGCAGGCGGGCGAGGAACTCCTGCCCCAGGCCGAGCGGTTCCGGTATGCAAGTGCGGTCAGGACGGTGATCATCCCCCTCGAAACATGCCTCCAGTACGGCGGCACGCTGAAAACCATTTCCATTCTGCCTCATTCGAAACCTGTCGAAATCGCGGATGAACTCTCGTCCTGGCTTGCCTTTCCCCTTTTCGTGGGCGAAGACGGCACATGGTTTCACAGCGCCAGCACGACTCTGCGCTACCAGGGGGTCGCCAACCTCATCGTTCCCATTCTCATCGTGATCTTCATCACGCTGAACACCATGATCGGGCATGTGCACGAGAGGCAGCGCGAGATCTCGACCTACACCTCGGTCGGCCTGGCTCCCACTCACGTCGGTTTTCTTTTCATCGTCGAAGCGCTCTCGCTGGCCGTCCTATCGACCGTTATCGGGTACATTTTGGCGCAGTTGAGCGCCAAGTTCCTCGGAAATACCCCCCTCTTTTCCCAGCTAACCTTCAATTACTCGTCCATGGCCAGCGTGGCCTGCATGTTCCTGGTCTTCTCCGTGGTCTTCCTGGCCGCTTTGTACCCTGCTCGAGTGGCGGCGGAAATGGCCATGCCCGACGTCAACCGTTCCTGGACACTTCCCGATCCCGTGAAGGACACCGTGTACATGAACCTGCCGTTCCTGCTCAAAGGCGAGGAAGAAACCGGCATCATGAACTTCCTGAACGCCTTCTACAAGGCTCACCAGGACGTGGCTCACGGAGCCTTCATCGTGGATGAGACATACATGGATGCCGATGAACCCCATGTCCGGCCGGGCCAGATGCCCATGCCCGTTTGCCTGCTGCTCCGCACCAACGTATGGCTGGCTCCCTTCGATTTCGGGATCAAGCAAAGACTTCAGCTCCACTGCTGTCCTTCGGAGGACAACCCGGGCTATCTCGAAATCTCCCTTGCCATGACCCGCCTGTCGGGTGAGCGGTCGGCATGGATTCGGGCAAACAAGAATTTTATCAAGGCACTGCGCAAACAGATGCTCCTGTGGCGGCTCCTGGACGCCGATACCAAGTCCGTCTTCGCTCAGGGAGACCCATCCCGGGCCGCGGCGCTGTGACGAGTGTGCAAGACGGTTCCGACCTCTCATGAAGCGTCACCGTCACGCAACTCGAACACCACGATAAGAACGGAAATCCAAGGTATGCTCCACTTTACACCCGCACCGGGTTCCAGTGGAGAGCCGTCCGGTTTACAGGCCGCCCGGGGCGACCGGAACAGGATGATCACCTGGAGTCGAAGTCCCAGACTTCCGCTTTGAACGCGTTCCGAAGGAATTCTCGTCCATGAAAGAAGCCCGACTGCGTCTGCCGGCGATCCTTATCGGCCTCGTATTCGTTGTGATCTGCTGTGCCTTTACCCCGTTCAACAATGTCAGGCTCCAGAACAGCCCCCTGGCCGGCGGGCACTTTCCCCTGGCAGCCTTCGGATGCCTTCTCTTTCTTCTTGTCGCCGTCAATCCCGTCCTGTCGATTTTCAGAAAAGAATGGCGCCTGAATTTCTTCGAACTGCTGCTCATCTGGTCCATGGTAACGGCAGGCACCGGTATCGCCTACACCGGACTGATGCGCACGTTCATCATCAACATCACCACACCCGGCTGGCTGGGAACATCGGTCAGTGAACTCGGGCAGCTGCTTCTGCCTCTTCTTCCCGAATCCCTGTTCCCGAGCGACCCGGAAACGGTGAGGTCCGTGTACGGAGGCACGCCCGGCGGGCTGGATCTCAGCTGGTGGGAAATACTCAGGCTCATTCCCTGGTCCGTCTGGATCCTTCCCATGCTGTGGTGGGGCCTGTTCATCGTGCTCGTCTACACCGCAATGCTCGGCATGGTCGGCATCTTCTCCCACCAGTGGATCGAAAACGAGAAGATGAACTTCCCGCTGCTCCGAGTCCCCGAAATCCTCTGCCGGGAATCGGAATCCGGCAGTATCCTCAGGTTCTTCACTCACACCTATTTCCTCATCGGCCTGAGCATACCCGTCATGCTTCATACCCTGAACGGTCTTCACACTTACTTCCCGCAGGTGCCCCAGATTCCCACCCTGATACTGGCTCAGCCCTACATCCCGCGAGAAGGACTGCTCTCGGGATACTTCAAGATGAAGATCTACATCTACCCGGCCTTCATCGGGTTTGCCTATCTGGCTTCCAAGCAGGTTTCGTTCAGTCTCTGGACGTTCTTTCTGATCGGAGGCCTCCTACCGGGGGTTCTCAAGGAGCTGGGCTGGAGGCTCCCCGCCGCCGCCCTGGGCACGACCTTCGGACCGGTGATCGCCAAGGTCGAGGAGATGCAGATGGTGGGAGCCTTCGGAGCTTTCTTCTTCTTTATCCTGTGGCTGGCGAGGCAGCACATATGGCTCGTACTGAAGTCGGTGTTCAAACGGGGCGAGGTTTCGGGCGAGTTCCACGGAATCCTTCCGCCCCGGCCGTCCCTCTACCTCTTCCTTGCGGGAACAGCGGGCATGACCCTCTGGCTGAACTTTTTCGGCATGGACCTTCTCTCGACCCTCCTCTTCCTGGGCGTGTGCTTCATGCTTCAACTCGTGGCATCGAGGCTCATCTGCCAGGGAGGCCTTCCGTATTTCACTCTCACCCTTGCCCCTGTCGATGGATTTCTCTCCTTTCTCGATACACGGATCATCGCACCCGCCACCCTGTATATGAGCATGGTGGTGCAGAAGGTGACTTTCCTGGACATGAGGGAGTCTCTCATGCCCTCCCTTTTTCATGCGTCGAAACTTTCAGAAGGCAGCCGCCCGGCAAACCGTTTCCTTTGGGGAATCATATGGGCCGTCCTGCTGGGAGTCGTGGTTTCCTTCGTGGCCATGCTTGCACTCTACTACAAGTACGGAGCGAGCGCCCTGCCCGACGACTGGGCTCTCGCCACCAGCCGCAGGGTGCACGAAAACGTGGCCCAGCTTCTCAATCACCCGGAAGAAGCCAAGAGATGGAGCATGATTTTTACGGTCATAGGCGCTGGAGTCATGACCCTGCTCGCCCTCGGCTATCACCATTTCATCTGGTGGCCGCTTCACCCCATCGGCTACCTGACCACCTACAGTTCAGCCATGCAGATCCTGTGGTTCGGATTTTTTATCGGGTGGCTGAGCAACACGATCGTGCTGAGATACGGTGGCGCGAACCAGTACAAGGAAGTGAGGCGGGCGTTCATAGGGATGATCGTGGGAGATATGCTCATGGCCATCATCTGGCTCATCGTGGGCCTGTTCACTCCAATCAGCTACCATGTTCTTCCTCTTTAGGCGTGTGCCGGGATGGGGGATGCCGTGGAGAACCTGTGAGTCTATGAGAAAGGAATGCGCGCCGTTCTGTCGAGTAAAGGTTTTTGGCGGTCATGGATCAACAGTTAGAGGATCGTGATGTACGAGGATAAGGAACTCCAAGAATACCGAGATCTTCTCAAGCCACCCGAGAAGTTCGAAGAAGGCTTTGGCTGGAAATCCATCATCGGGGCGATCTTTATCGGCTTTCTGATGATGCCCGGTTCCATGTACCTCGGACTGGTCATCGGCACCGGCATCGGTCCAGCCGCACGCTGGGTGACCATCATCCTGTTCGCGGAGGTGGCCAAGCGCGCCTACACCCGACTGCGCCAGCAGGAGATCTTCGTGCTGTATTACATGGCGGGAGCCGCCCTGGCTTCCCCTTTTTCCGGACTCCTGTGGAACCAGTATCTCGTGCAGTCGGAAGCCGCCAGAATGCTCGGCCTGGTCGAACACATACCCACCTGGATCGCTCCTCAGCCCGGATCCGACTCCCTCGTGGACAGGACCTTTTTCCACCGGGACTGGCTTGTGCCGATCCTGCTCATGGTGGGATTCGAACTCATCTCCGCCGTCGACCACTTCGGCCTCGGGTACGCCCTCTACCGTCTGACCTCCGACGTCGAAAAGCTCCCGTTCCCGATGGCTCCCGTCGGGGCTCTGGGCAATATGGCCCTGGCCGAATCCACGCAGCGGGACGAAACGAGCTGGAAGTGGAGGGTCTTTTCCATTGGAGGCATGATCGGCCTGGCGTTCGGAGCGCTGTACGTCCTGCTTCCCGCGGCCTCCGGCGTGATCCTTTCCGAACCCATACGCCTCTTTCCCATACCATGGATTGAACTCACCCACGTTACGGAGGATTTTCTGCCGGCCGTAGCTACCGGGATACAGCTGGACCTCGGCCTGTTGTTTCTCGGCATGGTTCTTCCCTTCTGGGCGGTCATCGGGGGAGGCATCGGCTTCATCATCACCCTCGTCGCCAATCCGATCCTCTACCAGCACGGAATCCTCCATCGCTGGCACAAGGGCATGGGAACCGTCGATACCGTTTTTGCCAACAACTTCGATTTTTACATGAGTTTCGGCATCGGGCTGGGGCTGGCCATAGCGGCCGTGGGAATCATCCACGTGTTCTTCAGCTTCAAACGCAAATATCAGGGCACTTTCAAGAGCCGATTCCAGGCGCTTTTTTCTCCTCCGCCCGGCAGAGGCGACTTCAGCGTGTGGATCGCCATTGCCATTTACATCGTCTCCACCACGGCCTACATCATTTTTTCGGCCTGGCTCGTCCCCGGATTTCCCTGGATATTCCTCGTCGCCTACGGGTTTCTCTACACACCCATCATCTCCTATGTCTCCGCAAGAATGGAAGGGATCGCCGGCCAGTTCGTCAGCCTCCCCATGGTGAGGGAAGCGAGTTTCATCGCCGCATCCAAGTTTTTCGGATATACGGGAATCGGCATCTGGTATGCTCCCATCCCTTTTCACAACTATGGAAAGGCGACGGTGCGATGGCGCGAGATCGAACTCACCGGCACCAGTTTTAGAAGCATCATCAAGGCGGAGATCCTTGTTCTGCCGGTAGTACTCATTGCAAGCCTGCTCTTTTCCCAGTACATATGGCGACTTGCGCCGATACCCTCCGCCCAGTACCCCTATGCCCAGGAACTGTGGCACCTCCAGGCACTGAACACGCTGCTCCTCCAAAGCGCCACGCTCGAAGGAGACTCCCCCTTCTTCCAGGCACTGAAGGTGGACTATGCGGCCTGGGGGTTCGGCCTGGGAGTGTTGACCTACTGGATCCTGACGGCTCTCAAGCTTCCCGTGATGCTCATCTACGGCGTCACAAGAGGCCTGGGCCAGTCGACGCCGCACGGGATCTTCCTCGAGATCATCGGGGCCCTGGTGGGCAAGTACTACTTTTCCAAAAAATTCGGCCTGTCGTGGCGCCAGTACGCCCCCGTTCTGCTTGCAGGCTTTTCATGCGGCATGGGACTCATGGGCATGCTTGCCATGGGCTTTACACTCATCATGAGGTCGCTCAGAAGCCTGGCCTACTGAGGACATCATGGACATAGAGCTTCGTTCTCCCCCCGGTACGCAGGGCACGTCAAACCCGGTTTCGCGGAAGGCTCTCCTTGTCTTCATGCGCTATCCCGAGCCGGGGAAGGTCAAGTCACGCCTTGCCGCCGCCCTGGGCCCGCAGGAAGCAGCCGCCATCTACCACAGGCTGCTTCGGAGGACTCTTGGAGTTGCTTCCGACTTCAAACGGTCAAACCCCGACTGCGGCATTTTCCTGTTCTGCACTCCGGAAAGCAGCGCTGGACAGATCGTTGCGGAATTCCGCGGACCATGGGAAGTCGTTCACCAGGAGGGCGAACACCTGGGCGAACGGATGAAGGCCGCCCTTCGATACACATCGCAGCTGGGATATCCGCACAGGGTGCTTATTGGAAGCGATGTCGCGGACATCGAACCTTCCGACCTGCTGGAAGCCTTCCAGGCCCTGGCCGATGGATATTCCGCGATCGGCCCCGCGCCGGACGGCGGTTTTTACCTCATCGGTCTGAAAGACCACTGCCCTCCAATCTTCCAACATTCTGAATGGGGAACCGCCGATGTGGGAGCGAGAACCGAAAGGCTTCTTCAGAAGTCGTGCATCCCTTTCAGAAGACTCAGGACAAGAACCGACATCGATCGGCCCGGTGATCTGCTCCTCCTGTCCAACACCCGTTTCCTGGCGGACAGACTCTCCATTATCGTGCCCACTCTGAACCCGATGAGCGGACTCGGTTCCTTCCTGGACAGGATCGCGTGCGAACTCTGGCCGGACGACGAAGTCATTGTGGTTCAAGGGGAAAACGGTCAGCACAGGGAACAGGAACCCATCGGGAATCGAATTCGCCGAATCGTCGCTCCCAGGGGAAGGGGCATCCAGTTGAACCACGGTGCCGACCTGTCTTCGGGAAATTTGCTTCTCTTCCTTCACGACGACAGCATTCCTCCCCATAATTTCTGCTACTCCGTACGAAGCGTTCTCGATGATCCGTCCGTAAGCCTGGGTTGCTTCACGCTGGCTTTTCAGCCGTCCACACCCACCCTTGACAGGATCGCCGCCTGGGCCAACTTCAGGACTCGGGTATTCAGACTTCCTTACGGAGACCAGGGCATATTCTGCCGGCGAGAGATTTTCCAGAAGGCAGGAGGATTCAAGAATCGCTACCTGCTCGAAGATGTGGACTTCGTCCGCAACTGCAGACCCCGGGGAGCCGTCCGGATGCATCCCGACAGCCTGGTGACGTCTTCAAGAAGATATCTTACCCGCGGTATCCTGCGTGCATCCTTCGAAAATCACCTGATTCTGCTCCTGTACCACCTGGGCGTCCAGGACAGCCGCCTTTATTCGCTCTACTACCGCCCCTGATCCGCCCGTTTCTGCTCCGGCCCCGTGCGCCTCCCTGCGGCATGCATCCAAGTTGACAAACAAACCGAACTTCTTAACATCATATAGAAGAAAGGTTATTCTATTAGAACTGCTCTTTGTTAAAGGGTTAACTGGTTCGTTTAATTGATTGAATGATTTGACAGCACTACAGGAGGGTTTCGATGGTCTCATGGCCGCTGATTTTTGTTCTTGTTGCCGTTCTGGCGGGAGTATTCGGGTTTGGAGGACTGGCAGGCGGCGCATCGTGGATCGGGCAGATTCTTTTTATTCTCTTCCTTGCCCTGTTCGTGGCGACGATTCTTCGAGGAAGAAAGCCGCCAGTCAGCTGAAAGAAGCACTGGCCTGGATATGGAATTTCAGAAGTCAGACAAGGGAGATATCCTGCCGGCGATGAGATCCGCCGGCGGTTTCATTGAGGGCTCTTCCGGCAAACGCCTACCCGGCCGAGCCCGGACAGTTGTCGCACGAAGGTGGGATACACACACAACAACGTCCCCCACATCAACGTTATTCCCACAACGACGTCCGTCTCGCAACATCGTCACTGCCTCCACAACGTCATTCCCGCGGGAATCCAGTAGTAATCCAGGAAGGGTAACCGTATATGGCGAAACTGTTTCAAGTAATGGGAAAGACCTGGAAGACAACATGGATAGAGCAATACAGTCCCGGGTGGAGAGATCTTTACGGCACGATCTGCGCTTGGAGTGGATTCGCACCTTCGAGACCGTGTCGTATCGATTTATAACAATTCGAGTTGGCGCGACGGCTATCCACCAGATGCCCAAGGGCGAGTTGGTTGATTGCCAAATCCAACCACCGGCAGGCGAGGAGAAGGTGTATGA
>Ga0334889_1003710_pt1 | contig 14608 bp, 17 predicted proteins | sample GraSluR1_MG_2_FD_207222 | JGI IMG/M metagenome (GOLD analysis project Ga0334889, IMG submission 207222) | Sludge microbial communities from methane-producing bioreactor in Wageningen University, Netherlands - Granular Sludge_8_08-R1 | ecosystem: Engineered > Bioreactor > Anaerobic > Unclassified... | reverse complement strand
TATGCCTGGTCTCCACTTTTCACGGGAAATCCCGCCGAGATATACCCGCCATCCGAGGTCCACGTGGTCACGACGCCTGCACGGATGATTCGTGGAATGCCGGCCGACCCGGCACCATCGACATGGATCACAGCAACGGGCTGCCAGAACAGACCGACCAGTCATGCCATGCCCACCCTGTCGTGCTCTTCTTCAGGTTGCCCCATAGAACCCAGCCTGGTAATTGCTGGAATACCTGGTGGACACCGAAATAATCCTTGGTGGCTTGGGATTTCCTGTCAATTTCGACATTATTTCCTATTCCGCCATAGGGGTAAAATGTGTAGAAAGTCCCTGCAGACCAGACGTAGTCCCAGTCGGTACTTAGCAAGGCCGAATCGCGCCCGCTTGATGTTTCATTCGCGATCCACTCCTTTGCCTTCAACTGAGTAGTAGTAACGGATTCCGGGTTTTCTGCCAGCCCGATGAATTCATGGGGAATCCCATTCTCATCGATCTTATAATAGTATGCAACGATTTTTGCAGTTTTTGGGAACTTGAGATCGCCGCCACCAATTCCGGCTGTTGGTTTATCGCTTGTTGCATTAGATTTTTTAAAATCGGCAATTACCTGTTCCCGCCATCCATTCAGTTCGGTGACCGAAATAGGATTCGAGAAATCACGCAATTCGAAGATTTCATTGGTTTTCACATCTGTCGTATCGATCGTCTGGCCAGTGGCCGATGGCGCAATCGCAATAGCTAGACCTATGGCGATTACCATTGCTATCCCGATAGTTTTTCTTTTCATTTCTACCTCCACTTATCCGGAGGCACAACGCAAAGGCTTTTTGCCAAAAAAGTCAATGCAAGTATGCCTTCGGGCCGCAATGGGGTTCATTGGCATTTGCATGTGTAGAACCCCCTGCGATGCCTCCCGATTGTCACTCATCGCGAATACCTTTTCTGTGCGAAAAGTTGACCAATGGAACCGCACGGTTCGATGGGAGTCCAGTTGCTACTGGAGGTGACTGGAAAAAAAGGAGAACTATCTTCCCGCTATCGCCTGGGAGATGATTTCCGACCTCGCCTGGGCGATAGATTCAGATATTAAGTATTCAGGTTCTACACTTCGTATACCAAACATTGTTGGTTTATATTCGCTCATTGATGCGACATTGGAAAATCTGCACATCAAGAAAATCTCCTCAATATCATATTGAGAAATAAGTATAGTTTGTGTCATTTCACACTCATCTTCAGGGACTCCAACAAGGTTGTCCGGTCCAGATTGTGGTTGTCCATCTGTTACAATTACTATATCGAGTGAATTGTTGATTGAAGGCCAAGTTTCCATGTATTCAGGAAAATCAGGCTCGTCCTCCGCATTCACAACAGGCATAAGCATGGCGCTAAATAAAAATATGGCTATTATTGTGAGTCCTAATGTTCTTTTTTCTTGTATTTTACCGTTTATTTTCATATATTAACCTCCATTGTTATTATTTAATCTTGAACTTCATTTATCCCCTCAAATGTCAACTTACGTATACTATGTCAGATTGTGTCTGGTAGGGGCCATAAGGTGTGCCATCTGGTCCATTGAACGAATGAATTCCAAGGGTCCTGTAATATCCTCCTTCAGGGACTGTCGTCATACCAATAGCATGCACAGAGGATTTCCAAGTTCCAGAATGAACTGCTGTACCTTTTAATTGCCAATTTGTCTCTCCATCGGAACTCCGGTAGAGCCCCGCGCCAGCATACATATAAGGCAATGTTGTTAGGGGGATGGTCACAGTTTCCGATTCCCAGATGATATATCTCCCATTTGCCGTAATATCGGCTTCCATATGAACCACAAAATCTCTTTCAGGGGATATGTCCTCTGATTGATTGAGGTCAAATCTCTCAATATATCGAGGGAAATCAGGTTTGTATTTTTCATTCAGTACAATTTGATTTTCAGCACCAACTGCAGACACAAATATTGCGCCAATCAATATAAATGCAAGCAGTACAGATGCCATCTGTATTTTTTTTCTTTTCATTGTCTTTCCTCCAATATTTCTGGATTCCAGGAGGCACGACGCAAAGGCTTTTTACCAAAAAAGTCAATGCAATTATGCCTTCGGGCCGCAGCGGGGTTCATTGGCATTTGCATGTGTAGAACCCCCTGCGATACAACCCGATTGTCACTCATCGTTAATACCTTTTCTGTGCGAAAAGTTGAACAATGTAACCACATGGTTCGATGGGAGTGGAGAGAAAAAAATTGGATGTTTGTTTCTCACGTTATTTCAGCCGTGAATTCCGGTGTCGCCGGGATACACTGGTAAAACGCGGCTTCCTTCCCGTCTCCTTGCACTACCCCCTGGAAATAGTAGACCGGGATGAGATAGTCGAGATCTTTGGTCATGGTATGGTCGATGTAGACAAGTGATATCTTCGTCACCGTTGCTTTCTCCGGGTTCTTCATCCCGTCCGGTATGACGATTGGTGAGTCTTCAAGATACCCATAGGCTTCTTCAGGTCCGATGATGGGGAATTCCCTGTATGGTTCGTAGTGTGGCCATTCCATAAACATCCGTCTGACCTGACCATGAACATCTACTTCAACCCGTAGTTTATCTGTTAGGATCATATAATCATTGATCCAGTGTTTGTACCAGACATTGATCGACTCGGAATTTTTTATTTTCACACCTTTTTCTGGAGATATGAAATGCCCGACATTATGTGTCGTATCGTAAAACACGGCGCTATCAGGCCGAAGAGTGTACTGGTCGAGGAATTCGTCCGCAATCTTTCTCGCTTCCTTGTCGCTTGGGAGATGCGAGTCGATATACTCCGGAGAATAACCCGGCTGAGATGTGCGATTGCTGTAATCTATTGCTCCTTTATATGAACTGATTTTATAATCACCCTCTCCGACAAAGATAAGACCCGAAGGATTTTTCGACACCACATGCGAGACACCCAGATTGTCGGCGATCCGGAGCAACTCCTTTTCAGAGATGGTGCGATCTACGGTATACACCGCCATTTTTTCTGGGACTGTCGGAAATGCAATTTCGCTGGTGATTTCCGATGGCTTATGATCGCTCTCCAGAATACCCGTTGATTGCATTCGCGTTACATTCTCCACACCAGGCGGAATGTCTCGTCCGTTTGCCCCTATTCCAACATAGAACGCCACCCCTGCGACCACCACAATCACAACTACGGAGAGGATTATCCAAAAAAAAGGTGATTTATCTTCCATTTCTCCTGAAAATATCACGTGATCTCCGCTGCAAATTCCGGTGTCGCCGGGATACACTGGTAAAACGCGGCTTCCTTCCCGTCTCCTTGCACTACCCCCTGGAAATAGTAGACCGGGATGAGATAGTCGAGATCTTCGGTCATGGTATGGTCGATGTAGACAAGTGATATCTTCGTCACAGTTGCTTTCTCCGGGTTCTTCATCCCGTCCGGTATGACGATTGGTGAGTCTTCAAGATACCCATAGGCTTCTTCAGGCCCGATGATGGGGAATTCCCTGTATGGTTCGTAGTGTGGCCATTCCATAAACATCCGTCTGACCTGACCATGAACATCTATCTCTACCGCAAGTCTATCTGTCAGGATCAGGGAGCCATTTATCCAGTGCCTGTACCAGACATTGATCGACTCGGAATTTTTTATCTTCACATCTTTTTGGGGATCGATGAAATGCCCGATATCATGGGTCGTATCGTAAAAAACGGCGCCATCAGGCCGGAGATTGTGCGAGTCGAGGAATTCGTCCGCAATCTTTCTCGCTTCCTCGTCGCTTGGGAGGTGCGAGTCGATATACTCCGGAGAATAACCGGGCAAAGTTGTTTCATCGAGATACATTGTCCTTCCTTTGTATGATGTGATTGAATTGTAACCTTCTTTGATATCAATAAAACCCGGAGGACTTTTTGACACATCACCCCGGATGCCGAGATTGTTGGCGATCTGTATCAATTCTCCTTCAGAGATGTTGCGATCAACGGAATACACCATAATTTTTTCAGGACCTGTCGGGTATGCAGCTTCACAAGTGATTTCCGAGGGTTGACAGTTACTCTCTAGTATGCCAGTTACCTGCATCCGTGTCACGTTTTTCACACCAGGCGGAATGTCTCGTTCATCTGCCTCCAATCCATTGAATGTATAAAATCCCACGATAACTGCGATTAAAGCGATAACAAGGGCGATACCGGTAATTTTTACGAGTTTTGTATCCATCTTTTTTCACCTCCTATACTACGGAATGCAACTATGGAACTCATGATCAAATTGAACATCATACCCGGATGGACTGAACCAGGTTCCGTGCCCGTAGATATGATCGTCAATACATTCTTTTGTATTCGTATTCCCATCAATGTCTACGGCGAGTATTCCAACCCTATAACCATCCCATGGTATGATAGAGTCCGTAGCATATTTCCAGGAATCCCAAATCGTATTACCTTGACGCAATCTGTTTGCAAATATTGTTCCCAGGTCCGGATGGCCTGTACCTATAGTTTCCCATCCAACAACCGAGTGCAATCCTTTGAATGAATCTTCCCATAATGCATAGTTGTTATTCGACTCATTCAATACCATGCATGCTGCGAGAGCGATCCAATCAACCCGGGTATTTCCCCATAATGCCTCGTCATAGGTTAGGTATGAAGAAGAGATACCGTCAGAAAATGCTATTAAGCCAGGGGCTCCATGACCAGCGAAAAATGCAAAATGGGTATCATCGATGAAGTCGTCATCATGGCCCCCATATTCACTATCTTTCCAATGATCTTCATTTGCAGCGCTATCTCCATGAATAAAGCTCCCCGACCATTTGTTATCACCACTTAATAAATAATAGAAACCACTTGCTTCATCATCGCTGGATTGTAAATCGTTGGCCACACCAGGATAATCACCTACCCATTCTGCCGAACATGTATAGTCGTGATCCGTTGCGAACGCGAGATTCCGATTTGCAATCATATAAAGCCAATAACCCTTTTTCGGATAAGCCAATCTGAAATCCGAGTGGACATCATCTGCACCATTGATAATTGATGTCTCATATTGTTGGGAAGCGGCATTCCATCCAATATAATAACACCAGTCCGATCCCAGACTTTCCAGTTCTTCGCGAGCCATTGCAGCGTGAAGAAAATCATCATTGTCATTCCCCATGGGATCGAAATAACCAACGAGATTCCAGCCGGGATAGAGGGTGATGGATGGATTTTGTTGTTGTCCTGGTGGATAGTAGTTCGTATTAGCCGTAGAAGTCCCTACCGAATACACTGCGTAACCAACCAGTGGTTCTATTACTGTGGCGTATGATACACTGTCCCACATTCCAGTGCTGGCATCATAAGTAAAGATACTGCGTCCTCCAGTATCAACGTCGGCAAAAACATACGCTGCCTGATTCCATCCGTTGTATGGTAGCAATGACTTCGGAAACGAGATATAATTCCACCCATTCAAAAGCACAATATCCCCTGACGATACCTTGGTAGATAGCGGTTTTTCTTCAGATAATTCCAATTCTGTTCTTGGAAGCTCCCACTTTCCCAATGATTCTTGCTTTTCATCAGGAAGTGCGGGAGGAAATCGATAGTATCCATCTTCTGTGAAGAGAATACTCTTATCGTATTCACCAAACTTTTCTTCGCCAGACGTTTCGGCCAAGGCAAAAGATACATTTACCAATAAGGATATTATAAATGCAAAATAGAAAATTCGGTTAATATAATGCCTTTTTTTCATTGTTCACCTCTTGTTCGCACTTGCCGTACCGACGGCAAGGAGGCAGGTGAGGAGCGCGCCCGCGATGCCTGCCAGGCGTCTTGTTGTGTTGTTCATATTTTTCTCCATTTTTTTCATAACGGAGGCACGACGCAAAGGCTTTTTACTAAAAAAGTCAACGCAGTTATGCCTTCGGGCCGCAGCGGGGTTCATTGGCATTTGCATGTGTAGAACCCCCTGCGATACAACCCGATTGTCGCTCATCGTTAATACCTTTTCTGTGCGAAAAGTTGACCAATGGAACCGCACGGTTCGATGGTAGTCCAGTTGCTATTGAAGGCGACTATAAAAAAAAGGAGTATTATCTTCCCGCTATCGCCTGCGAGATGATATCGGATCTCGTAGATGAGCTCTGCACTGCCTGGGCGATAGATTCAGCCGTCGATGCTGAAGTTTTCCCGGCAGTAAACTGTGAGACACGCTCCTCCCAGTCCAGTCGATCGACCGTCACATCCGTCGGTTTGGTGGAAGTCTCACTTTCCGGCACCCCTATCCCAGATGGTTTAGTGATTACAGCGGAACTCGTAGTACCGGTTTTGGACCGGAGCATTTCCTGGAGAATGGTGTTGGTGCCCGAAGATGACCGGGACGCTGCATCAAGCCTTCCCGAAAGCCGGCACTTCACAGCTTCTTTATCAAACTTGACGGGAGACGACGAAGCCGATCCGCTGATCGCCCCGATCTTCTCCAGGACGAAGAGCAGGTCGTCAAGGTCATCATCGTCTGCCGTATCGCAGGTCCAGTCGCCGTTCGACTTCGTGAGCGTCCATTCCTTCATCACCTTCGCGGGAGTCATGCCGACCATCGTGATCATGTCGCCCGACTTCTCGTACCCGAGACGGGTGTTGGCGATGTTTGCGTCGAGTCCGAGCCGGGAGAGTGCTGATCTTATTTCAGAGGTCCAGTCCCAGTCACCCATGTGGTTGGGATTGACATAGATGGCATTCGGGCAGGGGACGATCAACTCGTAATATTCTTCAATCGTCATCAACTTGTCAGAGTAAGCGGCATAGATTTGATCCTGTTTATCCAGGTCGATCTTCGCGATGGGCAGGGTGTTCTTCGGGATGCCTGCGTAGGACGGTGCGGGGAACGGTGCGCCGGCCGGTGCTGTGGGAAGATGAACCGCATATTCTTCCCAGCCTTTCCAGACGAGCCACTGGTAGGGCGGGAGGTCTCCGTTGTAGACGTATCCCTCGGGACTGGCCCACATGTGGTACCCGGAATCGTAGAGCCACGTTCCGGAGTCGCCGTGCATAGTTTTTATTCCGTCAAGAAACATCATTCGCGTTTGCGAGTATTTTGCCGGTTCGGGCATAGTTGTATAATCCTCTGGGCTTACTGCCTTGACAAATTCACTTAACGGAATATTCCAGCCTGTAAGAAAATGGAGGCAATAGTAGTATTCTATCAATTCAATTTCATGATCATCTGTATACCATGACCAGTCTGTATACGTACCGTTCATCACGTCGGTATAAAAGCGAAAACATGAACGTTGCGGGTAGTCCTCAAGGTTACTTCCTGTAACAATTCCAGTTAACAGCCCGGAAAAAGCAGCTGTAACGAGGAAAATAACAATCATTCTATGAATATCAGTTCTCATATTTTTTCACCCCTCTATACTTAACCAATATCGAAATTATTTTTCTTTAATATATTATAAAAGTTATTAAAATGAGTTTGATAATAAAAAAAAGAGGGAAGAACCACATTAAATCCTTCTATTTCTTTGTGGCTCTTTTTTTTATAGTTATGATATAACGAATGAAGAGGCTTCATCATGATATTCCTCATACCACGTATTATTCATGTGGTACCCCTCAAAATTGGCGAACTGTTTGTATGTTCCTGTTTGAAGGGTAACCGGGTCTTCATCATTGTCTGCTCTTACATTCTGAGCATACCATTGTGTATCACCCACATAGCAGTTATCAACCCACCTAATCCCGCTCCACTTTTTAACCCATGATTCCGCCGTCATGACGCGAAGTGTTGTCGCTGGAGTGGTTGTTGATTGTGCATAAAATGTGAATGGATTACTCTCTGTATTGTCATACTCGTGGTCCAAATCATAATCATCCCTCAAATCGTTCATGGCATTTATTGGGCCATTAATTCTATCTGAATTCTTTGCAGAAATATCAGGGAACTCGACAGGTTGGTCCAACTCCACGAACACACTCTTCTCAGGAGAGAGTTCGTACGAGACCCGTTTTTCACCGGATACCAGTGTGAGGATCACGCGGGAGAGGTCGTTTCCCTTCCCTTCCTCTTCGAGAGTGCGTTCCAATTCTGCACGGAGCGCCTCTTCAGGGCCGATCAAAGACTCGGTCCAGAGTTTCATCACGCTCAATGAGCCGTCCGAATATTCGGCCACCAGTTCGAGTGCCGTGAGGTCATCGCTTCCTGCAACGACCTCCTTCAGGCTAGTACAGGCGGTATCCGCATCGTATGCACTTGCCGTACCGACGGCAAGGAGGCAGATGAGGAGCGCGCCCGCGATGCCTGCAAGGCGTCTTTTTATTTTATTCATATTCTGTTCCTCCGTTGTTTTCCGAAACAGAGGCATGAGGAAAAGCTTTTATCATTTTAAAGCTGATTTCATCATGCCTTCGGGCCACAGTGGGGTTCATTGGCATATGCATGTGTCGAACCCCCCTGCGATACAACCCGATTGTCACTCCTCGTTAATACCTTTTCTGTGCGAAAAGTTGACCAATGGAACCGCACGGTTCGATGATGGGTCCAATTGTTATTGAAGGTGACGATAAAAAAGGAGAGATCTATCTTCCCGTTATCGCCTGTGCGATGATCTCCGATCTCGTGGAAGAGCTCTGCACTGCCTGGGCGATAGATTCAGCCGTCGATGTTGAAGTTTCTCCGGTAGTGAACTGTGATACACGCATCTCCCAGTCCTGCCGAACGGCTATTATATCCGTCGGTTTGGTGCTTTCAGCAGAACTCGAAGTCGTTTCAGGATATCCACTTCCCCGGTCCTCCAACAGGAATCCTGAGTTAACCTTTACGGGCAGGTTTGTCCTGCTATATCGGCCGGTGAGAAAGCCGGAAGACAAAGGCGAATCATCTGTCATCAAATTCAGCTCTTCGATTTTGATCCGGGAAAAAACATCCGTTCCATCGATGGAAAGAGACTCCGGGACGGAGGTGGATGAATCGGGAATATCGCTATCGATATTGAACGGGCAATCAAGATCTGCGATGAACAATTCCTCCTCTGTCATTCCACCGCTGATAACCTCTCCGTCATCCGAGATTACAATCTCCCTGTATGTATAGTGTCCAGGAGAGTCGAGGATTCCATTTGAGTTCACAATCCCCCTGGTATTCTCCCATATCTCCTTCTGCCATTCAGGCACCAGAGCAAAGAGATCGGGAAAGACATGTGCATAATATTCGGCCTTGGTCATTGTCTGCCCTGCCAGATCCATTGCCATGGCCTGTTGCTCTTCTGTCCTGCTGATTGCAAGAGTCAGTCCCGGAAGCACTGCAGGTTCCCTGCTCAACCGATTTTGATCGATCATCGAGAGAGATTCCCAGTAGGCAGGGTTTGTGGCCTGGTAGAAATCCCCCATGGATTCGTAGGGATTACCTGTCTGGGGGTTGATGATGGGATCTTCGTAGAGTATGAGTGTCCAGCCGGTCCCTGAATAATGTTCTTCTGAGGCGGCCACACCGGGAATCATGGCGCTAATAACAAGAATTGTCATACAAATCCCCAGAGATGTGATTTTGATTTTATTTGGCTGCATTTCGACCATCTTCAATAGGATTAATATATCGTCAGTTCTCCCGAATAGCTGTCTATATGGATAACCAATTCTCCATCAAACCAGACCTTATGACAACCGACAGTTCGATAAGTACCTGCTGAAGCAGAATAGAATCCTGATTGGGATAATTCATCTGTTGTAGCACGAATTGCCGGTTTGTATGTGACAAGATTCCAATTTACTCCGTCCTTTTTCTGCAGACCTGTCTGAAGTTGCATATCCCAGTCAGTCGATGGTTCTGTATATTGAGTCGATGAATAGGATATTATATTGCCTATCCGAAGTGCAATTCCTTCACCATACCAGAATTTAATCTCATCAAGTTCTGAAGAAGGATCACTAATTTTCAAAAGATTTTCATGTATTTCTGTAATTTTTTCTTCAAGAGGCGAATTGTCAACTAATCTTGCATCTGCGTCTTCAAATGGACATTCAAATTCAATATCTCCATTCCCGGAATATGTCTTGGATATCTGCATACCTCCAACGCCAATGTCTTTTTCAACATCTGCTCCTGATATCCTGGCACCTTCATCCGGCGACAAACGCATAATCAGTGGTTCTGCGCTCGCTACCGATAATATTAAAGTGCTCAGCAGCACGAGTGCCAAGAACGCTGTGAATGGCCTGCTTATCCTTTTTCTTTTCATTGTCTTTCCTCCAATATTTCTGGATTCCAGGAGGCACGACGCAAAGGCTTTTTACCAAAAAAGTCAATGCAATTATGCCTTCGGGCCGCAGAAGGGTTCATTGGCATTTGCATGTGTAGAACCCCCCTGCGATACAACCCGATTGTCACTCCTCGTTAATACCTTTTCTGTGCGAAAAGTTGACCAATGTAACCGCACGGTTCGATGAATGTCCGGTTGCTATTGAAAGTGATGGTAAAAAAGAAGAGTTATCTTCCCGCTATCGCCTGCGAGATGATATCGGATCTCGCCTGTGCGATGGATCCAGATATTGAGTATTCAGGTTCTACACTTCGTATACCAAACATTGTTGGTTTATATTCGCTCATTGATGCGACATTGGAAAATCTGCACATCGAGAAAATCTCCTCAATATCGTATTGAGAAATACGTATAGTTTGTGTCATTTCACACTCATCTTCAGGGGCTCCAACAAGGTTGTCCGGTCCGGATTGTGGTTGTCCATTTGTTACAATTCTTATATCAACTGAAATATTTGGAGTCACTGATTCTATATATTCAGGAAAACCAGGTTCTTCCTCCGCATTCACAACTGGCACAAACAACATACATAATAATGATATGGTCAGTATTGTGAATCCAAATGTTCTTTTTTCTTGTATTTTTCCCTTTAATTTCATATCTTTACCACCATAGTATTATTTAGTCTACAACTTCATTTATCCCTCTTAAATGTCAATTCACATATACAACATTAGATGTTGTCTGGTAAGGACCATAAGGAGTACCATCTGGTCCATTGAATGAATGATACCCAATGGTCATGTAATATCCTCCTTCAGTGACTGTCGTATCACCGATAGCATGCACAGAGGATTTCCAAGTTCCAGAATTAACTGCAGTACCTTTTAAGTACCAATCACTCTCTCCAGTTGAACTCCTGTAAAGCCCCGCGCCGGCATACATATAAGGCAGTGTTGTTGGGGGAATTGTCACAGTTTCTGATTCCCAGATAACATATCTTCCATTCGGCGTAATATCTGATTCCATATGAACATCAAAATCTCTTTCTGGGGATATGGTCTCTGATTGATTTATGTCAATTCTCTCAATATATCGAGGGAAATCAGGTTTTTGTTTTTCATTCATTACAATTTGATTTCCAGCGCTAACTGCAGGTACTAACATTGCGATGATGAATAGAAGTGCAACCAATGTCGATGCCATTTGTATCCTTTTTCTTTTCATTGTCTTTCCTCCAATATTTCTGGATTCCAGGAGGCACGACGCAAAGGCTTTTTACCAAAAAAGTCAATGCAAGTATGCCTTCGGGCCGCAGCGGGGTTCATTGGCATTTGCATGTGTAGAACCCCCTGCGATGTAACGTGATTGTCACTCATCGTTAATACCTTTTCTGTGCGAAAAGTTGAACAATGTAACCATACGGTTCGACGAATGTCCGGTTGTTATTAAAAGTGACGATAAAAAAGGAGTATTATCTTCCCGCTATCGCCTGCGAGATGATATCCGATCTCGCAGATGAGCTCTGTACCGTCTGGGCGATAGATTCAGCCGCCGAGGTTGAAGTTTTCCCGGCAGTGAACTGTGAGACACGCTCCTCCCAGTTCTGTCGATCGACCGTCACATCCGTCGGTTTGGTGGAAGTTTCACTCTCCGGCACCTCTATCCCGGATGGTTTAGTAATTACAGCAGAACTCATAGTCCCGGTTCTGGACCGGAGCATTTCCTGCAGGATGGTGTTGGTGCCCGAAGATGACCGGGACGCTGCATCAAGCCTTCCCGAAAGCCGGCACTTCACAGCTTCTTTATCAAACTTGACGGGAGACGACGAAGCCGATCCGCTGATCGCCCCGATCTTCTCCAGGACGAAGAGCAGGTCGTCAAGTTCATCCGCTTTCGCTGTATCGCAGGTCCATTCCCCGTCCGATTTCGTGAGTGTCCATTCCATCATCACCTTCGCGGGAGTCATGCCGACCATCGTTATCGTGTCGCCCGACCTCTCGTACCCGAGACGGGTGTTGGCGATGTTTGCGTCGAGTCCGAGCCGGGAGAGGGCTGATTTCAGCTCGGCGGTCCAATCCCAGTCACCCATGTTGTTGGGATTGACATAGATGGCATCCGGGATGGGGACAAGTAACTCGTAAAACTCTTCAATCGTCATCAAATCGTCAGAGTAATCGTCATACACCCGATCCTGCTCGTCCAGGTCTATCTTCGCGATGGGCAGGGTGTTCTTCGGGATGCCCGCGTAGGACGGTGCGGGGAAGGGTGCGCCGGCCGGTGCTGTGGGAAGATGGTCCGCGTACTCTTCCCAGCCTTTCCAGACGAGCCACTGGTAGGGCGGGAGGTCTCCGTTGTAGACGTATCCCTCAGGACTGGTCCACATGTGGTACCCGGAACCGTAGAGCCACGTCCCACGGTCGCCGCCATCATACCGGATTCTTCCACGCGTGAATAATGGCTTCTTTGATTCGCTGAAATGCTCATACATTTCCGGTGGCATGGTTGCAAGGTCTTCGGGACTGATTGCCTCCACGAACTCCACGAGGGGCATGGTCCAGCCAGTCAGGGCATGAAGACAATAGTAATACTCGTAAAACGCCGTTTCTGTTTCATCCGTATACCATGACCAGTTATAGATAATCCCCGTGTCGCCTTCTTCACATTCATAATATGACCTATGTGTCTCAGCGGATCCGATTCCGATTAGCAGGCTGGTAAAAAACAACAACAGTAATAAACGAGGAACAGTAATGCGGTTTTTATTAATCATTATTATTTCACCCTTTTTGATTTTACCTGAAAGGGGAGGAATACCTAAATCCCTCCCTTTGAGATTGCCCTAAACTATATTCAGAGCTATATATTTTTCCTTGCATTATCCTTTACTCCATTATATGTAAATCTATTAGTTTATCCACTGGAAATCATCCTTTACTAATCATAATAGATCAGTCTATTGTGAAAGAAGGATATTCATCATCTATCTCATACCATGAGTAATCAGTGTGATACCCTTGGAAATGTGCGGTCTGTTTATATGTTCCGGATTGGAGGGTTCGTCCCGATACACCTCTATATATAGAGTCAACATACGTGGTACTGGTTCCAATGTAAATGCAGTCGACCCACCTGATTCCGGATCGTTTGAGGATCCACGATCCAATCGACATATAGGGAAGAGTCGTCGGAGGTTCTGTATACGAGGTCACATAGCATGAAAATGGATTACTCTCCGAATTGTCAAATTCATGGTATAGTCCATATCGAAGTTTCAGATCTCCTCCGCCGTCAGGTGTCGCCGTCCCGGACATCTCCTTTACTCTTGCAAAAATATCAGGGAACTCGACAGGTTGGTCCAACTCTACGAACACACTCTTCTCAGGAGATAGTTTGTACGAGACCCGTTTTTCACCGGATACCAGTGTGAGGATCACGCGGGAGAGGTCGTTTCCCCTCCCTTCCTCTTCGAGAGTGCGTTCCAATTCTGCACGGAGCGCCTCTTCAGGGCCGATCAAAGACTCGGTCCAGAGTTTCATCACGCTCAATGAGCCGTCCGAATATTCGGCCACCAGTTCGAGTGCCGTGAGGTCATCGCTTCCTGCAACGACCTCCTTCAGGCTAGTACAGGCGGTATCCGCATCGTATGCACTTGCCGTACCGACGGCAAGGAGGCAGATGAGGAGCGCACCCGCGATGCCTGCAAGGCGTCTTGTTGTGTTGTTCATATTTTCCTCCATTTTTTCATAACGGAGGCACACCGCAAAGGCTTTTTACCAAAAAAGTCTATGCAAGTATGCCTTCGGGCCGCAGCGGGGTTCATTGGCATTTGCATGTGTAGAACCCCCTGCGATGCATCTCGATTGTCACTCATCGTTAATACCTTTTCTGTGCGAAAAGTTGACCAATGTAACCACACGGTTCGACGAATGTCCAGTTGCTATTGAAAGTGATGGTAAAAAAGAAGAGTTATCTTCCCGCTATCGCCTGCGAGATGATATCCGATCTCGCAGATGAGCTCTGTACCGCCTGGGCGATAGATTCGGCCGTCGATGCTGAAGTTTTCCCGGCAGTGAACTGTGATACACGCTCATCCCAGTCCTGTCGATCTACCGTCACATCCGCCGGTTTGGTGGAGGTTTCACTTTCCGGCACCGCCATCCCGGACAACTCGGTGATTGCAGCGGAGCTCGCAGTCCCGGTTCTGGACAGGAGCATTTCCTGGAGAATGGTGTTGGTGCCCGAAGATGAGCGGGACGCTGCATCAAGCCTTCCCGAAAGCCGGCACTTCACAGCTTCTTTATCAAACTTGACGGGAGACGACGAAGCCGATCCGCT
>Ga0334889_1003709_pt1 | contig 14609 bp, 14 predicted proteins | sample GraSluR1_MG_2_FD_207222 | JGI IMG/M metagenome (GOLD analysis project Ga0334889, IMG submission 207222) | Sludge microbial communities from methane-producing bioreactor in Wageningen University, Netherlands - Granular Sludge_8_08-R1 | ecosystem: Engineered > Bioreactor > Anaerobic > Unclassified... | reverse complement strand
CGAGTTGTTGCACTATAAGGTGCCCAAGCCACCCATCTTGCCCAAACGACGCGGGCGGCCTTCCCAAGCCTTTCTGGAGCTCCAAAAACAGTGGCTTGGCTGACCACGATTACCTGTGGTGCTACCGAGCTTCGAGGTATTTGTCTCGATATGCACTTATCGAAGAATACCGTAGATTCCAATGTATAGCAGGAGAAAGTGATTGTCTAACTTTATCTTTGTCTTTTTCCGTTTCAACGATGATAACGAAGTGAGGGTTATTAGGCAAAGCAGTATCTAACTCCCCTTTCTTTAAGTCAAAATTAGGAAGATGAATAGGGACCAGTGAATCTCCTGACAATGTTTTCCCAGAGTGCTCGAATTCTTTGCGGCTCAAACCTATCTTGGCATTAAATTCAGTATTTGCACAGACGCGCCATTCACGTTCATGTGACCAGTCTGGCCTAAGAGTATAGTGAAAGTTGTTTAAGCGGAATTGTTCTTCAACAGGGCAGGCTTCCCACGAAAGGTCTGTCTCCTTGGAAATATATAGCACAGGGCGTGCTCCATATGCATATAATAGCCGTTTTTGAATAGCTATACCCCATCGTTTGTCTGAATACCCACCATAAGCAGTAATTGACTGAATCCAATTGCCAATGGGTATTTCACTGAAGCAAACAGCAGGTCGGCTGCCATAAATTGTGGGATTCTTTCCTTCCTCGCTGGTACCAACATCGTGCGATCTTGTAGCCCATCCAGGTATAAGAAATCCAGACCGGATAATCGCCTCGAAAGCTTTGGCTGTTGTCCAGTGAATGAGATAGCGTGACATATCAGAACGTCTTTCTATGATTGTATCTCGGCCCATGTTATCCTATCTCCCTGTGCAATCGACTTGCCAGTGCAACCCGTTAGGGTTCGTAAAACATAACTTCCTGGATTTTCGCTTTCAACTCCGTCTCAAAGGCGTTGAGGTAGGAAACTATTCTTTTGCAGTCTTTGCCAATGTCAGGTGGCGAAAAGCCTTTCCACCCTCAACTCCGGCTGATTCTGCCGCGCCAGCCACAGATCATACTGGACTTGCTGGTTGAGCCATCTCTCGGCGGAGGTGTCGAACGCCAGCGAGAGCCGGAGCGCCATTTCAGGGCTGATGCCCGCGCGGCCATTCGGAATTGCCGAGAGCGTCTTGCGGCTTACGCCGAGTTCCTTGATTGCCAACTCGTCGTTTGTGGCGCGCATCGGTCACGCGCCACAACTAAAAACCAGTTTAGCACAGGTGTTGGGTGTGGCAAACATTAGGGGCGAGGCATCCCCAACCAGGCGACTGCTCCAGCAGTCCTGACGGGAGGGATGCCTCGCCCCTACGCTCACCGTTCCCTTTGTGGACCGCGCTTGTTCCAGGTGCGCCAGTTCCCCCACATATCGAAGTAATGCGGCATCGAGAGGTAGATTTCGTCCGAAATCTCTTGGACAGTCGCCATGACGTCTTCCGGCAGTTCCCAATCGAGCACGTGCGCATCCTCGGCGATCTCATCCGGCGTGCGCGCGCCGACGAGTGCAGACGTGACGCCGGGCTGCGAGATGAGCCAGCGCAGTACGAGTTGCGAGGGTGTTATGCCCAACGTCTGCGCAATCGGACGCAGGCGCTCCGTGGTGTAGAGGCATTTGCCGTAGTTTTCCGGTTGCCAAAGGATGCTGCGCGGGCGCTGATCGTCGCCGCTAAAGGAGGTGTTCAGGCGCATGGTTCCGGTCAACAGCCCCTGCGCCAGGCTGCTATAGGTGACGATCCCGATGTTGTGTTCCACACTGTACGGCCGGATGTCATCCTCGATGAAGCGCCAGATGAGGTTGTATGGCGGCTGGACGACGTCCACGGTACCGTACCGGGATGCCATTGCCATCATCTCCATCGTGAAGTTGGAGACGCCAATGGCGCGGATGCGTCCCTCGCGGCGCAACGCTTCGAGGATTTCCATCACTTCTGCCAGGGGCTGGCCGCGATTCGGCCAGTGGACGAAGAAGAGGTCCACGTAATCCGTTTGCAGACGATGGAGAGATTCTTCCAGGGATTGCCGGATTATATTCGGTATCGCAAAGACTTTGGTCGAGAGGATCACGTCCTGCCTGCGTCCGGCCAACCCTTTGCCGACCACTTCTTCCGAATGGCCGTGGCTGTAGGCTGGCGCGGTATCGAGGAAATTGATGCCAACGTCCAGGGCTTTGTGGATGGTACGGATCGAATCCGCATCATCGCATTTTCCCCAGTAGTCTGGACCCATTGGCCAGCCGCCCAGGCCAACCGGGGTGACTTCGATGTCCGTCGTTCCTATTTTGCGTTTTTCCATAGCCGAATCTCCTTCACTTCCAAAGGGCAGGATATTAACTGGTGGTCTTTTTGATATACTCCGTCCACAGCGCCGGTTGTGCTGCCCGGCAAGCGTTCTTTTTCCCGAAATGCTGTAGAGGGAGTCCAGGGTTTAAAACCCGGTCGAATGGGATCCTGGGGCGCTGATCTCATATCCCATTAACGAAAGCATGGTTTCGGCATAGCGCCGGCCCAGTTCTCTGACGCCGGCCGAATCGAAGTGCGCCTCGTCTTGGGCCGTACACCCTTGCGAAGAGATCACATGCGCCGTCGGAATTGTCTCCGGCAATTTGGCGATGATGGGGTTCATGCTGGCGCAGCACCCGCCCTGGTCGGCCCCCACGACTTCTCCGGCTAACAAGGGTACGGACTCAGCGTCGAGGGCGAGGTCGCTCAGGATGTCGTTGTAAATCTTTTGGACGTAGGCGGGCCATTGGCGATCGCCCGTGTTGGTCTCGCCCTGGTGCAGCAGGATGCCTTTAATGACGCCGCGCTGTTGCGCCAGTTTCGCCAGGTCGATCAGATGTTGATAGGGATTTCCACCATAAAACTTGATTTTATCGACGAACCAGGCGTCTGTGTAGGTGTCATCGTAATCCTGATACAAGTCTTTATCGAATAACCGGATATCGCAGCCGCCCACCGCCACATTGATTACCCCAACTTTGATGTCATCGGGCAGATTTTCGACCATCGTCCGGCCAAAATAATCGGCAGGCGAAAGCCCCGACCAGCATTGGCTGAGTGGCGGCACGGCCGGATACCAGGTATCCTTGTTTCTCCTGAGATTGGTACAATTCAGCGACTGCAAAACCTGGAAGCGCGGATCGACCGTCCGGTCTTGCACCTCGATAGAGGCAACGCCCTCCATATTCGACTGGCCAAAACACAGAAAAATGTAGAAATTCGGATCGAATGTATAGGTGTCTTCTTCCGCTGCTGGCATAGGATCTCCGGTGTTGTCTGAATTTTGAGGGGCCTCCGTTGGCTCCGGTGTCACGGTCGCAGTACTTGTAGCCGTCGCCGTCTTTTCCTCCAGGGGCGGGCCGGGTTCTGTCGTCGCCGTCACCTCTGGGGTGGGGGTCTCAGTGGGATTGGAAGGTATGGCATCACATGAGACGAGTAGGATACCCAGAACAAGGAGTGGCAGTAGAAACCTGGTTGTTTTTTTCATAACCCTTTTCGTTTGTTCGCTGAAAATTCGTAGCCGGCGTCCGTGCCGTGGCGGGGTAGGGGCGAGGCATCCCCCCGCCACGGTCTGCTTGAGCAGGCACGTGGTTGGGGATGCCTCGCCCCTACGGCGGTGGTGTGCGTTACCCCACCGCGTCGAACGTCGGCTTGAGCGCGGGATACAATCCCCGGTACAGCGGGTACAGGGCGTTGTAGACCTTCACCTGCGCCGGCTGCGGGGAGGTGGCGCTCACCACCTTGATCGTCGCCTGGCAGGCCTCCGGCACGGTCTTCCACACGCCCGCGCCGACTGCCGCCAGCAGCGCCGCGCCGAACGCACCGCCCTCGGTGGTGTTCACCGTCACCAGCTCGCTGCCGATGACGTCCGCCAGAATCTGCCGCCAGAGTGGACTCTTCGCCCCGCCGCCGGAGACGCGGATCTGTTTGATCTCGCCCAGGCCGGCGCCCTTCACCAGCTCCATGCTATCGCGCAACCCGAAGGCGACGCCTTCCAGCACCGCGCGCGTGAGGTGCGGGAGCGCGTGGCGCAACGTCAGCCCGATGAAGCCCGCGCGCGCCAGCGGGTCGGGGTAGGGGGTGCGCTCGCCGGTGAGGTAGGGCAGGAAGAAGAGGCCCTCCGCGCCCGCCGGGATGTTCGCCGCCGGAGCGAGCAGGTCGTCGAAGCTGACGCCGGGCGCGAGCGTGTCGCGGTGCCATTGCAGGCTGCCCGCCGCCGAGAGCATCACGCCCATGAGGTGCCACGCGCCGGGAACGGCGTGGCAGAAGGCGTGCAGCAGCCCGTCCTTCTCGATGTAGGGCGCGTCCGTGGACGCAAACACCACGCCCGATGTGCCGAGCACCAATCCCACGATGCCCGATTCGACCGCGCCGACGCCCACCGCGCCCGCCGCCTGGTCGCCGCCGCCGCCTACCACGGGCGTGCCGGCCTTGAGGCCGGTCAGGGCCGCCGCTTCCGCGCTGATCACGCCGGTCACTTCCGGGCCTTCGTGCGTCTTGGGCATCCATTCGGCGGGGATGTCCAGCTTTTCCAGCACCTCAGGCGACCAATTGCGGGCTTTCACGTCGAACAGAATCGTGCCCGCCGCGCCGGCCTTGTCGGTGGCGTAGTCGCCGGTGAGCTTGTAGCGGACGTAGTCCTTGGGCAGCAGAACGTGCGCGCCTTTGGCGTAAACGTCCGGCTCGTGCTCGCGCACCCACAGAATCTTGGGCGCGGTGAAGCCGGTGAGCGCGTCGTTGCCGGTGATCTGGATGAAGCGCGCCTTGCCCACGCGCGCGCGGATTTCGTCGCACTGAGCGCCGGTGCGCTGGTCGTTCCAGAGGATGGCGGGGCGCAGCACTTCGCCGTTCTTGTCGAGCAGCGTCAGGCCGTGCATCTGCCCGGTGAGGCCGACCGCGGTCACGTCGTCGCCGGTCGCACTGGCCTGCTTGAGCGCCTGCTGGATGCTCTTGACGATGCCGTTCCACCAGTCGTGCGGGTCCTGCTCGGACCAGAGCGGCTTGGGTGTGGACAGCGGCAGGGCGGTCGTGGCGGTCGTCACGACGGCGCCGGTCGCGTCCATGAGCAGCGCTTTCGCGCCTGTGGTGGAAATGTCGATGCCGAGAAACAGGTTTTTGGTCATTGGATGTTGTCCTCCTCTTGGAATTTTTACAGCTTTTTGAGATATAAAACCGCGTCGCCGGTAAATGGCGCGGCGGTGACGACATAATCGCCGCCGGGCAGTGGATGCGGGCCGGGGAAGGTGCGGTTGATCTGCGGCAGGAACCACTCGACGGCGAATGGCCCTGCACCGGCGCGCAGGTTCAACGTTACGCTGCCGCCTTCCGGCAGATAAACCAGGTATTCTTCCCCCGGATTTGCCAGGCAGTAGCGGCTGGAAGCCAACTCTGGGTGGGGTGTCATCGCAACGAGGTTCATCTTTTCTGCATAACGGCGCGTGTCGCCCATTGCCCGGCGCAACGGCGCCCAGTCGGGATAGTCGCGTTGATCTTTGGTGACGCCGCCAACGAACGTCCAGGGCGTCACAGCCGGGTCGGATTCGATGTACAGCGGCCACCAGGGATCCATAAAAATCGGGTTGTGGCCGCGCGAGAAACTCTTCCAGGCCCACTGGGCATTGCCGCCATGGCCCCACAGGTGATCGGTGTCGTTGAGGATGACTTTGCTCCCATCGGCAACGGGCGGATCGTTCTGATAATCTTCGAGATAGGTTGCGCCGGGATACATCCAGTCCTGCGGTTCTTTGGCCGGCGAGACCCATTCGGCCGGACTGGCAAACAACTCGCTGTTGAATTGCTTGGGGCTGATGCGATGCGTCATCCCGACGGGATGCTGCTTGCCGCACGCGCGCTCGACTTCGTGGATAAAACTGATGATGTGGTACTGCCACGCCGTCGCGCCGCCTTCGTTGATGATCTCGTAGAGCACGTTGTCCAGGTCGTTGACGGTTTCGATCACTTTGCGTACGTAGGCTTCCTGCCGGGCCAGCACATCGGGATTGAGGGTGCTGTGCAGGCAGGCGTGTTCATCGTCATCCACTCGGGTATAGGGCACATCCACGCCGTTGACGTTGTTCGCTGCATTGAACGGATGAAACGGCCACGGATCGCCATAGCTGGCGCTCGTCTTGTGCAGGCTCCAGCCCTGGAAGAGCATCACGGCGCAATAGATGCCGCGTTTACCGGCCTGAATGATGCGCTCGCGCATTCGCGTGAAATAATCGGCGTCCCACGTGTCCAGATCGAATTTGGGTTTGCCATCGGTGGCCACACCGGGGCCGGTGCGCGCCCAGGGCAACGGCGCAAATGTGATGCGCGCCGGTGTCCACGAAGCGCCTTCTGGTTGTTCGAACATCCAGAAGCGCATAAAATTGTGATCGTGAGAAGCCATAAAGTCCAGGTAATCCGCATAAGGGAACGGCGGGCCGCCCGGCAAGCCGATGTCTTGTAAGTTGGCCCAGGTGTGCGAGCCGGTCAGATAAATGGCCTTGCCGCTATCGTCGGTGAAATAGCGCCCGTTATTGGGATGCGGTCGTAATGGCCCGTGAAAATGTGTGACCATGATAGTTTTCTCCATAACATGCTTAAGATGATGGGATACAGTTTACGCCACGCACTCCATCAGGATAGCGGCAGTTTGTTATTTCAGGTATCCCAGATAATCCGGCTGCATTGCCAGCATCGTGTCAACCAGATCCTTGATGGCGGCGTATTTGTCCACAATCGGATCGACCAGGAGCGCCTGGACGACGGCCGCCTTTGACCCGGTGAGCACGGCTTCCGCCGTCATATCGTGGACGGCGATCTGATTGTAGAGCAGTCCCGCAAAGGCTTTCGGCAGTTCGCCCAAACGCACGCCGTGGACGCCGGATTTGTCCACCATCGCCGGAACCTCGACCGCGAGCCACGGCGGCAGGTTGTCGATGAACCCGGCGTTGGGGATGTTCACCGCGGCTTCCTCGTAGCCGGTGTCGACCAGGATGCCCTCGATGATGGGCACGATGCGCTCCGTCAGCTTGAGTTCGATCTTCGGCTCGGCGTGGGCCAGCCACATCTTGTAGAAGTTGTAGAAATCGAGGATGCCCTTGTGATCCACCACCTCGTAAGCCCAGTGCACGTACTCCCCAAAATGGCTGTCGGTGGTGATGGGCAGGTAGCCGAAATCCTCCAGGATGACTTTGAACAGGCCACGCTCTGACCACGGTTCGGTGGCGGTGACGTTGGCAAAGTCTGCCTCGGATTCCGGCCATACGCCGGTCTCCTTGAAATACTTGACCTCGTCGCTGAGGCTGGGGAAGTTGGCGAAGTAGGTGGGGGCCTTGGCGCGGATATCCGGGTAGGCGTCTGCACCGGTGTCCAGATAGGTGGCTTCCAGCAGGATGCTGAAATGGTTCAAGCCGGCCGCGCGCGTCTTGAGCTTCTCGAAGGGCACGCCCAACATGGACGGCAGATGGTAGCGCAGCGAGGCAATCTCATGGCACATGCCGATGAGTCTGAGGTCGGGATACTTGCGGTGGACGGTAGTGCAGATCCGGCTCATCGGGTTGCTGAAGTTGAAGACGTAGGCTTCCGGGCAAATCCGCATAATATCGCCGCAGATGTCGAGGATGGGCGGGATGATGCGCAGTGAGTGGAACAGTCCGCCTGGCCCGCCGTTTTCGCCGTAGACCTGGCGGATACCGTACTGCTGCCCGATGCGCCAGTCCTGCTCCCACAAGGCGAACCGGTCGCCCACCTCGATCGAGATGACGCAGAAGTCAGCATCTTGCAGCGCTTCTTCGCGTGAGGTGGTGGCGGACAGGGTGAAGGGTAAGTTGTGCGCGTCAATGAATTCTTGCCCGACTTTTGCCACCTTTCGCACCGTGGTGGGATTGATGTCCAATAGCGTGATGTGGCTACCTTCCAACGCCTTGCTTTGGAAGATGTCGCCCATTGTCCCATACCCAAATTGCGCGCTCCCCGCGCCGATAAGAACGATTTTGTTTGACATAGTCTTACTCCTTTTTAAGATTAACCACGAATCTACACCAATTTTCACGAATAGAAAACATTGGGTAGATTCGGCGAATGCAGGCATTCGTGACGATTCGTGGTAGGACTCTACATCGCTAGCCTTGCTTTATCAATGCCGCAATCTCATCCAGACTCGGCGGCTCGAGGATGGAGGGGAAGCGCGTGCAGGCGACGGCAGCCGCGGCGGCTGCGAAGCGGACGGTGGCTTCGGCGGACATCCCCTTGACCACGCCGTAGACGATGCCTGCGCGGAAGGTGTCTCCGGCGGCGAGGGTGTCCTGCACGGTCACGGGGTAGGTCGGCAAGATCGCGGGGCGCTCCATGTCAGGTGTGGCGAATAGCATTTCTTTGCTGCCAAACGTGAAGATGACCAATCCCTTGCACGCGCGGCGGTACTGTTCCAGCAGGGTTGCATAATCCGCGCCGGGATACGCGCTTTCGAGGAATTCCTTTGAGCAGGCGATGGCCCTGGCGTTCTGCGCGAGCGGGTCGTCCCAACGGGCGTCCAGCGTCACGTAGTCCGTGTTGTGCTGCACGCAGAGTTTGGCCACGCGCTGCGAGGTCGCGCCGAAGAACGGGTCGAGCGCCACACAGCGCGCCGCCGCGATGGAGGCTGCGCACGGTTCCGTCCACCAGCGCCGTTCGCCGGAGAAGTGCTGCTGGAACCAGCCAAAGACCGTGCGGCTCTCGCCGTCGCAAAAGACGATGTCGCGCCAGCCCGTGAAATCGGGGACGGTGGGCAGCAGGGAGCAGTCGACGCCGTAGCGGTCGAAGTACGCCAGCAGCGGCCCGGCGGTCGTCTCGCTGAACATACAGCCATCAAGCTGCGTCTTGAGTCCCCAATGGCTCAAGAGGATCGCCGCGTTGCCGCCTTCGCCGCCAGGCATCACCGTGGTCTGGGTGATTTCCTGGTAGGTGTCGGCCTGCGGGAAGGGGCCTTTCAGGCGATGGATGGTCGAAAGAACGGTCATGCCGTAGACGTAGACATCGAGTGATTGGTTCATTGTCGGCTCCAGTGTAAGAATTTTGTACACGGATGTTACGGATCGCGCGGATTTTCCTCTTTTTTATCCGTAAAATCCGCGTACATCCGTGTCCTATAAAACTAATTACGTTTTTCGTAGACCTCGATGCAGCGTAGCACGCTTTGCGCGCCGCCGCCGATGTCGGAATCGGTGTGCTGCACCAGTGCTTCCACCGTTGTCTTGACGGACGCAATTTCTGGCAGTCTGTTGCCGTCATTGGCGAGTTTGCGCAGGAAGAAAAGCGCCCCTTTGACGACGTCTGGATCGGGGTGCGCCAGGTACTCCTCGGCAATCGGCATCTCACCGCGCTCCAGGTGATGGGAGACCATGCACTTGGCGGCGTAGCGGCGCGTCAAAGATTGTGCGTCCGTCAGACCCGCGCGAGCCTGTTGCATCAGGAACTCGTAGGTGGCCTCGTCGATCATGTCTCCGGCCTGCGCGGGCGTCAGGCGAACCAGTTCTTCTTCATCCTCGCTGCCGTTGACGTAGTAGTCGTAGGTCAGGTGGTATTCGTAGAAGATGCCGCACATGGGACAGCGTTTGATGTGATGCCGCTCCGCATCGTAGGCGTCGAGCGCCTTGAAGAATTCCAGGCGCGCCGCCGCGGGCGGGAGCGGGCGATCCATGTCGTCCCAGCCGTATTTGGTGAAAGACGTTTCGACTTCGCCGAGTGCGCTGCAGATTTCGCAGTCGGCGATGGGGATGTAGTTGATAGGCTCGGATGGTTCTGCAGGTGTCATTATGTCAGGTTAAAAGCTCGGCATAAGTGGTTATGGTATGGGGATGGATCGTCGCCAGAGTTTGGCTTTCCTCTTGTTGGGCGTGGTACAGATCCCAACGTAATTGCAGATTCAGCCAGAAACTTGCCGGCATCCCAAAGTACTTTTCGAGCCGCAGTGCGGTGCTGGGCGTCATCCCCCGTCGCCCATTGACGATTTCCTTGATGCGCTGGTAGGGCACATGAATCGCGTTCGCCAATTCGCGCTGAGTTAACTCCATAGGCGTCAGAAATTCTTCCAACAGCATCTCGCCTGGATGGGTAGGGGAGCGATCAGTCGGTATACGAATCATTGCATTTCCGCCTTGCATTGATGTTGGGCGAACTGCCAATTCGCCCAACATTTTCTATAGCGTTGTTTCTATTGCCGTCGCGCCGCTCTTTTCCAGGCTAAACGTCGCCGTCGCGCCGTCGCACGTCACCTCGTACTCTCCCAAGAACCCCGACACCTGCACCTTCCCCTCGCCGTCCGTCATCATCTTTGTCGGCGCGAGCCACCACTCGCCTTTGACAAGGTCGCGCAGCGCGTGGAAGGCGGGCTTGGGATCGCCGTCCGCCGTCAGGAAGCCACCGGGCGCTTTGAGCCAGCCGCCGTCGGTCATCCCCCAGTAGGTGATGCCTTCGACGAGCGGATTGGCGAGCAATGTCTTGTAGTGGGTGACGATTTCCTCGGTCTGGCGCGCTTCGCCTTCGGGTGTGGACGGCCACTCGTCCACCTGCCAGTCGTTGAGATCGACGATGTGCGCAGGCATAATGTCGCCGGAGAGGATCGTCGTCTCGGTGAAGTGGATCGGCAGGCCGAAGCGCTCGAAGTTCGCCAGCACCCACTCGGTCTTCTCCACGCCCCAGTAGCCCTGGTGCATGTGCGATTGGATGCCGATCACGTCGATCTTGATGCCCGCTTCGAGACAGCCTTCCACCAAAATGTCGAACGCAGATGAGACGTCGAAGTCGTTGAGCAGCAGGATCGCGCCGGGATTGGTCTCGCGCGCCGCGTCGAACATCGTGCGCACCATAGGGATGCGGCTCAGTTCCTTGCAGATGCGCGTGATGCCGTTGTCGTACTTGTCGAACACGGGCATGATGACGACTTCGTTGAGCACGTCCCACATATCGACCAGCCCGGCGAAGTCCGCCACATCGCGGTGGATGCGGGCGATCTGCGCTTCCAGGATTTCGGCGTTGCTCAGTTCCAGCAGCCACGGCGCGGTGACGGTGTGCCAGCACAGGGGATGTCCCTTGAGGACCAGGCCGTGATCGGCCAACCACTGCGCGCCCTTGCGCATAAACGCCGTGCCCGGCTTGCCGCGCTCCGGCTCGAAGCGCCCCCAGTAGAACGGCAGCGTGGCGAAGTTGAAGAGGTCGAGGAAGGCGCCGGTGACGCGCTCCGCGCGCTCTTTCGCCGCGCCTTCGAAAATGCCGTTTGCCAGCGCGAGGCTGTCCCAGGCAGTGTTGCCGAAGAGGAACTTGTGCTTGCGCTGTGCCACCGTCACTTCCTGGTGTGCCAGCGGCGTCCCATCCGGCTTGCGCACCGTCACGGTTGCGTCTGCGGTTCGATGTGCCAATGAAGGATTTATGTTCATAGTTTTCTCCTTTTCCTCTCAACGGATTCAACGGATTTTAACGGAAAGATATCCGTTCAATCCGTTGAGGGATTTTCGCTGATTAAGCGTTTTCTACCCGCCACCGATCGAGCACGTCACGCACCTTCGCCACCTGCACGGCGACTTCGGTGTACTCGTTCTTGCCGGTGTGGTGTTCGACGCCGTAGTAGCCGTCGTAACCCAGGTCGCGCAAGAGCGCCATGCACTCGGTCAGGTTGCCCTCGGTGATCTGCCAGGAGAAGTGGGTGTGCATCGCCCATGGGGCCATCGTGACGTTGTCCTCCATCGCGCCCTTGAAGTGCAGGAGCACGCCGAACGCGGGGTGGTTCACGGCCTCGCAGAGCTTCTTCATATTCTGCGCGTTCATCTCCGCGCCCCAGTGGTTCTCCGGGCCGACTTTGTAGCCGTTGTCGTAAGCGCGCTGTGCGAATTCCCGGTAACGTTTGACGATGAAGTCGAACTGCTCATCCGTCCAGTTGGCCTCGCGCCCACCCGCGTCGATGCGGACCGTCAGCGCGCCGAGCACCTCGCCGGCGTGGAGCGCCGCCAGACCGTTCTGGTAGTGCTGCTCGCGGACGGCGGGATCGTCTTCCCAAAAGTGCGCGCCGTCCACGCAGAGGTTCGCCAGCACCAGACCTCGCTCGTCCAGTGCGTCCTTCACCTTCGCCAGGTAGTCGTCGTCCGTGCTGAGCAGCATCCCGTTCCAGATGTCGGCAGAGTTCAGGTGATAGCGGTACTTGCAGCTTTCGAGGTAGCCAAACAAATCCATTTTGCCTTCGCGTAGTAAGCCATAAAAAGAATACGATGCAATCGAAATTTTACCCATGTTTTGTCCTCCTAGATTGATTGATGTGTGATACGTGATGCGTGATTGTCGGATCACACATCACGTATCAGATCGTAGCTTTATCTGACGCCCAGTAGCAACTCGTTGACCAACTGATCCAGTTTCTCGTATTGAAGACCGCGCGCGCCAAGCCCTACACGGTCGAAGGTGTGCGCTTTGAGCGCAGCGGCCTTGGCAGAGGTGTACGCGCCCTTGAACGCGTCCATGCTGCCATCGTCCGCGTGGATGTGCGCCAACAAGCCTTGGATCTCCGCGTCGGTGGCGAAGCGCGCAGCCTTCTCCTTGAGGATGAGGTACGTGCACATGCACCCGCGCGCGAAGTCCTTGACGCCCTCATAGTCTTCCGTGCGGAAAGCGTGCGCGTCGAAGTGACGGCTGCCATCGTAGCCTACGTCTTCGAGGAATTTGACGAGGAAGAACGCCTGCTTGAGGTTCTGCGCGCCGAAGCGCCAGTCCTGGTCGAAGCGCGCGTAGTTCTGATCGTTCAGGTCGATGTGGAAGAGTTTGCCCGCCTCCCACGCCTGGGCGACCGCGTGCATGAAGTTGAGTCCCGCCATGTGCTCGTGCGCCACTTCGGGGTTCAGGCCGACCATCTCCGGGTATTGCAGGGTGTTGATGAACCCAAGGTACGCGCCGGAGGTGGGGAAGAAGAGGTCGCCGCGCGGTTCGTTGGGTTTGGCTTCAAGGGCGAACTTGAGGTTGTAGCCCTGATCCTTGACGTACTCGCACAGGAAGTTGAGCGCGTCGCGGAAGTAGCGGATGCCCGCCACGGGGTCCTTCGAGGCGTCCACCTCGATGCCCTCGCGCCCGCCCCAGAAGACGTAGATTTCTGCTCCCAATTCAACGCCCAGGTCGATGGCGTGCATCGTCTTGTGGAGGGCGTAGGCGCGCACGCGCGCGTCGTTGGACGTGAACGCGCCATCCTTGAAGACGGGATCGCCGAATAGGTTGGTCGTCGCCATCGGCACTTTGAGGCCGGTATCGGCCAGCGCCTTCTTGAACGCCTTGAGGATGCTCGCGCGCTCGGCGGGCGTCGCGTTGATGGGGATCAGGTCGTTGTCGTGGAAGTTGACGCCATACGCGCCCACTTCACCGAGTAGATAGACCAACTCGGCGGGCGACAGCTTGGGCCGCACGTCCTCGCCGAACGCATCCCCGCCGGGATTTCCGACAGTCCACAGGCCAAAGGTGAATTTGTGCTCCGGTTTGGGTTGATATTGGTCTGACATGGTTTGCTCCTTTGATAGAATTTTGAATTGCGAGTTGCGAGTTAAGAGTGAAGACTTGCGAATTACCAATCCCTGATTACCCGTTACTCATTACCACTCACTAGCTCTTCTGAAGGTCAAGCGCATCGTAGAAGCCTTTACGTTGGTTGGTTTTGATGCGCGCGACCTGTTTTGCCATATCGAGCGATTCGTCGATGTAGCGCTTCAGGTCGCTCTGTTGGCTCTTGGTGTCGCTACGGTCGCGGTTGCGCCACGTCACCGTCACTTCTTTGATGCGATAACCGCACTTTTCCCACAGGTACAGCAGTTCCACATCGTAAGCGGTAACCTTCCACCCGGTGGGGCGCTCGGCCTGCTTGAAGAATTGCAGGTGTGGGAAAGCGCGCAGCGCCGCCTCGCGCGTGCATAGCTTGAAACCGCATTGCGTATCGCCGATGTCGCGCAGCAGGAAAAGCTGACGCACCGTGCGAAAGACCGCGCTGCCCAGCTTCCTGATGATCGAGAAGCCTTCGCGGGTGAAGCCGCGCGAGCCGATGACGACCTCGGAACCCTGCGCGACCCAGGGCAGCAGGTTGCCCAGTTCGAAGATCGGCGTGGACTGATCCATGTCGGTGAAGAGTACAACTTCGCCGCGCGCGTGCTGGATGCCGGCCCACACTGCCGCCGGTTTGCCGCCGTGGGGAATATCGACCAGCGAGAAGCGTGGCTTATCGGCGATAAAGTGCTCGATCAAGGCGCGGCTGTTATCCGTCGCCTCATCGTTGACGATCACCACTTCCCACGTATAATCTTGTTGGATGAGATAAGCGTTCACCTCATCCAAAACCCCCCCCTCGAGGTTCTTCGCCTCATTGTAGCAGGGGATAATGACGGAAATATACGGCGCATCGGCGCGCTGCAGTTCTTCGTTTGGCATTTAAGCTCCTTGAGCGTGGTGATTGGTAATCAGTAACTGGTTAGTCTCAGCACATCGTGTACTTGGAAAGTCTCAGCACATAGTTGACAGTTACTCAAACGGTAGGCTCAGCACATAGTTGACAGATCGTGATACGCTTGTCTTACAGGTAAAGGAGGCAAGC
>Ga0334889_1003703_pt1 | contig 14649 bp, 15 predicted proteins | sample GraSluR1_MG_2_FD_207222 | JGI IMG/M metagenome (GOLD analysis project Ga0334889, IMG submission 207222) | Sludge microbial communities from methane-producing bioreactor in Wageningen University, Netherlands - Granular Sludge_8_08-R1 | ecosystem: Engineered > Bioreactor > Anaerobic > Unclassified... | reverse complement strand
GGAGCGGCAGTGGTACACCTGGTTACATCCCGAACCCAGTCGTTAAGGCTGCCAGCGCCGATGGTACTTGGAGGGCGACCTCCCGGGAGAGTAGGTCATTGCCAATTTTCTCTCTTTTTGCTTTAAACCGGGACAATTCTTCGTATTATAATTTGATAGAGAGAAATTGGAGATCATAATGGAAGACAGTGATCCAAAAAAATCAAAAATTGCATTTTTACCATGGCATGCAATCAATGCTTTTATGCTGGAGGATTTCCAGTTAGAAGTTCTCAAAGATGTTCTCTCAGGATATGACTCACTTTCCAGCGACCAGCGAAGGACGCTAAACAGCCATATCAAGCGCGGGGTAAAGATTCCCGGATTCCGTAACAGTATCGCTGCCCCGGTTTCCTTAAAGGCCAAAAATGCAGGGGGATATTTTGAGAAGAACGCTGATTTCGTTGTAAGTGTGTTGGATGCCTGGTTTACGCTTTATCAGCCTTTGGGCGCTTTGGTGTTCGATCTTCTGACAGGAAAGAAATGGCAGATCTTACCCTTGGAAGCAAACCGTAAAAAACTGCCGGGGTTTCTGCCACAGTGGCCAGAGGAAGAACAATTCAATTACCTTGTGGAAGAATTTCGCAAACAATTTCCTGATCAGGGAGAATTTTCCGACAATCAAATCAGCTTGATGTGCGTTTGGTTGAGCGGCAGGCTGCCGTATGAGCTTGTTGAAAAGAACTTAGTAGAGGATTCTTCGCTTTCTGAAGAGGAGTAGAGGAATTTGGTTCAGGCGTCAATAAACTCGGTGGCGGCCATATCAAATTCATCAATGCGGTCTGTCGCTTCAATTTCTATATCGTTGAATAAACCGTTTTGATGCAGATTGACAACCTGTTGTTTGTATAGCTCCAATACCGCCAAAAATGAAATGACCACCTCTAAACGACTGACCTGATGGGTCAATTCCCGGAAGGATATTCGTTGTGTGGGGGCTGACTTGATGCGGTGTAAGATCGCACTAATTTTTTGTTTGATGGTGACGCGGGGGATATTGACGACATCATTGATCGGCAGATCGGTACGCACAAAAAAGGCGGTGCGGGCAGCAGCCAGAAATGCTTCCAGGGTTAATTCGCTCAGGTCGGGTTTGGCTTCGAACTTAGGCCTGGGTGCTGTTACGCGCAAGTAGGTACGATAATTGCCCTCTTCGCGTTCTTTGAGGAATTCAGAGAGTTCCTTGAATTGTTTGTAGGCGCGTAATTGTCTGGCGAGTTCTTCTCCGGGATCTTCTTCGGCTGTTTTGGCTTCTGATGGCGGTTTTGGCAGCAAAGCCGCTGATTTTATCTGGAGCAATTTGGCTGCGATCACAAGGAAGGCAGAGACTTCTTCAGGATCTTGTTCTTTTACCTGGTTCAGGTAGTGCAAATACTGGTCGGTCACCAGTGCCAATGACAGGGCTGTGATGTCAAGTTCGGCGCTTTCGATCAGGTCAAGCAGTAAATCCAAAGGGCCGGAATACACCGGGGTTGACACCTGGTATTGATCTGATTTGAACTGGGCGATCTTGATGCTCATTGGGTGAATTATAGCACAAGCGGATTTTCCGTTATAATGAATCTCATAGGAAGTGAGTGATAGAATGATCGATGTAACAGTTGTGTTATACGCCAATTTGAGAGTCAAAGCTGGAGTGGACAGAGTGGGTTTGTCGATGCCTGACGACGCTACGGTAGATGATTTACTAAAGAAACTAAAACTACAATATCCACCTTTGATTCCTCATTTGACTGAGAAAATTGTGATCTCGATTAATCAAAAAATTGCCTTGAAAGGCGATTTGCTGCCTGATGGTGCTGAGATTGCCTTGCTGCCGCCGATTGGGGGCGGTCAATGATCCAATGCAGGGACTGTAAACGGCCTTACCCATCGGAAGGTATGCCGTATCTTTGCGAAAGCTGTGGAGGCGAATTTGATGTTCAGGGAATTTTCCCCTTTAATCTGTCTCAGATAGAGGAGGAGCAGCCAGGTATCTGGAAATATCGACATGCCTTTCTTAATCCACCTGCACCGGTGTTGAGCCTGGGTGAAGGCAGTACTCCGCTGGTGAAGGTCGATGATGCTGGTTCGCTTTTTGTCAAACTTGAATATTTAAATCCCACTGGTTCTTACAAAGATCGTGTGATGCCATTGATCGTCAGTGAAGTATTGGCTCGTGGAGGAACCCAGGCAATTGAGGATTCGTCTGGCAATGCAGGTGCCGCCTTTGCTGCCTATGCCGCCAGGGCTGGTATTACTGCGAAAGTATTTGTTCCTGCTTACACCGAACAGGCGAAAATCGATCAGATTGAATGTTTTGGTGCCAAAGCTGTATTGGTCGAAGGCCCGCGCCAGGCTGCTTCAGAAGCGGTCAGGCAGGAGGCTGAGAGGGGGAGTTGGTATGCGAGCCATGCCAATTTGCCATTTGGGCTGGGCGGTATTGCCACCATAGCTTATGAATTGTTCAAGCAGATGGAGCACACAGTGCCTGGTACGGTCATCACACCGGTAGGACATGGACATTTGCTGCGGGGTGTGATCGAGGGGTTTCTTGCCTTGCTTCACAAAGGATATATCGAAACGCTGCCGTATTTTGTTGGCGTCCAGCCTGAAAGGTGTGCGCCGGTTGCACGTGCATGGGCAGAGCAAGCCGGGGTTTATAAAAAGATATCGCCCGAAGAAACTGTCGCGCAGGGGGCGTCGGTCAGCGAGCCAAAGCAAGGCAACAATCTTCTGCACATGGTTAAAGAACTTGGCGGTGAATTCATGATGGTCGATGAAACATCGATCATGGATGGTTTTTCATCACTGGCGCGCAGAGGATTTTTTGTCGAACCAACCTCCGCGCTGGTTTGGGCAGGTTATGAGAAACGCAAAGAATCATTAAAACCACCTGTGGTTTTAATCTTGACGGGATCGGGGCTGAAATATACAATAAAACATTGAACTTATGGGCCGTTTGCTACCTGACATATGTTTTAGGTGAGGTGGCGTACGATCCCTGAGTTCAGCCAACGATGTCAATGGAGGTATTTTAATGGCTGAATTTCGAAAAATGGGGAATGGGTACATGGTGCGTGAGGCGCCACGGGCTTTGGCGGAAAGAATAGGCTTGGAATTCAATGACTGGCTACTGTTAAGCCGGGCGTTGACACACCGCTCCTATTTGAATGAGCACACGGATGCATTGGAAGACAATGAAAGGCTTGAATATCTGGGCGATGCGGTGCTTGATTTCATCGCGGCGGCCTGGCTTTACAACCGGTATCCAGAAATGCCCGAAGGCGACCTGACCAGAATGCGGTCGTCGTTGGTGCAAACTGAACAACTGGCATCTTTTGCCCGTGAGATTGACCTGGGCAATGCCATGTTGTTAGGGCGCGGTGAGATGAATTCAGGGGGTACTGACCGCGACGCATTGCTTTGCGACACTTTTGAAGCCCTGGTGGGTGCTTATTACTTGGATTGTAATGATATCAAACAGGTTGAAACCTTTGTGGTGCCTTTTTTCGGCGAAGTTGCCGACAAGGCTGTGGAGAACAGGCGAATTGATGATTCGAAAGGCATGCTGCAGGAGTGGGTGCAATCACAGGGGCATCTTGCCCCGCGTTATGTGATCAGGCGCACCTATGGGCCAGACCACTCGAAAGTATTTGAAGTCGATGTGGTGGTAAATGGCAATGTGCTTGCGAGCGGGGTTGGCCATAGCAAACAGGCAGCCACAAAGGATGCTGCCAGTGCGGGTTTAAAACTATTGGGATTAATCGATTGACCCTTGTCAATCAGAAAGTTACAGACAAAACAGGCAAACCTATGCCCACTCGATTATTATCACTTGAATTGCAAGGGTACAAAACCTTTGCCACAAAAAATGATTTCCTATTTGCAGATGAAATCACCGCCATTGTCGGACCGAACGGTTCAGGCAAATCCAACGTTGCTGATGCCATACGGTGGGTATTGGGCGAGCAATCATTTTCTCTGCTGCGGGCGCGAAAGACTGACGATATGATCTTTGCCGGGTCTGAACGGCGTTCGCGATCAGGCATGGCTTCGGCGACGATTGTTTTCAACAATGAAACCCAGTGGCTACCAATCGATTTTTCAGAGGTTTCACTCACAAGAAGGGCCTATCGCGATGGACAGAATGAGTATCTCATCAATGGATCGCGGGTTCGTTTGCGTGATATTAACGAATTATTGGCGCAATCGGGCCTGTCTGAGCGCACTTATACCGTCATCGGTCAGGGACTGGTTGACAGTGCTCTTTCGCTGCGGCCCGAAGAACGCCGACAATTTTTTGAGGAGGCGGCTGGTATCCAGTTGTATCGCAGTCGCCAGGAAGAGTCTGCCAATCGGTTGGCAACAACGCGGCGCAACATGGACAGGGTCTATGACATCCTGAACGAAATCCAACCGCGACTGCGCTCATTGGAGCGTCAAGCCCGGCGGGTTGAAGATTACGAACGAATCAGTGCTGATTTGCAATTGTTGCTGCGCGAGTGGTATGGTTACCATTGGCAGTTAAGCCAGCAGGAGATCCACAAAGCCCAACAAGTCTATCAATACCGTGAGAACCTTGTTCATGAAGCCAGTAAAAAGCAATCGATGATCGATGAAGAAATGAATGTCTTGCGGGAGGAAGTGCGTTTACTGCGAGACAAGCTGGCAGGGTTGCATGGGCGTTCTGCTGCACTGCATGAGAAGCGAGAATATGAATCAAGGCAATCAGCCATATTTGAAGAACGCCACAAAGCCATCACCGCACTACAAAGTGATTTGAAGTTACAGACAGCCAGGGTCGATGAGCAGGAGATATCAGAAAAAGAGCGATTGTCCGGCTTGCAACGTGATCGTGATGCATTGAGTTTGGAGATTGAGCAGATCAAGCACAAGGTTGAATTCATTAACTCAGAGCTGCACACGAAAAATCTGCAGCGAAGTCAATTGGAAACGAGACTTCGTTCTACTCAACAAGAAGCTGATACTCATGCGAAAGAAACCTTGCGGCTGCAGGCAAAGAGCAATGAATTGCATCATCGTACCGAAGAATTAACAGTCAGTGTTGAAGAGATCAATCAGCACATCGATAACCTCGAACGCCAATACGAGGCCAATCTACTTGTTATGGCTGAGCAAGCCGAAAAATCGACCGATCTGCAATCACGTCTCAACGATGTTGTACAGATGCTTGCCGGACAACAAAAGGTGCAGCAAGAGCATGAAAAGGCCTTTAGTGCGAAAAAACAAGAGTTAACAGACCTGAACCTTGAACATGGGCGTTACGAAGCTACATTGGCCTATCTTGACCAATCAGAAGCAGCTTACAGCGGGTTGTCTGAAGGAACCGCGGCTTTGCTGCGGGCAGCCACATCGGGAAAAATGAAAGGGACTATGCGTGCACTCAGCACAGTCCTGGATGTGCCGGAGCGTTACGAAACCGCTGTTTCGGCGGTTTTGGGCGAACGCGTACAGACTGTCCTGTTGGACAACGATGTAAACATTGATGATCTCCTGAACTACATCGGGTCTGAAAAAAAGGGCCGAACAGTGATGGCAGCCTCCTCGCTGGTGACATTGAACAGAAAAACCAAAACAAAGTCTCTGCCTGGTGGGCAATGGTTGGCAGACCTGGTGAGTTATCCAGAGGCTTATGCCCCAATTTTCACGGCTATATTGGGGGATGTGGTGATTGTTGAGAATCGAAAAGACGCGCTTGCGGCAAGAAAATCCGGCCGGGATGATATTGTGGTGGTTACCCTGGCAGGTGAAATTTTCTTCCCTGATGGCGTGATTATCGCCGGCGGTGAAAGCTCAAAAACGACTATTATATCTCGACCAAGACAGAAACGAGAGATTAACGAAAAACTCAAGGCAGTTAATAAACAAAGAAAAGAGCTGGATGCTGTATTGGAACAGATGGAAAAAAAGAGTGACCATCTATCCGAAGTCATCAACGCCCTCGAACATGATACTGCCAAGTGGGAAACTGAGGTTGCTGGCTTGGAGCGACAGACCTATCAGATTGATCTTGCTCAAAAGCGGATCTCGGCGGATATTGATTCAGCGGTCAAGCAGCGCGAACAGTTGATTTGGCGGAAGAAATCCACTGATGAGGAAATCTCAGGCATCACCCAGGAGATCGCCCAACATGAACAGAGCCAGGGTACGCTTATGGAAAAAGTTGGCGAGATCAGGGAAGCGTTGGCAGAGATTTCCACCAGCGAATTAGAAAATGATAAATCTATCTGGCAGACCAACCTGGCGGTGAGCAACCAGGCTTTGCAAGCGGCTGACAGGCGTATCCGTGAAGTGACTGAACTGGTGACTGGTTTACAATCACAAAAGGTGAACTTGACGACACGTTTGGATCAATATGCGCTGGAATTGGATGAATTATTGGCGCAGCAGCAACTGATTACTGAGCATACCCAAACAATTCGACTGCAAATTGACGAAATCAATGAAGAAATTAGGCCAGCAGAAAAATCGTTAGCTGAAAAAGAAGATAACCTGACAGTTTTACAGAAACGTTATACTGTTGCGCAACAGAATCTGACCACGGCAGAGCGGAACTTTACGCAGGCTCAGTTACAACTGGCTCGTGAACGAGAAAAATCAGCGAATCTTCGCGAAAAGATTGAGGATGATTTTGGGCTGGTTTCTTTTGATGCAGAACAACCCTTGGGCGGACAGGAAATTCTGCCGTTTATGGGCGTGGTGAAACAACTGCCGGTGGTCAAAGAGTTGCCTGCGAATCTTGATGATGAGATCAAACGGAATCGGGGATTATTGCGGCGGTTGGGGGCGATTAACCCGGATGCCAAAAAAGAATTTGATGAAGTCAATGAACGCTATGAATTTCTCAGTCAGCAACTGGCAGACCTTACCTCGGCTGAGAAGGATCTGCAAGCAGTCATCGATGAATTAAATGAATTGATGAAGATCGAATTTTCGAAAACTTTCAAACAGGTAGCGGAAGAATTTTCGGTCTACTTCACACGGTTATTTGCCGGGGGAAGCGCCCGATTGGAAATGACGGATGAAGATAATCCGACTTTGTCTGGTATCGAAATACATGCGCAACTGCCCGGAAGGCGTGAACAGAACCTGGCATTGTTGTCGGGCGGGGAACGGAGCCTGACGGCGGTGGCGTTGGTGTTCGCCCTTTTGCGAGTATCGCCAACACCGTTTTGCATTCTGGATGAGGTGGACGCCATGCTGGATGAATCCAATGTGGGCCGTTTCTGTGAGTTATTGAAGGAGTTGAGCGCCAGCGGTACCCAGTTTATTGTGGTGACGCACAACCGAGGAACGGTGCAGGCTGCCAATATCATTTATGGCGTCACCAAAGGCACCGATTCTGCCAGTCATGTGGTCAGTTTGAAACTGGAAGATGTCAGTGAAGACATGATCTATGCATGAAAAAAGACGGCACTGAAAGAGGTGCCGCCTTTTTATGTTCTGTCAGTGATGTGAATTATTCTTCCTGGCTTTGCTGCTCAAGCGATTCAAAGTATTCAGCTTCTTCTTGATCCAAGGCAGCCTGGGTAGCGGAAGCATCGCGCGGAGAGATGCCTAACAGGGCTTCATACACCCTTGCGTCGCTAAAGGACGGTTCGGTGGGTGTCATCTGGTCGCGCAACCTGGTGTTGATGATGATCTGGTCTGCCAAAATCAAGCGTTGATTGTCCAGCCAGTTTTGGAAAGCTTCATCTTTGATCTGGGTGAGACGTTGAGCAGTAACCGGAACTTCATCACGGGCGATTACCTGGATGATGTGGTAACCGAAGGTGGTTTGCACCGGATCGCTGATTTCACCAATTTCAAGCGAAAAAGCAGCTTCTTCGAACTCCGGCACCATGACCCCGCGGCCAAACCAGCCAAGGTCTCCGCCTCGTTCAGCACTGGTGGTATCTTGCGACAGCAACAGTGCCAAATCTTCAAAGAGCATCTGGTCTGAACGCAACTGCCCAACCACACTGAGGGCGTCGGTTTCATTTGCGACAAGAATGTGACGTGCCCATACCTGTTCCTCTGTGGCGGGTATGTCAGCTGTCAGGAAGTCGTACAATCTCTCTCGCAAAATAACACCACGTTGAATTTCGAGGAACGTGGGTTCGCGGACGCCGGCGAGACTCAAATCGCCAAGGTAATCGGCATAGTTCTGTTCATACAGTTCAAAGGTGTAAGGTGTTGGCGTGAGTTCAGGTTCACCGGCAACATCTTCTTCAATCAGAGGTTCTTCTATTGACTCCTCAGTGTCCTCAGCCGGTTGGGTTGGCTCTCTGGTTGGCGTCGGGGTTACCAGGCTAAGTTGGGTTGCATTCAGGGTTGGCAGGGGAGCGGTTGTTGGAACCTCCACTGGTGTGGGCGTTCCTTCCGGGTAATAGGAAAAACCTTGCTGTAATCTGGCTTCCAGGTCTTCATCACTCACCGTTATTCCCAGTCGCCGTGTTTCCATGAGGATAATTTTTTCTTCGATCATGGAATTCAACACTTCTGTTCCAAGGAATTCTTTCGACTCCAGCAATTGACCGATTTGATTCATCTGGTTTTGCTGGTTACCGTCATAATCACCGAATAATTGCATGATCTGGTTGATCTGCACATATTGTTGCAGCAGCTGCCAGCGCAGATAACGAGCCTGGTTCTGGTATTCTCTGACGGTAATTTCTTCTTCGCCAACGGTGGCTATGACTTTGTTGGGAGTGATGAAAAACGCATCGATCATACCGATCAGGAGAATGATGACGATTACACCGCCAATGGCAGCCGCAATTGTGATCAGGAGCTTTTTCTGTTGGGCTTCCTTCTGGCTGATGCGCTGCTGTTTCTTTGTTGGCTGTGGGGTTGATGCGGCTTTGTATTTTTGTTCTTTATTACGATTTGGCATTCTTCTTCTACCTCACGGTACCGATATAGCCGTTAAAGGGCATGAGAATCGTTACCATGCCCAGAAACATTCTATTAACAATTTGTTTTTTTACCGATCTCGAGAAGGGCGGCGACTGGCTTTTTCCATCTGGTCACTGAGTGAACCTTCGGTGAATGGCAGCAGGGCAATGTGGCGGGCGCGCTTAATGGTTTGTGCCAGAGCGCGCTGATGTTTTGCGCATGTGCCTGTTTGCCGGCGAGGCCGAATTTTGCCTTCTTCGGTAATGAAACGTTCCAACAAGCGTGTGTCTTTATAATCAAATTTGATTGCGCTGTCTGCACAAAAAGCACACACCTTCGGACGTGGTGTAAATCGTCGTTGACGATAATTTGATCGGGATGATCCTGAATCTTCAGACATTATGTACCTCGAATTTCTATATCTCTGTGTTGTCCATATCGCGATACCCTAAGATCAGCATTTCACTGGCGACAATTTCAACACTATTGTGTTGTGTGCCTTCGCTGTCTTCCCATTGGCGGCTTTGCAGTCGTCCTTCTACATAGACGCGTTCACCTTTGGTAAGATATTGGGCACAGATTTCTGCCAGACTGCTCCAGGCAATCACGTTGAACCATTCTGTTTCATTTTTTTTCTCTCCATCAGCACTGACATAGCTGCGATTGACAGCAACCGAGAAGGTTGTTACCGCCCTTCCACTGGGGGTGTAACGCATTTCGGGATCTTTTCCAAGATACCCGATGATCATGACTTTGTTGAGTCCTCGGTTCATTTTGTCTCTGCACCAAATAGAGTTAATAAATTGACCAATCAATCATATCTTGATCAGTCATCCAATTTCACGGTCATATAACGCATGATGGGTTCAACGATTTGCATGTTTCGCTCTAATTCCGCCACTTTGGCGGGATCAAATTGCATATCGAAGAGCATGTATTGTCCTTCACGCTGTTTGCGAATGGGATAAGCCAGGCGTCGGGTGCCCCAATTGTTTTCTTTGGTAACGGTGCCGCCCAGATCGCCAATCCATTTTTTTACACGGTCACAGACCTCTTGGTAAGCACTTTCTTCAAGGTCGGGGTGGACAATGAAAATAAGCTCGTAATTACGCATACTGTTTTCCTCCTTTCCACGGGATTGCCCTCAGCGCGTAGCGTATCCACTGAGAGCGGAAAGGCAGCATTAAGAATTTTGTTATGCTGCTTTTTATACCAGGGTGGAATGTTACCACAAAACTGATGTTTTTACCAGCTCAAGGTGACAGAATGGAACGGAGCACTTCGATCGCTTTTTCCAATTGGTTGTCAGTACCATCTTCCTCAAACAAAGCTTCATCGAATTCGACGATAACATCGGGTTCGATTCCGACTTCATGAATATAGCGGCGATTCGGCGTTAACCATCGGGCAATGGTGATTTGCACCGCGCCTTGCTCATCCTCTAACGGCAGCACATAGTGAACGGAGCCTTTTCCATAGGAGGTGGTCCCCACCAGTGTGGCACGTTCCAAATCCTGCAATGCCCCCGCGGTAATTTCGGACGCTGAGGCGCTGCCGCCATCGATCAATACCACCATGGGAATATCTATGGCAAAACCGCCGGCGATAGTTTCCCAGACCTCTTCGGTTTCGTTTCCATATACCTGATAGATGATGGGCGTGTCTTTATCTATGAACTGCGAAAGGATGTGAACAGCTGTGTACAGGAAGCCACCGCCGTTACCACGCAGGTCAAGGATTATACCGGCTGGTTGGTGGGATAACAGATCTTCAAGCGCATTGACGAAATCCGCACTGGTGTCTTCGCCGAATTGATACAGTTGAATATAAGCTATGTCGCCATCGATAATGGAGTATTCCAGGCTGGGAACAGTAATTTCTGCACGTTCGATAGAAATGTCAATAGGTTCTTCGACACCTTCACGCGTGATTGTCAAGGTCACCGTTGAGCCGGCAGGGCCTAAAATATTCAATAGGGCTATATCCGGCATGACACCAGTCATATCTTCGCCATCGATGGCAATGACCACATCTCCCGCTTTCAAACCGGCTGCTTCGGCGGGGCTGCCAACCATCGGGCTGATGATAACGATGTAATCAAGGCTGGTGTCGACCCACGCACCGATACCTTCATAAGTACCTTCCTGTCGGATGGTCAACTGCGACAGTTGGGCGGGGGAAAGATACATGGTGTAGCGATCATCCAGTGCCTCCATCATGCCACGGATTGCTCCCTGAATTATCTCTTCATTGTTAATCGGCTGGTTGACAAAGTATTCATGTACCAGCCCCCAGGCTTCCAGTAGCGGAGCAGAATAATCGTCAAAATCATTGGAGTCATTGACAATGGTCTGTGGGAGATCACCGATTGTGTCCGGGTTGTCATCTGCTTCTTCTTCCACATCCATGCCAGTGTCGGCATCAGCTTGCGTAATCAGCGTTGAGGTTGGTGCGGAGGTAAATGACTGTTCGGTGGGCAGCGAGGTCTGTATGCGGGTTGTCAGTTTGCCAAGGAAGAAGCTGCCAACGGCTGTGGCTGTCAGTAATAGCATGCCGACAAAGAAAGCGATGATCCATTTAGCTGTTTTTGACATTGTTAACTCCTAAGAAATCATCCGCGATCGGGATGAACTACTTTTTCAATACTTGCATTATAGACAGGCTGTTCAAGATTTTTATTAATGTCAACTTCAATGTTTTTAAATGGATCTTCACCTTGATAGAGGTCCCCTGGGATTTGCCTTTGATGACGAATGGGACTGTGTTTCCGCTTATCAAGATATGCCTGAATACGATTGATGGATGCCTGGGTTTGCTCCCGTGTCAATTGCACTCGTTTGATGGCGGCTGTCAGTAGCAAAACCAGTGAGATGAGTAGCACCAATAAAATAATAACGGTAAATGTCATGGGATGATGATTTCCTTTATGTTGGAAGCACTTCCGGTAAATGAAGTAATGAACTGATGGTTGTATGGGGTTGAGTCACCATAGTAATGTCTGCATTTGGATAGATGGTGAAAATTCCCATGGTTTTAGCCTGGTCTAAATTGCGCAGTGAGTCATCAATGAAGATGCATTCTTCCGGGGTCTTCTGAAGAAGGTGCAATGCTTTGGTAAAAGCCTCTGGCATGGGTTTACAAAATGGCTGAATATTCATCACATCAACAATGGAGATGAAAAATTCTTGAATCTGCAGCAGTCTTAAAACTCTTTCGGCGTGGGCGCGAGAGGCATTGGTAAATATGTGCTTTTCATGAGGCAATTTGCTGAACATAGCATAGATCTCAGGGTCATAGGCGACCATAGGACTCACGTCAAAATCATGCACATATTCGAGGTAGTGGGCAGGGTCTATGTGATGATGAATAACCAGCCCCCGCATTGTTGTACCGTATTTTCTGAAGTAAGTTTTTCTGACATCTGAGGCATGTTCTGGCGGAATGTGACAATAGGTCTGCATGTATTGGTGAATACGTTGTGAAATCTGCTCCCATATGCCATTGCCAGGCTTATAGAGAGTGTCATCAAGGTCAAAAAGAAGGGTTGTAAAGGTCATTGGTTCAAAGGGTTTCAACGGTGTTTTTTGGGCAGGACACGAAAAGGGGGGGCTGATATCTCGAAGATATCACACAATCTGCCATCCAACATGCGGCTGCGGATGCGCGGATCGATGGCGTCCAATGCTTGCGCCGAGGTGATGATGGTGGGGAGTTGGGCATTGTAGCGGTAGTTCAGAATTTGATATAGCTTTTCTTTGGCCCAGGGGGTCGCGCTTTGTGTGCCCAGATCGTCCAAAATCAGCAGTTTGGCATTTTTGATCTGTTCGAACAATTTGTCATAACGGATATTGCTGTCAGGGTTGAAGGTGGCGCGCAGATGGTCGAGGAGATCGGGCACCAGAACAAACATGGGATTATCGCCCAATTCATTGCGCTGGTTGGCAATGGCTGCCGCCAGGTGGGTCTTTCCAGTGCCGTAATCACCCAACATAACCAGCCATCCGCCAGGATTTTTCGCATATTTTTTGGCGAATGTCAGCAGGTTTTTGAGATTTCTTTTTTGTTCCGTGGTGAGTGCTTCCGTTTCGCGAAGGCTGAAGGTTTCAAAGCGCTGATTGTTATGTATATGCAGACTCGATAACTGGATCTGATTGGCTGTGTCGGTGAAGGGCGAGCGATAATCAGGCGCTTGAATCTGCACATGATTAACCAGGTCGCGGTCTTCAAGCCGGGAGCGTACGCGCCCATCCATATCTTCGAGCGTCTGGTTGGTTGTTAACACTGTGGGGAGTTGTTCTGCGTAGCGGTAATTCAGAATTTGGAACAATTTCTCGCGTGCCCAGTCAGTGGCATTCTGTGTGCCGAGATCATCCAGCACCAGCAAGGGGATGGTGCGGATTTTCTCAAACCTGTCTTCGAAAGATTCTTCTGACCGGCCATAACTGAAACGCAGCCAATCCAACAAATCTGGCACTGTTGTAAACAAGGTGGGAGTACCGCAACTGATGGCATCGTTGGCGATGGCTGCTGCCAGGTGAGTTTTTCCACACCCATAGACGCCCATCAAAAGGAGCCATTTATTGAGGTTTCTCGCGAAAAGCATGGCCTGATTGAGGGCGAACTGCAATGATTGCATTTGATCTTCGCGCAGTCCAGCCCGGCCTTTGGGGTTGAAATTGTCAAATGTTTTTTCGCGGTATGCCTGAAGATTGCTTAAAACCAGTAAACTCTCCTGTTTTTCAGCACGGAATTTGTGAACAGAGCATTCGCAGACATAGACATCCCCAAAGCGGTGGTCATTTTCGGGTACGTTGTAATATAACACTCCGGTACCATGGCACAAGGGGCAGAGCGGTCTGCCATCTTCCGGTTCGGCCGGGTCAACGTTGGATGAAATCGTCGAATTTTCCTTTGGCAGGTTTTCGTTTATTTGGCTGAGAATCTCGTCCAGGTTGGTCATGTTTTCCTTCTTTCTGCCAGGAACGCAAGATGGTGTCGATATAGCGCCAGCTGCGGGCGTTGTTCTGTACAGCTATATGAATAGCCTCTTTGATCCACACCTGCGGGTATTCTTCCTGAGCCGTAGTCAGGTCTTCTGCCAGTAGCGGTGTTAAGGCTCCAATATTTTCCTCGTACAGTTGGAAGATGTTTTTTTCCTCTGATGGCGGTTTGGCCGACTGATGATCGGTAGGTAAAGGGCGCCATTTTCCTGCCTGCAAAGCCTCCAACGCCTGTCGGCCATTGTCGTCATTGAGAAACAGCAGCGGTTCATTCATGATAGATTTTTCGTGGTGCTGCAACAAAAGTCCTGTGTCGAGCATGGCGTTCAGTGTGGTTTGGATGCGGGGCTTGGCATTCTGATCACCCAGCCACCGGCAAAGTTGGTCAGAATTCTCCAGCTGGCCGACTGTCATGTAGAAGCGGTTGCCTTCGTGACGGCTCTGTTGCAACAAAACATACAGCATCACTTTGATCTCATCAACATCCTGCAACTTTGGCAAGAAGGCATCGAGAGATGACGTTATAAGTGATACATTGCTGTCGATTAGGCCCATTACCGCTCCAGTGATCCTAACTGGTAATCTTCGAAACTGGCGGAGGACGGCCGGAAATTCAACTTTATACCCTGGGTGTGGGTGGGGCCATTACGGTTTTTTGAGATGATGAGTTCAGCCATTTCTGGCATATTTTCTTTGCCTTCTTTATCATCCTGGCGGTGGATGAACATGA
>Ga0334889_1003696_pt1 | contig 14672 bp, 14 predicted proteins | sample GraSluR1_MG_2_FD_207222 | JGI IMG/M metagenome (GOLD analysis project Ga0334889, IMG submission 207222) | Sludge microbial communities from methane-producing bioreactor in Wageningen University, Netherlands - Granular Sludge_8_08-R1 | ecosystem: Engineered > Bioreactor > Anaerobic > Unclassified... | reverse complement strand
CCACAAACCTGAGCACTCAAAAGTGAGTATTTCATGATAAAAATGGCAAAATCACATGTGCCTGTCGCCGCTGGTACCAACGCCGGGATGTCAGGCAAAAACAATGAAGATAAATTCCTGGTCTCCGCTTACCAGATCAGCGAAGAGAACAATGCGCGCGTCCTCTGCGCAGTGCTGTGTGATGGCGTCGGAGGGCATATGGCAGGCGAGGTGGCATCAGAAATTGGGGTAAACACCATCACCCAGGTGATTGCCGAATCGAATGGACAGCAAATTCCTGCCTTGTTAAAAAAAGCCGTTCAAAAAGCCAGTGAAGATATCTTGCTCCATGCCAAATTGAACATCGTAGAAGACCAGGGCAGATCCGGGATGGGGTCCACCGCCTCGGTCGCTCTATTGGTCGGCAACCGCCTTTATACCGCTACTTTGGGCGATTCACGCATCTATCTGCTCCGAGGTGCGGAGATTCATCAATTGAGCAAAGACCACACCTGGATACAAGATGCACTGGAAATCGGTTTGATCACCCCTGAACAGGTGCAGGGACACCCCAATAACCACGTCATCCGCCGTTACCTGGGGTCAAACAACCCGCCAGAAGTCGATGAACGCATGTATTTGTCAGGCGATGAAGAAGATGCCGCAGCCGAGGCCAACCAGGGAACCCGCCTGAAGGCAGGCGACAGCATATTGATGTGCAGCGATGGGCTGAGCGATCTGGTTAATGAGCATGAAATCCACGAGATTGTTACCGCCCAAGGTGAAAATCTGCAAGTCGCCGTTGACCAGTTGATCGACCTTGCCAACGCCCGCGGCGGCCACGACAACACCACTATTATCATCTTCAGCGTACCCGCTCACATCGGCATGCCGCCTGATGAGGCAACGAACACACCCAGCCCGGAAAACGCGGGCAAAACCAGGAAATTGGGGTGCCTTCCTTTCGCACTGCTGCCAATTTTCCTGACAATTTTCACTCTTTTTATGCTTGGCTGAATGTAAGGGTAACCTTGATAGCCCAAGGCAGGTATGCTATAATTTGCGGGCGCGTGGGAACACGGGCAATGTATCTTGCTTCAGTCTGAACTGGAGGGATGACCGAGCGGCCGAAGGTGCATGTCTTGAAAACATGTGTGGGTTAACGCCCACCGTGGGTTCGAATCCCACTCCCTCCGCCACAATTTTTACACTAATACAGCAGTGAACACTGCTTGCTCTTTGAAAAATTGAGATTTTTTACTGGGGAGGTGCCAGAGTGGTTGAATGGGGCCGCCTGCTAAGTGGTTGCTGGGTGTAAAGCTCAGCCGCGGGTTCGAATCCCGCCCTCCCCGCCTGAAAAAGAGGTTGTCTGTTAATCAAGACAGCCTCTTTTTATTCACAACGACCCAATCTGCGTGGCTTTTCTTAAGCCGCTACTGGCTCCTTCTTGGCCTGCTTGCCGGTCAACAGCGACACCGCCACCAGCACCATAAAACTCAATGGGATCGAAATGATGCCAGGCTGGTTGAGCGGCATCGGCGCTGTGGCAGGATCAAGCCCGTAACGCGCCCACATATCAGGGTTCAGTAGAATCAGGCTGACCGATGAGACAATGCCGGTCAGGATCGAGGCTATGATGCCTTTCGCCGTGACCTTCTTCCAGAACAGCATCATCACCAGCGACGGCAGGTTGGCAGAGGCAGCTACAGCAAACGCCCAACCCACCAGAAAGGAAACGTTCAGGTCACGGAAACTGATGCCCAGGATGATACCGGCAATGCCAACCACCACAGCAGCGATACGCCCTGCCAGCACCTTGGTCTTATCGGTAATTTCCTTTTTGCTGATATTGTCCATCAGGTCATGCGCCACTGCGCCCGAAACCGCCATAATTAAGCCTGACGTGGTCGCCAGCACCGTCGTGAAAGCGATGGCAGAGATTATGGCAAACAACACCTCACCGAAACTGCGCGCCAGCAGCGGCGCACTCATATTGCTGGTGGTCGGGTTCAAACCGCCGCTGATTACCGCGCCCACGCCCAGATACATGGTTAATACATAGAACAAGCCGATCCCGGCAATGGCCACGATGGTTGATTTCCGGGCAGATTCGACGTCCGGCACCGTGTAATAACGGATCAGGATGTGTGGCAGCGCCGCTGTCCCCAAAAATAGCGCCATCATCAACGAAATAAAATTCAACCGGTGCAGCACTGTGGTTGCCAGTGGTTCACCTTGCTCAGGCTCAATCGGGAACATCAGGCCTGGCCGCATGAACAAAGCACCCGCTATTGGTTCTTCATAATAGATCGTGATGCGCTCACCTGCCTCTGAGGTAAAGGAAACCGAACGCGGCTGTTGAACAATGGTGTCCTCACTCGAAAAAACACTCAACAGCCTGAACGGGCCGATTGGCCCGGTGGTGCTGCCGTATTCTGCTGGAATGGCAGAAACCCCGCCTACCTGGCGGAAACGGTTTTGCTGATCTTCCAACGCCCCATTCACCAGGCTGGTGCCATCAGGCAGCACCGCATGAAATTGCGTTTCTACCAATTTCTGGCTGCCATCAGCCTTCTCCTGCAGATACCACCAATCCTCAATCCGTATAAACAGATCGTCGCCCTCTCCTTCTCCTGACCAGTAGGAACCATTGGTGCTTCGGTCAAAATATACTTCACGCCCTTTTATCGACGCTGTGTATCCAAATTCACTCCGCAAAATGACCGGTACAAGGCGTGACAGGCGGTAAAACACAGCACTTTCCTCGTTGGTATAGGGGCTGTAAGTGACATGTCTGCCAACAATTTCCGCTTCTGCCGATACGATGTTAGGAGACCCATCCTGATACGTTAGCGGGATTTCCTGGTACTGGTAATTCGCCAGATCCTCATCCCCTTCTTCGTGCATATTTCGCTCAGTACTCACCCCGCGAATCAATACTGCAATTGTCAGAACCAGCGCGAACAACAACAACAAACCGCCATTGAAGAATTGCACATAGGTGGTGGAGGTCATCCCGCCGCCTGCCACGATCAGGATCACCACGGTGCCCACAATCAACACACCCCAGAAATGCGAAATGCCTAACAAAGGCTCGATCAGCACACCTGCCCCGACCATCTGCGGCACCAGATAGAACAATGACACCACCAGCACGCTAATACCAGCCGCGATACGGATGTACGGATTGTTGAAGTTCCTATTGAGTGCATCAGAAAAGGTGAAGGTACCCATGCGTTTCATTGGTTCAGCGATCACGAACAGGGCGATGATCCAACCCGCCAAAAATCCGATAGAATACAAAAAACCATCATAACCAAAGAAAGCGATCAGACCGGCAATACCCAAAAAACTGGCAACAGATAGATACCCGCCAGCAAACGCAACCCCGTTCACCCCCCAATGGATGGAGTTGTTGGCGGCAAAAAAGCCGCCCACACCTTGCGACTTACGGCTTGTCCGCGATGCGATCACCAACACTGCCCCCACAAATACCAGGAAAATGAAAATGGTCATGATTGCTGCTCCTGTTCAGAACCATGGCTCTCAGGCTTTCGTCCGTTGTTCCTGGGCTCTTTTACCAGTAAATTATAGATGACAGCCAGCAAGACGGCGAACAAAATCAAAAATAAGCCATAACTAATTGCCAAATTCATGGAAAAGAGGGCTTTTCTGCCCATTATCTCTGGCTGAAATACGCTCAACGCCACAAAACCGCTATACACAATGGAATACAGAATCGTCATGCGAATGCCGATATTGCTTTTGCGCTGCTCCCCATCACTGTCGTCAGTAAGTGATTGCTGTGGCATGGATACTCCTTATTTATTCAGTTTTTCCTTAAGTAGCGGGATATTTTTTCAATCCTACCATATTTTTCATTAAAAATAGTTATTTTTTGCTATTGCTAATGAAAAGAGAAAATGGGTTGTTAACCCTTCATAGTACAAGGTTAACGATAAGGAGCCTTCCATAGCTCACCCCCATAAGTTCTGCAGAACCCAAAAGGCATATACAGAAAGAAGGAGGTGCCATAATGAAACTTACCAAGAACTTATTAATTACCCTGAGTGTAATATCACTCATGCTGCTGACAGCCTGCGGCTTGTTCAACTTTGCCAAAGAAGCCACCGAAGTCGCTTCGGAGATCAAGAATTTCAAGAAAGTTATGATGTAGGTCAGCCAGTTCAATCAGGTGACACAGAGGGGCCACAACAAGTAAGCGGGCAGGATATCGATGGAGTACCCCTGTACCGCGGCGCTGTCCGCGTCCATTATCTGCGTCAGACGATTGGCGACCGCGTGTCAACCGGCGTCCATTACCTGGTGCCTGCCAGTTTTGAAGAAACGATGGATTTCTATCGCGACGAAATGAAAGAGTCGGACTGGACGGTTAAATCGCAAATGGAAACCGGCGAAATGTTTATCATGGAAGCAGAAGATGAGCGAGGCGGTAAACTCACCATTTTAATTCATACTGATCATGATTATGAGGAACAATATACTTTTGTCGCCATCGGGTATGAAATTCGAGAAGAATAGTCCTCGCTTCACCCAAATATCAAAAATAATATCGAAAAAACTCCCCGATTCAGGTCGGGGAGTTTTGATGCAACTACTTTGTGTTACTCCTGGTGGGCGTTTTTCGCCAGAGAGGAGAGCGGCTGGGCCAGGTTCATCAATTCGGTAGGAATGATGAACTTGGTGGCTTCGCCCTCACCCAGCGCCTTCAAGGCTTCCAGGTATTGCAGGGTCAGCGTCTTGCTGTCAACACCCTGTGCCACTTTGTAGATCTCGTTCAATGCCAGGGCAAAACCCTCTGCGCGTTGAATAGATGCTTCGCGGTCACCCTGCGATTGCAGAATAGTCGCCTGGCGTTCACCTTCTGCGCGCAGAATGGATGCCTGTTTCTCACCTTCCGCGACAGCAATCGCCGCTTCACGCTGGCCGCTGGCTTCCACAACCATCGCTCGGCGTCCGCGTTCTGCCGCCATCTGGCGTGTCATCGCTTCTTCAATGGCACGCGGCGGGACCACCTCGCGGATTTCGACCGCCATCACGCGGATACCCCAACGATCAGTGACATCATCCAGCTTTTCGTGCAGCACCTTGTTGATCTCGTCACGTTTGGAAAGCACATCGTCGAGATCCATCGCGCCTACCACTGCACGCAGGGTCGTGATCGCCAATCCGCGAGCGGCACCGGTGAAGTTCTCAACTTCGAGTACGCTGCGCACCGGATCGATGACCTTGTCATACACAAGAAAGTCAATACTTACTGAAGCGTTGTCAGCGGTAATACAGGTTTGCGGCGGCACATCAAAGAACACTTCGCGTAAATCTACCACCACAGCCCGGTCTAAAAACGGGATCAGGAAAATGATACCCGGGCCTTTGGCGCCAACACAGCGCCCCATGCGGAAAACCACCAATCGGCGGTATTCCGGTACAATGCGGACTGCCATCGCCAACACCACCAGGGCAATCAACAGTAACAAAACAATCAAAGCAATATCCATGAGGTTCCTCCAAATTAACTATCTAACAATTATTCACCATTCTCAGAATGGTTATTCACAATATCATTACTTACTTTTTCCCCATCCACAGGTGCAACCTGCAGGCGGACACCAGACACACCCTCCACTACAACCTGCTGACCTGCAGTGATGTTTCCTTTGCTCGAAACAGCACTCCATTCTTCCAGTCCAACGCGCACCTGTCCGCCAGGGGTCAGATCGGTCAACGCGATACCGGTTTGTTTTACCAGTTTTTCTGCCCCGGCAAGCGGCGGCAACCGGAACGCCTTCAACACCGCCCGCAACACCACCAGGCTGAAGAAAACAATTAATCCCGCCATCAACACAATCAGCCAGATGCTGACCCTCACCACGGGGAAGGCAGGCGAGGTCGGATTGAAGGGCGAGAAAAGCAGCAGCGAACCCAGCACAAACGGCACCAATCCGGCAATGGTGACGATGACCTCCGTGTCAGTCAGCAACGCCACCACAAAAAAGACCACCGAGACCGCCAGCAAAGCGATTGCAGCCCAGTTGACGGGCAGGCTCCCCAGCGCCATGAAAGCGATAATAAAGGATAACACTGCGCCTATGCCGGCGATACTCAAACCCGGGTCTGCCAGTTCTGCCAACACAAACAAGGTCCCTAAAGACAACAGCAGGTAGGCGATATTGGGTTCGGTGATCACATGGAAAAAGCGTTCGATGACGTTCATCGGTTCGGTATCAGGCAGAACACCACGGGTTGCCAGGATCCGTCCGGCCACTTCACGTCCATCAAGTTGATTGATCAAATCTTCAACATCTCTCGCAATCAAGTCGATCACATTGATCGCCAGGGCTTCTTCCGAGGTAAGTGAAGTACTCTCACGAACCGCTTCCTCTGCCCACTCGACATTGCGGTCACGTGCACTGGCAATCCCGCGAATCAGGGCAGCCGCATCACTGGTGACCTTTTCGGCCATCACAGCATCCATTTCTGCGCCCAGGGCTACCGGACTGGCTGCCCCCACATTAGTAGCCGGAGACATGGCGGCAATGTCGCCCGCAACCAGGATGAACAAACCAGCAGAAGTGGCACGCGCGCCTTCCGGCGTCACGAAAACCACCGTCGGCACCGAGGAAGTCAGCAGCATTTGCGTCATCTCGCGCATGGCGGTTTCCAACCCGCCCGGAGTATCCAGGGTGATGATGACCAGTTGGGCATTGTTCTGTTCTGCCAGGCGCAAACCACGCTCTAAATAGCGCGCTGAAAACGCATTAATCACCCCATCGATTTCCAGAATATAGACAGGCTGCAAGGAATCCGCTCGCGTGCTCCCTGCAGGCAGCAACGAAACCAGCATCACAGCCAGAATGATGAATCCCAGCCAGGCATTTCTCTTCATGTAAGGCTCCCTTCTATTTGCAAACCAACTTGCTTCATTGTGAACGGCTTACTTTCAGGTTGATAATCAGGCATGGCTGAAAGTATCCGGTATTTCTGTATTTTTTCTTTCGGTTTTCGTCAGATATGGATATATCTTAATTCCATTATACCTGAGCGGTTACCCCAAAAGAATAAGAGAAACATAAAATCGCCTGAACACCGGGCTAAATGTTCACCTTGTGATCTCATGAGCCAGCCAGTCCACCATCTCCTGCGCACCTTCCAATGTGGGGGCTTCTGAAAATATTCGCAGCACAGGTTCTGTGCCTGAGAAGCGCAGCAACAGCCATTTATCGTTCTCAAAGATAATTTTGGTGCCATCATCCTCGCGCAACTCCCGCACACTCCATGGAAGATCACCCCCATCGATCAATTCCGCAAGACGTTGTGGCACAATCACACGCATTTCAGCAGTTGCCGGCAGGTTGGTTTCCACCATAGTTGCACGCCCTGTCAATTGCCAGACTTCCTCTAATAACGCCGAGATAGGTTTGTTGGTCTTTGCCACCATTTCGATCAGCAGCATACTCGCCAATATACCGTCTTTGCCACGAATATGACCGCGAATGGTCATACCGCCGCTGGATTCGCCCCCCATCAAGGCGTCATGGCGGATGATAGCATCGCCGATCCATTTGAAGCCAACCGGGGTTTCGATAGCCTCTTCACCATAATGACTGGCAAGTTTGTCCAGCAGATGCGTGGTTGCCACATTGCGTACCACCGCACCACGCAAACCCTTGTGCTCATGCAGATACCAGTAGAGCAGCAGCAAGATATCGTTTATATCGATAAACTCGCCCTGTTCATTGATCAATGCGATGCGGTCAGCGTCGCCATCCATCGCCAAACCAAGATTATATTCGCCATCTCGCACATGCGCCATTAACAACCGCAAGGCATTGAGATCTGGAGCTGGTGAGCGTCCACCAAATAAGGGGTTATGGCGTTCGTTGATAAAATTCACCCGGCAGCGGGCATCATTGAGCAGGATGCCCAGGGTCAGCCGCCCCACCCCGAACATTGGGTCAACCACCACCCGCAAGGCTGCACGTTTGATGATTTCCATATCAACGAAGGATGCTACCCGGTCGATATACGCGTTGGTATAATCGCAATGATGGATCACGCCTGCCTGGTGTGCGGTTTCAAAAGGTACCCGCACCAATCTCTGTGACATAAGCAGATTGGCTTCCTGCTCCAACTGGTTGGTTTCCTCTGTCATCAACAAACCACCATTGCCGTGAAAAACCTTCAAACCATTCCACTCCGGCGCGTTGTGACTGGCAGTAAAAACCATCCCGTAAGCGACGCCTGCCTCCAATGCGGCATACTCGACCAAAGGAGTCGGGGACGCTTCGGTTAACAATTGAACAGGTACATTGTTGCCTGCAAAAATTTCCGCTGCTGCCCGCGCAGCATAGTTAGAAAGAAAGCGATGGTCAAACCCGATCAAGACACCCTGCGCCTGTTGCCCCGCTCGCTGGATCTGGTTGGCGATTGCCTGCGACAGGCGGCGCACATTGAACATGGTGAATCCTTCACCGATGACAGCCCGCCACCCCCCCGTGCCAAACTGAATCCGGTTAGACTCGTTGTGTTCCTGCCGCAAAAAATGACGCTTCTGTACAATGAAAGCCGCCCTTTCGAGGTCTTTGCGGTTGTTGATTCCCTGGATTTCATCCTGGTCATAGACCTGATAACTACCTATATGCCAGTTTCGCAGTGAAAATTCACTGACAATCTCCGTCAAAGCCAGATCTTGCTCTGTATGACGGTCAGCCAATGCTGTCAACACCTGAAACAAACGCGAAGATTCCACCACGTAAGCACCAAGGTTCAATTCGCGAATAGCACGCTCATAACTGCTGGCCTGTTCATGTTCCACCAGGTCGTGAATACTGCAAGAATCGTTACGAATGATATGGCCGTACGGATAAACCTCGTCTGATATGGCAGTTAATAAAGTCAAATCTGCCCCTGTTTGTTGGTGATGATTCAGCAAACCGCGTAATGAAACCGCGCTGAACAAAGGTGTGTCACCATAAACGATCAACAAATCGCCTGCATAGGCAGTTAAAAAAGGCTCTGACAAAGCAACCGCATGACCGGTACCACTGGGGGTTGCCTGCTGGATATAGTGATAGGATTTCCCCAGGTGTTGCTTGAATGCCTCTCCAAAAGGTCCAACCACAAGGTAGATGTCTTCATCGTTGACCAATGTCCGAATGTTATTAAGCACAGCGTCAATCACTCTCTGCTCTCCCAGTCGCTCCAAAAGGATCGGGCTGCCATCAGCGCGCATAGATTGTGTGCCAGCTGCCAATACGATTGCCTTTAAAGTTGATTCCATTTTCTACTCCTTATCTCCCGGGCCATACTTGTGAATTATCTTGTGCAATTCATCCCAATGGTTTTCAATCGACCTCACCACGCCGATCTGCACCCTGGCGCGATCAAGATTGTGATGTGAATGCTGGATCTTATAATAACAGTCACCATTAAGATAATCCGCAAGGAAGCGCAGTGCCTGTTCATAGGTTATCAGCCAGGCGCCATACACCAGTTGGTTTACTTCATCGTCGGTCAGAATGTCATTGGCCGCTGCCAGATATCCACGCGCCAAATGTTCAAAGCCTGCAACGGAAATGCCAGCTTGTTCCGCCTCTGGTTCATCTTCCTCGGTCAGCGATGCCGCGGAACGGATCAAGTCACCGAAGTCATACAGCACACAGCCCGGCATCACAGTATCCAGATCGATGACACACAGGCTTTTTCCGCTGCGCTCATCCAGCAGCACGTTATTGATCTTGGTGTCATTGTGCGTCACCCGCCGAGGCAGCTTACCTGATGCCAGGTCATCCACAGCGCTTCCACAATCGTTGGCGCGTGCCAGCATAAACTGGATCTCCGCCTGCACAACTCCCGCGCGCTGCACCGGGTCAGTACTGACGACCTGTTCAAATTGCTTCAAGCGCTTTGGCGTATCGTGAAAATCTGGAATGGTTTCATGCAGTTGTGATACAGGGAAATCGTCTAATTGCGCCAGAAATCTTCCGAATGCCCACCCGGCCTCATACATCACCTGTGGATGTTCACCGGTTTCATACGTCACCGTGCCTGAGATCAAACGGCAGGCGCGCCAATAGTTTCCATCTTCGTCGATCACAAAGTTCGCGCCATTCCTTGCCGGCACAATCGTCAGCACTTCGCGGCCGACATCCCCGCCCGCTTCTTTGACCTTGCCTGCAATGTGGCCGGTGACTGACACCATATTTTCCATTACCTGCCATGGTTTGGTGAACACGCGTTCGTTGATACGCTGGATAACATAGGCATATTCCACGCCAGTGGGTGTGATGGTCTCAACCCGAAACGTGTCATTAATATGGCCATGACCAAAGGGTTGTACCTTCGTCACTTGTCCCTCAAAGGTAAACAACTGACATATCTCGAAAAGTTTGACTTGGTTATTCATGAGCACACCATTCGCAGCTTGTGGCTTCATTATAGCAACACAATCGGCCTGTCAGTATTCGAAAAGTAAAAAACCATTTTCATAAGGGGCAGAGGGCGACAACCCTGGTTTGACGCTGGTTTCGACGTCACGTATAATAAATTACCATCGACAATAGGAAAGCACAAAGGATACTGGGGATGGTGATAGATTCATCATCAACCCAAAGAAGTATCCACTGCGGATACAATAAAAAAAGAAATCAATCTACCGATCGCTTTACATGAAAAAATCAAGCGATTGAACCCTAACAAGCCAGGGAGGTCATCTTGTCAAGCCACGCCATCTTGATCACCATACTAACGACAGGTTTCATTATCACCGCCCTGTTTGTACTGTTGGCGCGCCGCCTCATCTGGACAATATCTGCCATTGGTTTCGGCAGTGTCATCCTGGCGATCATTTTCTTTCTCTTCGACGCGCCCATCGCCGGTGCGTTTGAACTGAGCGTGGGCGCTGGTCTGGTCAGTGTGCTCTTCATTATTGGATCAAGTCTGGCAAAAAACACAGGAGATGCCCCCAATGAAGATCAAACGTAGCAGCCTGATCATCGCCTGTCTGGTGGTGTTGCTGTTGTTCGCCGGCTGGTTCGCCTACCGCACCCTCAACAACGAACTCACACCGCCCGTCGAAACCGGTTTCCGTGATTGGTTCTGGCAGGTGCGCCGCTTTGACCTGCTGGCGCAGGTGGTGTTAATTTTCGCAGGCACACTGGGCATTGCCGCTCTGCTTCCCATGGAGGACTACGAACAGGATGGTTGATCTTATGCTGCCGGATTGGACGATTGCTTATGTCCACCTGTGTATCTTACTGGTCTTTGCGATCGGTATGCTGTGTTTCTTCGTGCGCCGCTCTTACATCCGTCAGATTGTGGGGCTTAAATTGATGCTGCAAAGCGTCACCCTCGGCCTGGTCATCACCGGCTGGCAATATCAAGATCATTATCTGGCGCAATCCATGGTTATCACCGCCCTCATCATCGAAGCCATTGTCATTGGCCTTGCCCTTACCCTGATCATCCAAATCGCAAAACACCCCCACAATGAAACCATCACTTCTCAGGGTAATAGAATATCAGCGCAGGAGGAAAATGACTGATCCCTCCTCCATCATCCTGCTGCTGTTGATGGGCATCCCACTGCTGTTTGGCGGTGTGTTCGTGTTTTTGGGGCAAACCACCCTGCGTAGATTCTTCTATGTCCTGTTGGCCATCCACAGCGCAGGCTTACTCTCTCTTTTAATGCTGGGTAACCACGACTTTTCCACCACACTGGTGTTTTTCAATGAAGCCATCACCTTCAGCATCACCGCCACCCCCACCATCCTGTTCATTCTATGTCTGGCGGGATTGTGGCTGCTGGCATGGCAGCACCGCCTTCCTCTGGCATTTTTTCCAGCGCGGGTGCATGCCATCTTCATCAGCGTAGCGCTTTCTGCCGGATGCCTGGCCTTCTACAGCGGACAGTTCATGATGCGTTACATCGCCCTCGAGGTGGTCGGTTTGCTGGTGGCATTGACCGCAATTGTATCTTTTGCCAACTTGATTCCGTTTGGCGTAATTTTCCTGATCCTGCGTCTGGGCGACTTGAGTATGCTGGCAGCCATCCTGATCCTCTATCAACCTGCCCGTACCCTTGACATTAACACCATGATCACGCAAGCCGCTCAAATGCCATTCAACAGCCAGGCATGGGTGCTGGCGGGTTTCCTGTTTGCCGTGATCGTTAAAGTAGCGCTGTTCCCGATGGGCGGCTGGCTGCAGATTGCCCGCGAGAATAAGCAATTCATCACCATCTGGATCAGCGCCATCCTGATGCCTGCCATGGGCTATTATCTGCTGTATCGCATCGCCCCCATCTTTCAATACCAATCAGTGTTTCAAATTGTCACACTGGTACTGGCAAGCGCCATGTTGCTTGCCATCATGCTGGTTAGCTACCTGCGCGTGATCCCTTTTTCGCCTTTTATGCTGCTCAACGGTGTGTTAAGCGCCATGGCAATCTTGCTGGCAGCATACCTTATTCCTGATCTGTTAGCTCTCTATCTGTTTATCGCATTGGCAGCCAGGATTGTGCTGCTGTATCAAGAACGGGTGCAGGTTTCTTTGCCCCCTCTGGGCAGTGCTTTGTTATTACTGGCCCTCAACACAGCCTTTCTGCTCGCAGGCTGCCAGCAGCTGCCGATGCCAGCCATCATCGCCTGGATGGCGTTAACGGTGCTGGCGAGTGCCTGGTTATACTTGATGGGAAAACGTGATCTTACTGCAAAGACCTTGCAGCAAGTCCTTGTCCACCCCGAAGAACGCCTACCACTCACATTATTTACCTACGAGATAGCAGCCTGGCTCTATCATCAACTGGAGATCGGGGTCTTTCATGATGGGCTGGTGAAAGTGCGCGATGGATTTCTTCAGGCCGCTGATTGGGTCTACACCAATATTGAAGGCGGTATGGAGAAAATCTGGACAAAATTGGGCAGCGGGCTGATCAGGATCTCAAAATCAGCCCTGCGACAGGAAGAACAGGTCAGCCACAAAGCCAATGAGGGTATTCAAACGGCGCTTCGTTCGATCGATAAGCAGGAAATTCAAGCAGCAGCCAAAGAAATCCGCTGGGATCTCATCTGGATACCAGTGGTGCTGGTTGTGATTCTGGTATATTTGATGATGGGTTAAGGAGTAAATGATGAATACTTATGCTTATTTGCTATCTGGAATCACCCTGTTACCGGTATTGGGGGTCATTATCCTGATCCTCTGGAAAAAAGCTACCAAAACCCAGGCCGCCATTCTTGGCATCATCAGCGAAAGCTGCGCTTTGATCATCCCCATCATCCTGCTCTCAGAATTGCGTGCCGGGCGGTCGGTAGTTTTCTCCCTGCCCTGGATTCCCAACATGGGCATATCATTCAGCCTCGAACTTAACTGGCTTTCATTGATTTTTCTCATCACCGAAGTGCTTGTCACCCTGGCTGCCATGATCTATTCGCTGGGCGACAAAGACGGTGAAAAAAGAAGCCATTATTATTATGCCCTACTGCTGCTGTTCAGCCTGGGCATGTCTGGCACCACGCTGGCGGATGATGTCTTTCTGTTCTACATTTTCTGGGAATTGATGTTGATCGCTTCCTGTCTGCTCATCATCAGCTGGGGGCACGGCGAAAATCGTTTGCGGGTGGCATTAAAGTATTTCATCATCACCCACATCGGCTCATTGATGGTGCTGGTGTGCCTGATTCTGTTGTATGTCAATTTCGGTACTGCCAGCCTCTCCGCACTGACCGTGCAGGCAGCATCCCTGCCAGCACAGACACAAGTGTTCATGATCATCTTCTTCCTGATCGGATTCTGTATCAAAATGGCCATTTTCCCTGTGCATCTGTGGCTGCCGGATGCCCACACCGTTGCGCCCATGCCGGTCACCATCATTCTTGCCGCTGCCATGCTCTCCATGGGCACCTATGGTGTCCTGCGCTTTCCGGTGGCGTTGTTCTCACTCGAAGCCATGCAGCCGTTTGCCCTGTGGATGATGATCGCCGGTCTGATCTCTGAGGTGTATGGAGCCCTGATGGCGCTGGCAGAAAAAGACATCAAACGCATCATCGCTTATAGTTCCGTCAGCCAGATGGGCTACATACTGTTCGGCCTCGGTTCTCTGACCCATGATGGCATGGTGGGCAGCATCATGCATGTCATCTACCATGCCATTGTCAAAGCGCTGCTGTTCATGGTGGTGGGCATCCTGCTGGCTGCCGCCCACGAACGAAACATTGACAAGATCGGCGGACTGGCAAAAAAAATGCCAGTCATCACCGTTTGTGCTGCCATTGGCGTCCTCGGCATCTCCGGTATGCCCCCATTGGGTATCTTCAACAGTGAATGGATGATCTTTGCCGGTGGTTTCGACTCCGGTTTTCCCATCGTACTGACCGTGATCACCCTCCTGGGATCAATCCTCACCGTCATCTATTCCCTGCGCTTCTTTGGCAAGATATTCTTTGGTGATACCAAACCTGAAAAAGTCGACACAAACATCTCCAAAGCCCTGTTGATCTCAACTGTAGCGGTCACCGTCTTTTTGATTATCGAAGGCCTCACACCCGGCCCCCTGCTGACATGGTCAGAGCTTGGCCTTGTGTCCATTCTGGGGGGGCTGCCATAATGGAAGGAAATATCGCCGTCATCCTGCCGATTGCCATTTTGATGGGTGGGGCCTTTACGATCTATGT
>Ga0334889_1003683_pt1 | contig 14715 bp, 9 predicted proteins | sample GraSluR1_MG_2_FD_207222 | JGI IMG/M metagenome (GOLD analysis project Ga0334889, IMG submission 207222) | Sludge microbial communities from methane-producing bioreactor in Wageningen University, Netherlands - Granular Sludge_8_08-R1 | ecosystem: Engineered > Bioreactor > Anaerobic > Unclassified ... | reverse complement strand
CGACGCATGGAAAGACCCGGCCGCGCATCTATACTCGTTTACCGCCGAGGTGTTCGGCGAACCGTGAATTGCAGTGCGAATCTCTGCCGCCCAGGGGTGAACCATGCCTTCCAGCAGCAATCGTCGTGAGTTTCTGGTCCAGGTGGGTGCGGCCGCGGTGGGGGCGGCCCTGGGCAGCCCGACCCTGGCTCGAGCCACGGAACCGCAGGCGGAGCGTCCGCGGCCCCGCGTGGTGATCGGTCGCGACGAGACGATCGCCAGGGGCGAGCCGTCGGAGCACGCGGAGCCGATCCGCAAGCTGCTCGATGCCGCCATGCAACGGCTCACCGGCGCCTCGGACGCGGCGGCGGCCTGGCGAACATTCTTCCAGCCGGCAAATCGCGTGGGCATCAAGGTCAACACGCTGGGGTACTCCACGCATCCGGTCGTGGTGGACGCCGTCGTGGCCGGGCTGCGCGCGGCAGACGTGCCGGCCGAGAACATCCTGATCTGGGACCGCTTTGATTCCGAGCTGGTCCGGGCGAGGTTCCGGCTGAACAAATCGACCACCGGCGTGCGCTGCTTCGGCACGGACGCGGACCGCGTCGGCCGGGGATACCTGAAGGAAGTGGAGACGAGCGGCCGGATCGGTTCGTGCTTTTCGCGAATCGTGGCGGAGGAGGTGGACACGCTCATCTGCGTGCCCATTCTGAAGGACCACAACCTGGCGGGCGTGTCGCTGGGCATGAAGAATTTCTACGGAGCGATTCACAATCCGAACAAGTATCACGATCACAACTGCGATCCCTACGTGGCCGACGTGGTGTCGCATCGATACATCGCGCCGAAGTGGCGGCTGACGGTGGTGGACGCCGTGCGAGGCCAGTACCACGCCGGCCCCGGGCGCAGTCCGGAGTATTTCTGGCCGTTCGGCGGGCTGGTGGTGGGGGCCGATTTCGTGGCCGTCGATGCGGTGGCCGCGGACGTGCTGGAGGCCAAGCGCCGTGACGCGGGGCTGCCCGCGCTGGCCGAGGAGAATCGCCCGTGCCGGCACATCACCACGGCCGGCGCCCGCGGCCTGGGCGAGGCGGACCTGAAGCGGATCGAGCGAATCGAGGTCTGAATCATGGACTCCCTCGAGAACATCTTCCTTCAACCGACCCGGCGCGACGTGCTGCGGTTGGGCGTGGCGTGCGGTGCGGCCGGCCTGCTGTGCGGACGGGGGGTCGCGGCGGCCCAGGACACGGCGGGCGCCGGTGCCCTGGAGGGGCTGCGGCTGCCGGGCGTAGTCCGGCACGAAGCCAGGCACTGGCGGTCGCTGCCGGACCGCAAGGTCCGCTGCGTGCTTTGCCCGCGCGTGTGCGAGGTGGCCGACGTGGAGCGCGGCTATTGCGGCGTTCGCGAGAACGTGGGCGGGCAGTACCAGACGCTGGTGTACGGCGCCTTGTGCTCGGCCAACGTCGATCCCATCGAGAAGAAGCCGCTGTTCCACTACCAGCCGGGCACCACCGCGTTTTCCGTCGCCACGGCCGGCTGCAACATCGAATGCAGGTTCTGCCAGAACTGGCAGATCAGCCAGTTCCGGCCCGAGCAGGTGCCCAGCGTGGAGGTCTCGCCGCAGAGGCTGGTCGATTCCTGCAAGGCGGCCGGCAGTCCCACGATTGCCTACACGTACTCCGAACCAGTCATCTTCTACGAGTACATGTACGACACCGCGATGCTGGCCCGGCAACAGGGCGTGGGCAGCGTGATGATCTCCAACGGGTACATTCTCGAGAAGCCGATGCGCGAGCTCTGCCGGGCGCTCACCGCGGTGAAGATCGACCTGAAGGCGTTTACGGAGAGCTTCTACGTTGAGCAGTGCGCCGGTCAGCTCAAGCCGGTGCTGAACACGCTGGAGGTGCTCAAGGACGTCGGCATCTGGTTCGAGCTGGTCATTCTGATCATCCCGACGCTCAACGACTCTGCCGACGAGATCCGGCGGATGAGCGAATGGGTGGTCAAACACCTCGGGCCGGACGTCCCCATGCACTTCACCCGGTACCACCCGACGTATCGCCTGACGAACCTGCCCCGCACGCCGGTTTCCACGCTGGAGCGGTGCCGGCGGGTGGCCCTGGATGCGGGCGTGCGCTACGCATACCTGGGCAACGTCCCCATGCACAAGGGCGAGAACACGTACTGCCACAAGTGTGGCACCGAACTGATCCACCGCGTCGGCATGCAGACCACGGACAACCGCCTCCGCGACGGCAAATGTCCCAAGTGCGGCACGGCCATCCCCGGCGTGTGGTCGCAGGCCCAGGCCCTGAGCGTCACCAGCCGCCCGGCGGACGTTTGACCCGGACGAGCCCCCCATCTACAATACCCACGATGAGTCGAAGTCTCCTTGCGACGGTGCTGGCTGCCTGGGGTCTGATCGGGACGCCCGCTCTCTGCGTGGCCGGCGTGATCCGCCATGCCTGTGAATCCGGCGCGGTCGAGAGCCACGCCGCGGCGGCGGATTGCCCGTGCGATGCAGACCCATGCCACCCCGAGTCGGCGGGCAGCGAGCACCAGGGAGACTGTGACCAGGATCCATGCACCGGACTGGTCGTCCGGCCTGAGTCTCCGGAGGAACTCCCCGGGGCCGGTTCGCCGGCGATCGTTGCCGTGGAGACGGCTCGCTTCGCGTCCTCCCTCCAGTCGCTCCGGCACGAGGCAAACCGGGCCGGCCCGGAGCGTTTCGCGAGTTCCGGCCACGTCCATCCTTCGGATCTGCCACTTCTGCTCTGATCGCATGCCTGCAATCGGTCGGTGATCGCGTCCGGCTCGGGTGCGGTTCCCCTGCGCCGATTCTCCGTCACGTGCCGTTGGAAGACAGGTAGTGCCTCTGTCTGCTCCTGCACGGTAATTCCCCGGCAGAAAAGCGAACAGTGTGAAAGACCATGCAGCAACACCGACAAACGCTGTGGAATGGGGTTCGGCTCGGTCTTCTGTTGACCGGCCTGGGCGGCGCCGGCTGCGCGCAGGTGAACCCGGCTCCGGATTTCGAACAGGTCCGGGCCCGGGTGCGCAACGCCACCGGCCATTCGAATGTGTACCGGCCCGACGAAAACGCGCTTGTGGAGGAGCGGGTACGCGTCCTCCGAGAGGAAGGACTTACACGCGATGAGGCTGTGCAGGTCTGCCTGCTGAACAACCCGCGTTTCCAGGCGGCGGCCATGGCGGTGGGCATGGCCCGGGCGGACCTGGTGCAGTCCGGGCTGCTGAGCAACCCCACGCTGGGTGTGTCGATGCGGCTGCCGTCGGGCGGCGGCCTGGCGAACCTCGACGTCGGCCTGGCGCAGAACATCGCAGAATTGTGGCAGCTTCCGGCCCGGCAGAACGCGGCGCAGGCGGAGTTGGACGCCGCGATCCTGGAACTGGCCCACACGGCGGCCCATCTCGCGACGCAGACGCAGGCGGCTTACTTCGCGGCAATCGGTGCGGATGCCCTTCACGCGGTGGCCGTGGAGAACTGCGACGTCGTCCGCCTTGCGACGGAGGCGGCGCGGATGCGGCGCGAAACCGGCGCGGGGTCCGATCTGGATGTGAACCTGGCCCAGGCCCAGTTGCTCGACGCGGAGCTGGCGGTGGCGCTGGCGCGATTGGCCGCGGCGGATGCGCGGCGGGAACTGGCCGTGCAACTGGGGATCACCGATGACGCGCGCACGCTGGTCCTGGTTGATCCGTTGCCGGAGCGGCCGGCGCCGTTGAGTGACGGCGAGGTCCTGGTTGCCCGGGCCCGCGCACACCGGCTGGACCTTCGCGCGGCGGAACACGAGTCAAAGCGGGCGGCGGCGCAATACGCACTCGAAATGCGTCGCGTGTTGCCGACCGTGGAGGCCGGCGCCGCCTTCGAGCGGGACGAGCGACGGGCAGGTGACGGGAGCTCGGGCCGTCCCTTCATCGTGGGGCCGAGCCTGGGGCTGGAATTGCCGCTCTTTGACCAGAACCAGGCGCAGATCGCCCGGGCGGAGTTTGCCTGGCGGCAGGTGGAGAAGCGGCGAGAGGCCATCGATCGGGAGATGGTGCAGGAGGTGCGCAGCGCCGCCGACCACGCCGCGGCCGCCTGGAAGGTGCATCGGATCTGCGCGGAGGAGTCCGTTCCGCTGGCGGAGCGGAACCTCGCCCTGGCCCGCGAAGCGTACAACGCCGGCGGCACCTCATTCCTGGCCGTACTGGAGGCCCAGCGATTCTTCCTCCAAGCCCGCACGCGGGCCATCGAAAGTCACATGCGCGCCGCACAGACCCTGCCCGCCCTGGAGCGAGCGGTCGGCACGCCGATTTCAGAAGGACGAATGCAATGCAACGACATGTAGGGTCCGCCATGCGGACCATTACCCTGCTCCTCCTTATCGCCGGTTGCCGCGAGTCGGCGCCGACACCATCCGAAAGCGATCCGCACGCCGGGCACGATCACGCCGCGCACGACCATTCCCACGCCACGGAGCCGGCCGCGAGGGAATGGTGCCTGGAACATGACGTGCCGGAGTCGGAATGCACACGATGCAATCCGGCGCTGATCGCGAAGTTCAAAGCGGCCCATGACTGGTGCGCCGGCCACGGCCTGCCGGAATCGCACTGTCTCCTCTGCAACCCGGAGCTGGCGGCGAAATTCGCCGCTCTGCGACCGGCCGAACCCGCGCAGGCCGCGCCGCAGGAGCCGGTTGCGTTTGCAGTGGATCGCGTCGGCCCCGCCCTGCGGGGTCCGAACGATCTGCGCTGCGACGTGGAATCCCTCCAGGTTCGTCTGCTGAACCCCGGCGTCGCCGAGGTGGCCGGCATCCGGACGGAGCGGGTGGCCCGGCGGCCGATCCGCGCGACCGTGGAATGCCCCGCGGAGGTGCGCTACAACGAAACGAGGCTCGCCCGCGTTACTCCGCGGGTTGCCGGCGTGGTGGCGGAGGTGAACGTGGATTCCGGCGCACGGGTGAAGGCGGGAGATGCGCTGGCCGTCATCGAGAGCCCGGCGCTGGGCGACGCCAAGAGCGAGTACATCGAGAGGCGGGAAACGTTCCTGCTGGCCCGGGCGGACCTGGAGCGTCACGACTCCATTCACAATGCCGTTCAGACGCTGATGGCCGCGTGCGAGGAAACGTCATGTCCGCAGGAGCTGCGCCGGACCGGCGCGGATGCTCGCCTGGGCGAGTTCCGGAGCCGGCTGCTCCGTGTCCATGCCGACCTGGATCTGGCAAAAGCGAGTTTCGCCCGGCAAAAGCAACTATCCGAGAAGGGGATCGCCAGCGAGGAGGCTTTACAGACCACCCGGCGGAACCTGGCGGAAGCCGAGGCCGAGTTCGCGGGCACGCACGAAGCGATCGACCTGGAGCTCGAGCGCGAACACCTCCAGTATGAGCGGGCGGTCAAAGTGGCCCGGGTGGCGATGGAAGCCGCCGAGCGAAGGCTTCGCATCCTGGGCCTGGGCGATGACGACGTTGCGGCCCTGAACGAGGGCCGGGCGTCTTCGTTGTCACGCTACACGCTGACCAGCCCGCTGGACGGCGTGGTGGTGCAGCGCGAGGCCGTCGTGGGGGAGACCGTCGACGAGGGCGACGCCCTGTTCGTGGTGGCCGATCTCTCCACGATGTGGGTGATGCTGAACGTCGACGAGCGGGACGCGCTGGGGCTGCGGACGGGCCTGCCCGTGGTCTTTTCCATCGACGGACTGCCCGGGCGCAGCATGCAGGGCGCCATCGAGTGGATTCGGCCGGAGGTGGACCCGCGCACGCGGACGGTGCAGGCCCGGCTGACGTTGCCGAACGAGGCCGGGCTGCTTAGAGCCTACGTGTACGGTACGGCCCGCATCGCCGTGCATGAAAATGAGCCGGTGCTGACTGTGCCGGACTCCGCCGTCCAGAGCGACGGCTGCTGCCAACTCGTCTTCGTGCAGGAATCCCTCACGCTATACCGGCCGCGCCAGGTGACGCTGGGAACCAAGGCCGGCGGACACCACGCGGTGCTGGACGGAGTGCGGGAGGGCGAGGCGGTGGCCACGGCGGGCAGCTTCCTGCTGAAGACGGAAATCCTCAAAACCAGTATCGGGGCCGGCTGCTGCGAGGTGGAGCCGGGACGGTGATGCAACATGCTCAACGCGATCATTGACTGGTCTCTGAGACACCGATTCCTGGTGCTGGCCGCGACGATGGGGCTGATTCTGTCCGGGGCCTATTCCGTCCGGCATCTGCCGGTGGATGCCTTCCCCGACACCACGCCCGTGCAGGTGCAGATCAACACCGTCGCGCCCGTCCTGGCTCCCGTGGAGATCGAACAGCAGATCACATTTGCGGTGGAGCAGGCGATCAGCGGGCTGAACGGACTGACCGAGGTGCGGTCGTCGTCGCGGTTCGGCCTTTCCCAGGTGACGGCTATCTTTGACGACCACATCAGCATCTTTCTCGCCCGCCAGCTCATCACCGAGCGGCTGGCCACCGTAGAGCTGCCCGACGGCATTGCCCGGCCCCAGATGGGACCCATCGCCACCGGCCTGGGCGAGGTTTTCCATTACATCGTGACGAGCCCGACGCGACGCCTGGCCGACCTGCGCACGATTCATGAGTGGACCATCAAGCCGCAGCTCCGCAGCGTGGAGGGCGTGGCCGAAGTGAACACGTGGGGCGGCCTGGAGAAGCAGTTCCAGGTACACGTGGGACCCGCCCGGCTGGTCAAGCACGAGCTGGCCCTGGCCGACGTGGTCGAGGCGCTGCAGAAGAACAACGCCAACGCCGGCGGCGGTCTGGTCACGCGAGCGGGTGAGTCACTGATCGTCCACGGCCTCGGGCTCGTCACCACGGTGGAGCAAATCGGGGACATCATGATTGCCGCCTCGGACGGCGTGCCCATCCGCGTGCGCGACGTGGGGGAGGTGCTGGAGGGGCATGAGGTTCGCCGGGGGGCCGTGACCTACAACGGGCAGGGCGAGGTGGTCATGGGCTTGGGCTTCATGCTCATGGGGGAGAACACCCACGACGTGACCCGTCGGCTCAAGGATCGCATGGAGCAGATTCGCCCGACGCTGCCCGACGACGTGGCGGTGGTCATCGTCTACGATCGCACGGAGTTGGTGGACCACGTGCTGACCACCGTCCGCACGAACCTGCTCGAAGGCGCCATCCTCGTCATCGCGGTGCTCTTTGCCTTCCTGGGCAGCCTGCGGACCGGGTTGATCGTGGCCTCGGCCATTCCGCTGTCCATGCTGTTCGCAGGCAACCTGATGCTGCAGGCGGGCATTGCCGGCTCGCTGATGAGTCTGGGCGCCATCGACTTCGGCCTGATCGTCGACAGCTCGGTCATCATGGTCGAGAACAGCGCCCGCAGACTTGGCCTGGAAGGCGGCGAGCGCTCGCGGCTGGAGATCGTGCGCGACGCCGCCGTCGAGGTGCGCCGCCCGACGCTGTTCGGCGAGCTGATCATCATGATCGTGTATCTGCCGATCCTCACCCTGGAGGGCATTGAAGGCAGGATGTTCGCACCCATGGCCCTGACGGTCATCTTCGCGCTGGGCGGCTCACTGATTCTTTCCCTTACGCTTATGCCGGTGCTGGCCAGCCTGCTGCTTCCGCGAACCCCCATCCACCGCGAGCCGCGGCTCGTTCGGCTCTGCAAGCGGCTCTACGAGCCCATGCTGGACGCCGTGCTGCGGCTGCGCTGGCTGGTGCTCGGTCTGGCGGGTCTGGCCCTGGTCGGTGGGGCCGTCGGGGCCGGCCGCCTCGGCACCATGTTCATCCCGCGCCTTTCGGAAGAAGCTGTAGTTATCAACACCGTACGCCTGGCCGGCGTTTCTCTCGAAGAGTCCGTCCGCTACGGAACGCAGATCGAAAAACTGCTCCTGGAGACCTTCCCGAACGAAATCCGCTACATCTGGTCGCGCACCGGCACCGCCGAAGTCGCCACCGACCCCATGGGCATCGAGCTGACCGACGTCTTCATGACGCTCCATCCACGCGACCGATGGACCCGCGCCCGCACACAGGCGGACCTGGTGGGGCAGATGGAGGCCGCCCTGGCCGGCATGCCCGCCATGCGCACGATCTTTGCCCAGCCCATCGAGCTGCGCGTGAACGAGATGATCGCGGGCATCCGCAGTGACCTGGGCATCAAGCTGTTTGGCGACGACTTCGACACGCTCCGCGACGTGGCCCACCGCATCGAAGACGTGGTCCGCCAGGTGCCCGGCGCCGCCGACGTGGTCACCGAGCAGATCACCGGCCAGCCCGTGTTACAGATCCGACTCCGTCAGGACGCCCTGGCTCGCTACGGCGTCCCGGCGGCGGAGGTTCTGGATTTCGTCGCGGCGGTGGGCAACATCCCGGTGGGCGAGATTCGCCAGGGCCAGATGCGGTTTCCGCTGACCGTGCGGCTGCCAGACGCATACCGCGGCGACCCGGAGAAGGTGGCACACATGCTCATTCCCACCGCCGCCGGCCAGAGGCTGCCGCTCTCGCGGCTGGCGGACGTGGAGATCGTGTCCGGCCCATCGACCATCAATCGTGAATGGAGCAAACGGCGGATCGTGGTGCAGGCCAACGTGCGCGGACGGGACGTCGGATCGTTCGTGCGCGAGGCACAGCACCGCATCGCGGCGGAGGTGTCGCTGCCGACGGGATACTTCATCCGTTACGGAGGGCAGTTCGAGCACCTGGAGCGGGCCGGGCAGCGGCTGATGGTGGTCGTTCCGCTGGCCCTGGGGCTGATCCTCCTGCTGCTCTACGCCACGTACGGGCGGGTCACGGACTGCATCCGCATTTTTCTGACGCTGCCTCTGGCGGCCGTCGGCGGCATCGCGGCCCTCCACCTGCGGGACATGCCGTTCAGCGTGTCCGCCGGCGTGGGGTTCGTGGCCATGTCCGGCGTGTCCGTGCTGGGGGACATGGTATTCGTGTCGTATCTGCGCGGATTGCTCGAGCAGGGCGTCCCCTTGGCGGCGGCCATCCGACAGGCCGCCCTGACGCGGCTGCGTCCGGTGCTGATGACCGGCCTGGTGGCGAGCCTGGGGTTCGTGCCCATGGCGGTGAACACGGGCGTCGGGGCCGAGGTGCAGCGTCCGCTGGCCACCGTGGTGATCGGCTGCGTCGCGACGTCCACCGTGCTGACGCTGCTCGTGCTGCCGGTGCTGTACTCGCTGATCCTGCACCGGCGTCCAGAAGAACGGGTGGACCGCCGGCCACTCCGGGAAACGCCCGGAACGACCGGCAGTCCACCCTGATTCCGCTCAGAAGGACTCCCGTTCATGGCGGGGAGGTCCCTCTGCATCACTGCACACGCCCCCTGGGAGGAGGTTCACGCTATCGGCGGCGACCGCAGAACATCGCACCGACCGCCAGGAGCAACAGCGCCCCGGGCTCGGGAATCGGAACGATCGCCAGGTCATTCGGCTGCACCAGCGGGTAGCCGTAGCCTTCGATCATCTCGTTCGGGCCGAAATCCGGCCCCAGGGTGTACGCGGAACCGTCCGTGGCAAACGTGTTGATCTGGCTGAAGAAATTCGGAAACTCACCCTGCCCCACGGCCCCGTGATAGCCCGTGTCGTTTCGCGACCAGTCGATCGCCAGGCCCTGGGAGTAGTTCGTGTCCTGCGGCAGCGAATACAACTCCGCCAGCGCCAGGCCCGTGCCCTTATAGATCTTGTCCACGCCCACGTCCTGCAAGTAGAACGCGCCGGTGGAGTCAATGGCCATGCCGACCACCCGATGCACCTCCGTCGGCAGGCCCGAGAAGTACCCCACGAGCGACGTGGCCCCGGTCGCCAGGTTGATGCTGTACAGCCGCGTCGAGTTGTACTGCGAACGCACGCCGTACATCTTTCCGTCCACGGGGTTGAACGCCAGGTCATCCAGCGGCTGCGTGCTCGCCGTTCCTTGCAGCGTCGCCGCCCCGGTCGTGGTGTCCACGTGATACAGCCCGGCCGCGGCGCCGCCGGTGGGCTTGTAGAACGATGCGTACGCCCAGAGGTTTCCGTCCGCGTCGAACTCCATGCCGCCGAAACCGATGTTCGGCACGTTCATCGAGCCGACCACCTCGAACGCCGCCGGATTGGACGTGTCAAACCTCACCAGTTCATCCGGTCCGCTGAAGGGGTACGGACGCGACACGCCGTTGGGCGCGTAGACCATGACCGCGCCGGCCGAGGAGGCCAGCATCAGCAGCACGCCGGTAAAACATGCAAACCTATACATGGTGTCACCTCCCCTTCCCACACAGCGCCGCACCGCCACGAACGCCTCGCCGCGAACCCAGCAACGCCGCCGCGCCAATCGCCAACAGGCTCAGGCCGGCCGGTTCGGGAACGGTCGCCTGAAGGTCGTCGAACACGACGCCCAGCCCGGGACTCGCCGCGCCCCAGATCTCAATGCTGCCGAAGGGAACGTCGCTCTCCCAGCCGTACCAGGCCCATTGGCCCATCGTGAGGGTCAGCGGTTGGGTGTCGAGAACCAGACCCATTTCGTCCCGGAACGTGACCATCCCGCCGCTCAGGTCGTCCGCGGCGCCGATGTATCCGCCGAACTTCTCCACCGGCGTGGTGAAGTCAATCACGGCACACCCCGTGACCGAGCCGCCCATCAGGTTCCCGTTGTACGGATAGATGGATACGCCCGTCAGCCCGCTTTGCAGGCTGTACGCGATCATCAGCATGTTCGCGAATACGTCGTTGAACGTGGCGCCCCCGTCCATGATGGAGAAGGGCCCGGGATAGCCGCCCGGCGTACCGAGGTTCTCGAACCCCTCGTACAGGTCTCCCGTGAACTCGCCGATCGGCACAACGCCGGCCGTCAACGGACCGGCCGCCACCGCCAGCACCACCAGTCCCATGATCCAGTTTCTCATCTTTGACCTCCTGAAGGTTAACCTGAGAGATAAACCAAGCCACAATCGCTGGTCCCAGTATAGTTCCGCGCGGATTATATTACAATATTCCTTAGAGATATTAGTCCGATTTTCCCTGCGAACGCTTGCGGTTCCACAAAAGCCGCGGTATGCTATGCTTAGAACTATGCAGCAAACGGAAGGTCAAAAACCCACGCAGATGCCCCAACGGCCCGACCGCATGTTTTCGGACCATGCCCGCGCGGTGGTCCGGTCGGTCCGGGGTGCATTCTCGGAACTGCTGACCTCGGTCGGCGCGGACCCGCAGGCCCCGCAGGAGTTTGGCCGGCAGTTCAAGCTCAACAAGAACCTGGCCTGGAAAATCTCCAAGCTGGTGCAGACCGACGACCCGTCGGTCGCCCTCGCCCAGATGCCCGGAACGGGCGGCATCAACATCTTCCTTCGAAGCATCGAAACGGCCGGTGCCAGCCCCGCCCTGCTTCAAACCGCACGCCAGGCGATCAAAGAATACGACGACCTGATCCGCACGCATTCCGGGGACCGGGCCACGCTGGAGATCATGGCCAGCGAGTTGAGCCCGGTCAGCCGGCGGCAGCGCGACGAGCATCACCGCAAACTGCTCTTCCAAGGCGCCAGCTACGTGTGGGGGGCGCACGCCCGGGTGAGCCTGAAGGTCGGGCTCGTCGGGCCGAGCCGCAAGACCGGCCGGCTCGACTTTGCGTCCGTCAGCGCCCTGATTGATTTCCGCCGGTTCCGCTCCGACGTCACCTGGGTCATGGCCTCACGTCGTTCCCGGAATGACGACGGCAGCAGGATGGACACTCCGTCCATGGAGCCGATCGACAGACGTTTCGGCCAGGCCGACGCGGCCCCTCTGATGGAGGACTTCTGCTCCAAACCGCTGCCCGAGCTGCGCAAGGTCGACACGCCCACGGGGATGAATTTCGAACTCGTGGAGGGTCCCGTCGGCAACGCCGGCGCCCGGACGTGCGTGTTCGGCGTCATTCAGCGGAACATCCCGTATTGTCGATCACCCGAGAACGAGTGGGGCGAGCACAGCGCCGTGTCGGACACGCCCGCGGAGTGGCTCATCGTCGACCTATTCATCCACGAGCGGTTCACCTTCGCCATCCCGCCGGAGGCCGCCCTGTACAGCGAACTCGGGGCGAGCGGCGCGCCCTATCCCGCGCGCGGTCGGGAGAAGCACCGTCTGCCGCTCAGCGAACCGCTCCAGGACCTGGCCACCGGACCCTTGCTCGTGGCCACGCCGGAGGTGTCCAACTATCGCCACATGGTGCAGACCGTGTTTGACCGCATGGGATGGGACCCGCAGTACTTCCACGGGTTCCGCATGAAGATGGCCTTCCCCCCGATCCCCGCGGCCTTCGTCCTGCGCTACCGCCTCCCCGACGCGCCCGTGTAGCCGCATCCGGCGCGTCCCCGGCCGCACACAACCTCCGAGCCGCCCCACGCAGACGTTTCCGCTTGGACGGCCATCCCGGGTGCGGCGGGATCGACCCTCCGGGGCGTCTCCATCCCCCGCAAACGCATGGTGAGACGCAACGACTGATGCCGAACGCCGACACTATCGGCCGGTCCCCAACCATGGGCGAGCGCGTCATCGAGTTCGGTCCCATGGTCACCGAGGGCACACGGGAAGTGCGACCATCCGCACGTACCGCACGGCTCGGCGGAGGCGTGCTGCGATCTCGCTGCCGGGTGGGAATCGCACCCGGGGACGATCAGCGCCTTTTCACGGCGCACGAAACAGGACATCAGGGCAGAGCGTTACGGAGTCCCCGCCGCACAACGAAAACCGAGGTAGGGGCCGCGGAAGTCGGGCATGCCGTAGTAGCGACCCGCCACGCGGCAGTGGGACGCAGGGCCGTTCCAACACCCGCCGCGCAGAATACGGCTCGATCCACTGGCAGGCCCCGTCGGGTTGCTGTACGGGCTGCTGCTGTAATACATGCTGCTGTACCGATCGTTGCACCACTCAAACACGTTGCCCGCCATGTCGTGCAGGCCGTAGCCGTTGGCGCCGCTGGCCGTCTGATAGCTCGTCGGGCTGCCCGGCCAGCCGTAATCCGCTTTGTAGCGCATCGAACCATCGAAGAAGCCCACCAGACTGGTGTAGGGTTGACTTCCGCTGCCCCAACAAGGGTGGTACCCCTCCGTCGGACTCGTGTCGTATGATTCGCCACCAACACTCCGATAGTTCGCGCGGACATGCTGGATCGTGTCCGTGTCCGACCACGGGAACCGCCGTCCGGCTACCCCACCTCTCGCCGCCTTCTCCCATTCCGCCTCCGTCGGCAGACGATAGCCCGCGATGCCGAAGTTGCAGTCCCAATTGGGCGGGTTTTCGTGAATGCGGTCGTAGCACAGCGGCTTGTGCTCCATCGCGCTGCGCCAGTTGCAGTACGCCACCGAGCCATACCAGCTCACCATCACCATCGGGTGGTCCTCCTTGCCAGCCACCACGCCGAAGGTACTGCCGTCCCAGGTGATTCGGCTGAAGTGATAGGGGCTGGCCTCGTCAGTATCGCAGTACGGGAAGCTCGTCCCGCTGCCGTACTGGTACACCACACCGCTGGAGACCGTGATGAGCCCGCCCTGCGCCCAAGCCCAGTTCAGTCCGGCCGCGTACTGGGCGTTAGTCACCTCGTACCGGTCCATGTAGAACGGGCTGACGTAGACCGCGTGGACGGGGCGTTCGTCCGCGTAGCCTTCCGTGAACGTATCCCCCATCTGGAACTCGCCGGCGGGGATCAGGACCATGCCGGGGGGAATGGTGGAGGTGCCGAAAACCCTTTGGAATCCGGCGAAGTCAGCCAGGTCCACGTCGCTATCGGTGTCGAAATCGAAAACGTCGCAGCCGGTGTCCAGGCCTTCGCCCGGCCCGGCCAGGCACCCGGCGAACTCGACATAGTCCGCCAGGTCAATGATACCGTCCCCGTTGTAGTCTCCATTTCCCAGCACCGGCGCTGCAGTGCCACCCAGCACCAGCGCAACCGCCGCAACGAACAGACTCAGCCATGGTCGCATACGCTTCTGCGTGTCCTCCGGAAATGGGAGCCGCAAGCTCCTTGTGCGATGCTCGTCCGTCCAACCGATCCCGATCACAATAGAAAGAGTGCGCGCCCAGCCTCCGGGCCGCTCGCTCTTCCCCGGCCAATCCGGCATCCGGCACGAGTGGAGCTTCCTTCCCTTCTGCCGGACTGCCTTCTCGATTCTACGAAACTCCCCGCCGCGGAATCAACGACAAGAGGGCCTTTTCGCCCACGCGAATATCCCGAAACCACGTGTATCGAGAGCCACTTCGTCACGTTGAACGCGCTGTCCGACAGAAGAGGGCATTGCCGGCCGGAAGGCCTGCGCAACGTCAGCCGTCGCTTGGAGTGGATTGACCCCAGGGGGACTCGAACCCCCGTTCGCACGTCAAAACCCGCGTTTTTGGGCCCAAGAACCGCGAAACCCTGTCAAAACCCTGTCAACTTCCCTGTCACTCTCCGTCTACGCGTCAGGCTCGCGCCTCTGTTTTTCACGGGTGCCATGACGGTGCCGCCAGAACCAGCCACTGCAAGGGTGCCCGTGTTGCCTTGCCTCGATTGGCCCAGCGCCCGGAACGAAAGGGAAAACGCGATATCGGGCGAATCTCAGATATTTCCGTCGATTGACTCGGCACCGGTGATCTGTTCGCACATCTCAGACAGCGATTGCTTTGGCGGTGCATCGCCCTCGGCGATGATCTCCGCGATGATTTCCTTGCGCGTCCGCTCGTCTCGGATTCTCATGATGCCTCGAAGCCGCTTCCAATCCGGCACGCGCTTCAGGGAGCAGAGCTTCCCCAGCATTTCATCGTCCACGTCGTCAATGAAAACGAGGCAG
>Ga0334889_1003668_pt1 | contig 14762 bp, 11 predicted proteins | sample GraSluR1_MG_2_FD_207222 | JGI IMG/M metagenome (GOLD analysis project Ga0334889, IMG submission 207222) | Sludge microbial communities from methane-producing bioreactor in Wageningen University, Netherlands - Granular Sludge_8_08-R1 | ecosystem: Engineered > Bioreactor > Anaerobic > Unclassified... | reverse complement strand
TGTTGGAAAATCAGGGCCAGGAAGAATTTGCATTAATTCGTGTAATTCGATTTCTGGATTATCAATAAAAGCAGTAAGTGCATCTACAACTTCAGTTAAATTATGTGGGGGTATATTTGTTGCCATGCCTACTGCAATACCAGATGATCCATTTATTAAAAGATTAGGTATTTTTGAAGGTAAAACAACAGGTTCAATAAGTGTACCATCAAAATTAGGTACAAAGCCAACTGTCTCTTTATCAATATCTGTTACCATTTCTTCGCATATCTTATTCATTCTAATTTCAGTATATCTCATTGCAGCAGCATTATCTCCATCAATTGAACCAAAATTACCTTGCCCATCAATTAATGGATATCTTAATGAAAAATTCTGTGTCATTCTAACGATTGTATCATAAATAGCTTGATCTCCATGGGGGTGAAACTTACCCATTACTTCCCCAGTTATTCTTGCTGATTTTTTATATGGTTTATCATGTGTATTTCCTAACTCATGCATAGCGAATAGTACTCTTCTATGAACTGGTTTTAATCCATCTCTTACATCTGGCAATGCTCTACCTACTATTACACTCATTGCATATTCCATATATGAGTTTTTCATTTCTTTTTCTATGGTTTTTGGAATAATAGTTTCTTCAATTTCTTTTTCAGTCATTTTCACACCTTAAATATCAATATTTTTAACTTCTTTAGCATGTTTTTGAATAAATTCTCTTCTTGGTTCAACTTCAGTTCCCATGAGTATAGTAAATAGTTCATCTGCTAATGCTGCATCATCCAATGTTATTTTTATTAAAATTCTGTTTTCTGGGTTCATAGTAGTTTCCCAAAGTTCTTCAGGGTTCATTTCTCCCAATCCTTTAAATCTTTGATGAGACGCACCTTTTTCTCCAATCTCATTTAATACAGAATTTAATTCTTCATCAGAATAAACATATTTTGTTAATTTTCCTTTTTTGATTTTATATAAAGGTGCATTTGCTATGTATATATTACCTTTTTCAATTAATTCTTTTAAGTATCTATAAAAGAAAGTTAAAATTAAAGTTCTAATATGTGCACCATCAACGTCGGCATCAGTCATTATAATTATTTTTCCATATCTTAATTTAGAAATATCAAAGTCATCTCCTATACTAGTTCCAAATGCCTTAACCATGGATTTTATCTCATTATTTGCTAGTATTTTATCAAGTGGTGCTTTTTCAACATTTAATATCTTTCCTCGTAATGGTAAAATTGCTTGAAAATTTCTATCTCTTCCTTGTTTTCCTGAACCACCTGCACTATCTCCTTCAACTAAATATATTTCACATTTATCAGGATCTTTTTTTATACAGTCTGCTAATTTTCCGGGTAATATTGTACCTTCTAAAACCCCTTTTCTTCTGATTAATTCCTTTGCTTTTTTTGCTGCCATTCTTGCTCTTAATGCAGTTAATGCTTTTTCAATCATTACTTTTGCTTCAGCAGGATGTTCTTCAAGGTAATATCTTAATTGTTCGTTTGTTATTCTTTCGACAATTCCTTTAACATTATTATTACCAAGTTTTGTTTTTGTTTGTCCTTCAAATTGCGGTTCTGGAACCTTAACTGATATAACTGTAGTTAATCCTTCGTTTAAATCATTACCTGTTAATTTATCTACTTTTAAATTATTTGAATTAATGTAGTCGTTTATTGTTCTTGTTAAAGCAGTTTTAAATCCAATTAAATGAGTTCCTCCCTCAATTGTATTAATATTATTTGCAAATGTTAAAATGTTTGATGAATATGAATCAGTATATTGTAAAGCAATTTCTACTTCATACTCTGCTTCCTCTTTTTTGAAATATACTGGAGAATGTATCGGGGCTTTATTTCTATTTAAATATTCAACAAAAGATTTTATCCCCCCCTCATATTGGAACACTTCCTTATTTTCTTCATTCCTTTCATCAAAAATAGAAATTTTTATTCCTGCGTTTAGAAATGCAAGTTCTCTTAATCTTGAAGCTAATATATCATAATCAAAAACCATACTTGAAAATATTTCATTATCTGGTTTGAACCTAACTTGTGTTCCTGTTTTTTCAGCCGTACTTATTATTTCAACAGGTTTTTCAGGATTTCCTCTTTTATAATTTTGTGAGTATATACTGCCGTTTCTTTTAACTTGAATCTCCATCCATTCTGATAATGCATTAACTACACTTATACCTACTCCATGCAATCCTCCACTAACTTTATATGAATCTTTATCAAATTTTCCACCTGCATGTAATTTAGTTAAAACGACTTCTAATGCTGAAACTCCACTATCATGCTGTTCAACTGGTATTCCTCTACCGTCGTCTTTAACTAATATAGAGTTATCTTTTTTAATTACGATATCAATATTTTTACAGTGACCAGCAACTGCTTCATCAATTGAATTATCAACAACTTCATAGACTAAATGATGCAAACCATGTTCTCCTGTATCTCCAATATACATTGCAGGTCTTTTTCTAACTGCTTCTAAACCTTCTAAAATTTTGATATTTTTAGCTGAGTAGTCTTCATTATTATAAGTAGCTTTTTCATTATTTTGTTTGGTTTGCTCACCCATGGTTTTACCTCTTAAATTTACTCTTCTTTTAATTTATTTTATTGTTTTTTGGATCTTAAAATCAGACCTTTTTTCTATGTTTATATTATAAATGAGAGAGTATTTAAAGCTTACTCTTACGTCGTTAAAACGCATATTTTCATGCATTTACACATTTAGGATAAGAAGAGAAAGTTAGTTGTTTAATATCTGAAAAGACTGACGTTTACTATTGCTTCAACGCCTTTTCCTTTGCCAAATTCTGTTAAACCTTCGCCTGATTTAGCAGTAATCCCTATTTGATCTAAGTTTATTTTGAATATTTCTGCTATGTTTTTTTTCATTTCTTCTTCTATTGGTAAAATCTTTGGTTTAGTGCATTCAATAACAATAGAAATATTATTTATTGCATATCCTTGTTCATCCATTATTTCTTTTAACTCTTTTAAAAATACATCACTTGATCTGTTATCTTTAGGGTATGTTTTTCCTATTGAACTTCCTCCAATTGCGCTTGAAATTGCATCCCATAATGCATGATAAACAACATCTCCATCAGAATTAGATAGAACTTTAATATTTGGTATTTTAACACCTCCTAATTTGAAAAGACAGCCTTCTTTTAATTCTTTTTCAGTTAGGGCATATTTATGCTGGTCTGTTCCAATTCCGTTTCTATATCCATTGATGACAGGTAACAAAAAAGAAAGTGACGGTAGTATTTTTTTATTAGTTTTATATTTATATGTAGTACCCATTTTTACTACCAATTCTTTTTTCAGTTATATCAATTTTTTTTATTATAGCGTTTGTGAATATTTCTCTAATTAGATTTACATTTTCAATGAATTTTGAATGTGTTTTTTCTAGAATATTACTAACTCTTGTGATTATGTTACCTATTCTTTTTTGTTTTAAATTATTAATTTCGGTTGAAAAAATATCTACTTTTTCAGAATCCCATTCAGGATATCCAAATTTATCAATTAAATACAAAAGCCCATTTGCATGTGCTTCAGCAATTTCATACGCCCAAGTGGTTTTTCCATATATTGATGCTTCTCTTCTTGCAGTTATTTTATCAAACCATAAACCTAGTTTGTGTCTTTGAGGATATTTTGCTAATCTTGCATAAGTGGTAAACGTTTTAAAAAATATTGTTGCTTCTTTATCAAGCTCTTCCTCTATTTTTTTAATTCTTTCTTTAATTAAATATCCTTTAATTTCAGTAGAATCTTGTGAAAAAACATTAATTAATTCTAGTATTTGAATGAATTCTGAATTTATAGTTAAATAATCTTGAAAAGAGGGATTTTCTGGGATTGATGTATAAAAGTCTTTAGTTATTTCAAATAAGTTGGAGTGTAATTTGTTAAGTTCTATTATATTTAAGCCTATAATTTGATCTGGTATCATCTTTTCAAATTCGTCTGCTAAACAATTGAATTCATTTGCAGTGTCCCATTGTTTTCGCATAAAAGTTAATAGTCGTTGAAAATTATTTGAAGTATTTGCTCCCTTTAAATATTCCTTCAAAAATTTAGGGTTTCTTGGATTACAAATTAAATGGTTCCCAGTTGCAATAATAGCAGGATCTCTTTTAGCAATTCTTTCCATAATTTCAGCAGTTTTCATATTTATCTCCCTCCACTTAGTTTAATTATTAATAAAGATAATATATTTGTGTGTGCTTATATATTTAAATGTTTGTTTTTTCTAGTTTTTTCCATTCTGTTTCTCTATGGGTTTTAAATATATTGGGTATTTAATATTATTTTAATTTTAATGGGGTGATTTAATGGCAGGGAATTTAATTGCGTGTTTAGGGCCTATGTTTTCAGGTAAAACAGAAGAACTTGTTAGATTAGTTAATAGAGAAAAATATGCAGGTAGAACTTTTAAAGTTTATAAACCAAAAAAAGATAATAGGTATGATATAACTGATGTAGTTACTAATAATGGGATAACTATTCCTGCTAATGTAATTAAAGAAGATGGATATCAGATAATTATAGATTTTTCTGAATTCCCAGTAACTGATATTTTTATTGATGAAATACAGTTTTTTGAAAGTAAAATAATAGATCATATAAGAATATTATTATCTTTTGGTAAGAATATTTATTATTCTGGTCTTTCAACTACTTCTGAAAATAAACCTTTTCCATTTAAAGATGCAGATCCAAATACAGGTTGTCCACATATGGGAGATTTGTTGGCAGGCATTCATCATTCTCAAATTATAGTCCATAATGCGTTTTGTTCAAAATGTCAAGCAGAGGCTTATTTTACTCATGCTATTATCGAAAAAACAGAAGCAATTAAAGTAGGTGGAAAAGAGGATTATGAAGCACTTTGTTCAAAATGTTATCATGAGGTCATGCCTCTAATTATTCCAGATTATTATTCTGAGGATATAAAAGAGAAAATACGAGAATTACAAAGATTACATGGATGGAAAGAGCAAATTTAACCAAACATGATAAGTTCAGGTTTTAATATTAATATTGCGCCTAATATCAACATAAGTATGCCTCCTATTAAATGAGACATTCTACTATATTTAGTTGAGATTCCAGTTATTTCTAAGGTTCTCATTGCGACTATAAATATAATTAAATCATCTAATAGAAATATAAAAACATATAAAACTAAATATGCATAATATTCAAAAGCAGTTAAATTGCTTAAAGATAATATATTTGTATAAACAGCAGGAAAACCAGCAGAACAAACTAATTCAACAACATTAACTGCAAAAGCTAAAATTATTAATCCAATTAATGCAAATACAATATGTTCTTTATGAACAATATTTTTTAAATTATCAAAAATCTTTTGTCTTTTTTCATCACCAGTTACTTTACAAACACCTTCAATATTGGTTTGATATTTTTTTAAATTATAAAGTCCTGCACCAATTGCAACTAATCCAATGACTAATCTTATCCACCATATAAAACCTACTAATAAAAATAAGTTTAACCATGCAGCCATTATAATAAAATATACGAGTGCAGATGCACCTATAAAGACCCCCCCAAAGAGCCATCTTTTAAATCTATTTTCAATACCTAATAATAATGTAATCAAAAATAATAACACCCACATTGCACAAGGGTTAAAACCATCTAACGCTGCAATCATAATTGTTAATACTGGGAGAGAAACGGTTTTTACATCTATTTCTCCAAAAAAAGGAAGGTCTATTATATCTCCATTTGTTTGCTTAATATCTAAAATTGCTTGTTCAATGGATTTTCCTGTCGTTTCTTCACTATTCCATCCTTTAAAGTAGTTATCTCCAACAATTGTAAATGGTACTCCAGTTACAGTAGTATTAAGTTTATCAGCCATTTTGATCATTAAATCAAAATTTGTTTTGTTTCTGCTAACTTCAAATTCATGAATATTAAGATTTGAATATTTAATTTCTAAGGTTTCTAAAAAGTCTTTTTCATGTTCACAATGTGGGCATCCATGAGACCAAAATAAATACAAATCTACTTGTTCTGATTTCATTGGGGAATGTCCTAACATATCTGGAGATGCAAAAGTAAAACTAATTAATAACAATAAAATAAGTGTTATGTTGATTTTTTTATTTATCATTTAATCATCTATTTTTATTTTCATCTAAAATTTTTTGAAGTTTGTCTTCTTCAATTTCTCCATAAAGTCTTAAAAATTCATTGTTATCTTTATCTAAAAAAACAAAGGTAGGTAATTTATCATTAATATTATATTTTTTAACCATTTCTTTGTCATTATCATAATCATAATATTCTGTATGCAACCAAGGATTTTTTTCTTCAAGTTTTTTCCATCTTGGTTTCATAATTAAGCAACCTTGACACCAGACAGCCCCAAACTTTAATACTTTCATTTAATCACCAGTAATTATATTATGAATTTATGTTCTCCCCAATATTATTTAAATATTTCTATCTGATTTATATTTTTTATATATTTAATAGAAAATTAGACTTTTTAATATGAAAAACATTTATAAACCTCTGTGTATATATACAATACTACTTATTATTAGGTATATTTTAGATAATAATTAAAGGTGAGGATTTATGAAAGTAGTTATAGGAAATAAAGATGGTAAATCATACCAAGTTGAAGTTCCACAAGAAAATATTGGAACATTAATGGGTAAAAAAATAGGAGATACGATTGAAGGAAGTCAAATTGGAGTTACAGGTTATTCCTTTAAAATTACAGGGGGAAGTGACTTAAGCGGGTTTCCAATGAGATATGATGTAGAAGGGTCTGGAAAACAAAAAGTACTAATGTCCAAAGGACCTGGATTTAAGAAAAAATCTGCTGGAGAAAGAAGAAAAAAAATGATTCATGGAAAACAAATTGGTCAAGATGTAAATCAAATAAATGTAATAGTTACAAAAGAAGGACCTACATCTCTTGGAAAATTATTTGGTAAAGAAGAAGCTCCTAAAGAAGCAACAGAAGAAAAACAATAAGGTGAGGTATTGCAAGCTGAAGTAAATATAGGATTATTAGGTCATGTAGATCATGGAAAGACGTCAATTACAAGAGCACTTAGTGGAGTTTGGACAGATACTTATAGTGAAGAACTAAAAAGAGGAATTTCAATAAGGATAGGGTATGCTGATACTACCTTTTATCATTGTTCAAAGTGTAATAAATATGGAGTCAATGATAAATGTTGTGGTAAAAAAAATACTGAATTAAGAAAAGTTTCTTTTTTAGATGCACCAGGTCATGAAACACTTATGGCAACAGCAATTTCAGCTTCAAGTATAATGGATGGAGTTTTATTAGTTATTGCAGCAAATGAAAAATGTCCACAGCCCCAAACAAAAGAACATTTGATGGTTTTGCAAGCATTAGGAATATCTAAGATTGTAGTTATACAAAATAAAATAGATTTAGTTTCAAAAGAAAAAGCAATAGAAAATTATAAAGAAATAAGATTTTTTTTAGATGATTTCGGTTTTAAAGAAGCACCTATTATTCCTATGTCTGCTAATTTTGAAACAAATATTAGTGCATTAGTTGAAACTATAGAAAAAATAATTCCAACACCAAAAAGAGATGAAACACTACCTATTAAATTATTTGTGGCAAGATCCTTTGATATAAATAAACCCGGATCTAATCTTGATAAGTTAGTTGGGGGAGTAATTGGGGGGTCTGTTATACAAGGCAAAATTAAAATTGGAGATATTGTAGAATTATCTCCAGGTATTAAAAAAGCAATAGATAGTGAAGAAATTAATCCAATAAATTTAAAAGTTGAAAGTTTATATTCTGGGAATAAATCTGTAAAAGAAGTTATTCCTGGGGGGCTAGTTGGAATTGGAACTAAACTTGATCCTGCAATTACGAAAGGAGACAGATTAATTGGAAATGTTATATTACAACCCGGATTAATAGATAAACCTAAAGAGATTATAAATATTGGATATCAGTTGTTTAATAGAACAGATTTTGATAATCCTCCTTTAAAAATAGGAGAACCTTTAGTTATAAGTATTGGTACTGCAACCACACTTGGAGTAATATCCAAAATAAAAGGAGATGAAATGACGGTTTCATTAAAAAGATCTGTTTGTGTTGATGAAGATTCTAAAATTGCCATAAGTAGAAGAGTAGGCCAAAGATGGCGTTTAAGTGGTTTTGGTGTATTAAGTGGATAATTTATTAAATAGAACAAATGAGATTAAAAGTTTGTGTTATATCTGTAATGAACCTGCAGCTATTTCTTGTATATTATGTGGAAAATCAGTTTGTACCAAACATCAAAAAGAAGGAATTTGTGTTGCTTGTATTAAAGGTAAATTTATCAAATAATTTTATTTTTTAATTCCAAATGGGATATGATATGCAGTGCTAGTACTTTTACCATATGGTCTTACAATTATTTGAATTCTTCCATATTGCCAAGTAGTAATTGAAGATACTTCAGTAAATTCTAAATCAAATTCTTTTATTTCTCCTCTTTCTAAATAAAAAGTTTGAGGAGTAACTTGTGTTTGAGTTGTTAATACCTCTCCACTTTCACTATATATTGGAGTAGGGATTAGATGTATTTCTAGTAAATCTGTTTCTAAATTGTGGATTTGAAATGTTTTAGAATCACCTATTCTAGGTGAATTGAAAAATGCATTTTGGGGATAAGTTGCAATTGGGCAATGAAGTGCTTTTAAAGTATTCAATTTTCCGGCCCCCTCTTTAAATACAGAGTTTCCTAAAGGTGTTGCGCTTAACATTAATTTTGATTTTATTTGAGTGTTTGTTAATCCAGGGTCTTCACTTTTAATTAATGCAGCTGCACCTGCAACTTGGGGTGCTGCCATAGAAGTTCCAGTTGAATTTGTATACACTTCATCATAAATATCACGGATACCTATGTAATCTCTCCACCATTCTGAATCATAAGCAACTGCAGCGATTATATTTACCCCCGGAGCAACTAAATCTGGTTTCAATATCCTATTATCTACTGGGCCTATAGAAGATTTATAATATATATTATCAAATTTATCAATTGCTCCAACTGTTATAACATCTTCGATATCTCCAGGAGAAGTTATTGAACCATGACCATAAGTTCCTCCATTTCCTGCAGATTTAACTACCAACACTCCACAATCAGCTGCATGTTGAACTGCAATTGAATCTGGTGTTGTTCCATCTGATCCTAAATAATAGCCTAAACTTAAAGAAAGAATATCAACATGATCTGAACAGTCTCCATCTTCATTTGGATCTGCAGCATAATTTATGCCCCTTAATACATAAGATTGCATACCATATCCTCCAGAGTCCAATGCTTTTATTGCCCATATATCTGCATCTGGTGCGTTTCCTATATATCTATTAGAACCTTGTCCAGTTCCTAAAGCAATTGATGCACAATGAGTTCCATGTCCATTTAAATCAGTAACATCTGAAGTATCAGGAACACTACCCCTAACATTCATTTGTTTTGTTATTTTTCCTTCAAAATCCATGTGAGTAGTATCAATACCTGTGTCTACAAATGCAATTTCAATTCCGTCACCTTTAACATGAGATATATATGGGAAGAGAGTAATGCATTCTTGATATGTTCCAATACCAATATTTACATCATAACAATGTTCATAAAAACTTAACATATTCCAAACATCTTTTGTTTTTGTATTCTGTGTTGAAACATCTAATTCAGCAGTTATTAAATTATCTGGATATACTTTTCTTACACAAGGATTTTTTGAAATGTCATCAACTAAATACCAAGGAGTTTCAATTACAAGTAAATTTGTATTTTTATAATAATTAACAATTCGTCCCTCTTTTTTAAATAAGCTTCTTATGTCAATCATACAATTTATAGAATCAACTTTTAATATCATACTAGTAAGCTTAGGTATTTTACCTTCTTCAACTATTGAACTTATAATCTCTCTATTTCCATTTTTAAAATTAATATTAAATTCATTTTCATATATTTCATATAAATAACTAGTTTGTTTATAGGATCCTTTAGGAATTTTAGGGTATTTATAATAATCGCTTGTCCAACCTATATAGTGATTATCATCATCAAGATTATATCCAAAAAATGAAATCTGAAATTCACAATCTTCAGGACAACTATCTGGAGTTTCACATTCATATTCACATTTTTTATTTCCACAACTTTCAATAAATCTTCCTTTTTCACAAATGTACCCTTCAATTATACATTGACCTTCATCAACACATCCATGATAGTAAATACATCCCCCTGGACAAGCCTCGACTACTTGATTTAAAGGAGGAGTTAAAATTAATTGTTGCTGTTCTTCATAGTAATCTCTAAAGCTACTTTTAGGTCTATATACTTCGGCAGGAGGTAAAGGTGAAGGCCCAACTGCAGATAGTTTATTAAGAGAACCAATATCTAGAGATATGAATGCTAAACATAAAAATAATATAAGAATAAATGTAGAGATAATTGCCATCTCATTCCTAATATTATTAATAGCCACATACATCACATATATATGTATTGTTTTACCAATAAAAACCTTTCGTATATTAAAAACTTGTAATTACAAATATAAACTTTCGTATTTTAATTTAATTGGTGAGTTTATGAAATTTAATATACTATTTGTATTACCAATAATGTTCTTATTGATATTTGGTTGTATTAATTCATCTGTTGATGAGGAATTAAATGCAAATGAAGAAAATGAATCTAATAATATTCAAAATAGTTCTATAGAACAATCACATCAAGTAGGTGGGATTGTAAATAGAGCATTGGATTCTGATTCTGTTGATTTAAATAGCATTTTATCTCTTAAAAATAATTTAGAATATAAGGCAACATATACTACAGTTTTTTTAGATAAAGACAAAGTTATAACTGGAAATATTATTATTTATTCAAAAGGAGATAAGTATAGACACGATTCAATAATTGGGACTGAAGAGACGATAGTTTCATTGTATTTAATCCCAGAAGGTAATTATTCATGTATTGATGCAATTGGTAATGTTGTGTGTAATACTCTTAAAACGTCTAGTAATCCAAATGTTTTTTTTGATAATTTAGATTCAGCACAAATAGTTAAATTACCTACGAGAACTGTTATGAATAAAACAGGTATTTGTTTTATGTTTTCAAATGATTTGGAAACCATTGAACAGTGCTTTTTAGATACAGGCGCGCAATTATATTTACATATAACAAATTCAGATGGAACAGAATTTACACAGTCTTTAAAAAATATTGATTATAATGTAGGGGATTCAGTTTTTGAATTGCCACAATAAGAATGAATTTTAAATAAAAAAAAATTAAAAGAAAAATAAAAAAAGGTCAAAAGACCTTTTGTTATTTTTTAGATCATTGCCCAATCTATATATTTTAAGATCTATCTATATCTGTTGTGTATCTATAAGGACCGTAATAATACTCGTTTCCTTCAACTGATATTTGATTTATTTCGGAGAAATCATCCATTGAATATGCAATTATATTTTGTCTAGTTATTACATATAATACATTATCTGCATATATGTTTCTAACTGCATTTTCATTTATTATTTTTCTCATACCTATTTTATTATTTTTTATCTCAAATACATAGTTTTTACTTCCCATAGGTAATATAACAAAATTTTCATTTGGATTCCATAAGAAAGCATGATGATTATATAATGCTTCGCTCCATCCTTCTTCTGTTATAAATGAATCTAATTCTGTTGGTTTACTTGGGTTTGAAACATCAAAGAGAGATAATTTCATTTTCCAGTCTTCTTGTCCAACACCTAGTAATTTACCTTCTCCTATTGGATGTAAATATGTTGAATATCCAGGTATTTTTAATTCTCCTTTAACTTCTGGATTTGAGGCATTAGATAAATCAATAACAAATAATGGATCTATTTGTCTAAAGGTAACAATATATCCAGTTTCGCCCATAAATCTTACTGCATAAATTCTTTCACCTTCAGCTAATCCAGTTATTCTTGAAAGTTCACCCATGTTCTCATCTAAGATTATCAATCCATTTTCTGAATTAACTCCAAAATCAAATGTATATGCAGCTCTTAAATTATGATCATATTCATCCATCGAAAATTGGTTTAATAATCTTCCAGGAATGGTGGCAGTTTCGCTCATATTTAAGGCACCCAATTCATAATTTATCTTTAAAATTCCAGTATATTCTTTTTTCTCTGGATTTGAGGATAAATATAAAGAATACCCTTTAGTTAATTTATTTTGTAATTCTGCTTTTGCTTCTAGTGTTAACCCATAATAAATTTCTTGTATTAAATTATTAAATTCTAAAGCTTTTGCTGCGTCTGATATATTTAAAGAATTTAAATAAATTAATCTTTCATACTGGGTTTCAGATAAAATATCTTCTCCCTGCTCTAAAAGATAATAAAACATAACTTCACTATCTGATTTTATTTTATGCATTCCAAAATAAATATTTTCATTTGATACATATACATTTGAGGAATAGGGACCCATAAATGTTTTTTTATCAATTACTTCTCCGGTTTCTATTTTAATAGAGATGATATCATAAAAAACTTGAGCGTCTATATTTCTAGGTAGATAAATGTTGTCATAATTTATGTTAATTTCTTTACATATTTCATTACATACTGTTAATGGTTTTGGGATATAAGGGTAGTTTGGATATTCCATTAAAATTAAGTACACAATTCCATCTTTCATTCTAGAATCAATATATGTAGAATTTAAATTTGCATACCATTTTGTATTTCCTTCTTTATCAATCACATTAATTTTATTATATGATAATGTCATTATAGAATTTTCGTGTTCATATAAACCTTGTCCATATTCAGTGTTTATAGTTTTATATACTTCCATATCTTTTGTAGGAAATGAATTAATTAAACTTAATTTGTTGCTATTTAGATAGTAGATTTTATTACCTGTTAAACTGTCAATTTTAACAATATCTAATTCATCAATGCCTAAAACTTGAACATTTGTTGTAGAATAATCTGAAGGACTCGCTTTTGTCATAATACTTTCTGCCATTATTGCATCTGTTTCAAATCTTATTAAATTTGTACTCCCATAATAATAAGGCTGTTCAGATAATTTTATTGCATTTTCAATATTTTCTATTGTTTTAGCAGGAAAAAAATCTAATTCTTTTTCAGCATCAAATAAATTCAGAATACTTCTATTTTCGTGTGGTTCTATAAATGTACATCCATTAAGCATTAAGAAAATAAATGCAGTCAATCCAAATACTAAAATTATTTTTCTCATTTAATCTCCTCCAAGATTTATATTATCTTTTGTGAACTCTTTCATTTAAAAATATTGATACTATTGTTCGGAACTTAAGAATCTGTTTTATCTAATTCTTCAGCAGTTTTATTTGTTAATTCTATTAGAGTAGTTAAGGATATTTTAGAATCAGTAATACAAAATAGGATTAAATTATTTATTGGTCTTACGAAAAAAAGATCTTTACCTGAACGTGCAACTAAATAATCAGTATTTCCAGTTTTTGCTTTTGTCTCAATTATTTTAACTGCTTTGATCATTCTAGATACTAATACTGCAACGAGGGATTTATTAATGTTTTTATCAAATGATGACGCAAGTGTTTTTCCATCCATTTGTATTATTGATGCATTTTTTATTTTTTCGTTTTTTAAAGAATTTAAAATATCAACTATCCCTTTTTTCTTAACTACAGGCATAGTCGTTTTCTTAAGGATTCCCCCTTCTATTATCAAATTTTCATCTAAGTTTTCTGTTAAATATTTTTCAATTGTCCAACTTCTCCAAGTTCTTGGGATATCAATTAACATTTCTTTTCTAATTTCTCCTTTCTCTTTTAATAATAAATCAAATTTAATTTTCCAATTTTTCCATATATCAGTTGCAGTTTGTATTTTTTTATCTATCGTGCCAATATTAAAGTCACATCTATTGATACTTTGTTCTATAATATTTTTTGCGGTTCTTTGATCATTTTTTTGAATCAAGGCTTTAATTCTAGAAATAGGTATGGAATATATCAAGTCTTGTTCATCAGAAACATCAATTTTTAATTCAAGGGCTTGTTTTATTTTAATATCAACTTCTTCTATTTTTTTTTCGAGTTCTTTTAAGTTTTCTAAATTAACTTTTTTTGCTATTTTCTGTGCACTCTCATAATATCCTGTTTTTAATACACTTCCTTTGAAGAAGTCTTCAGCAGAAAAGTAGATAGAAATTATGCCTAATGAAAGCAAAAATGCACTTATTCCGTTTAATGGTTCTAAAGTTAAATTATATCCAATTAATTCTAAAATTATAATTTCTTCTTTGATTTGAGAGTTTGAAATAAGAAGTATAATTGTTCCGATTAAAGATAGAATAATTCCCAATATAAAGTATTGTTTGAACTTAGGATTTGCTTTTCCAAATAATTTTTTTTTAATTAAAGAAAAATCTTCTCCTTTAGAAGTACCAATTATAGTATTCCATATTAGTGATACTATGGTTTGAAACAATCTTAGTAAAATTATAATTAAAGCACCAGTTAATGCTAATGCAATAAAATAATTAGAAAAATCAAAAAAAAATGTAAACACACTATTAATAAATGCTAAAATACCAAAGGTTATTGGTGTTGTGCCAAGTGAGAATGTTTCTACTGAAACATAAA
>Ga0334889_1003665_pt1 | contig 14770 bp, 8 predicted proteins | sample GraSluR1_MG_2_FD_207222 | JGI IMG/M metagenome (GOLD analysis project Ga0334889, IMG submission 207222) | Sludge microbial communities from methane-producing bioreactor in Wageningen University, Netherlands - Granular Sludge_8_08-R1 | ecosystem: Engineered > Bioreactor > Anaerobic > Unclassified ... | reverse complement strand
CTTGCCGGTGCCGCCGGGCGGTGCGGTCGTACACGACAAACTCCCACGCCGTCGTGCCTGTGACGTTCACCTCCCGAGCCATCGGTTCGTAGCGAACGCGGTACGTCTTGTTCTCCGGGCCCGATACGGTGAATCCTCGCCGCGAAGCCCGATCCTGATAGACCGACGTGGCCGTGCCGTCCGACCTGCGAATCTCCAACCGCGCGGTTGAGAAATCGAGCGGCTCGGCCGCTGCGGGCACGTCCAGCTCAATGACGGACTGATAGAACCGCAGGCGGACGGTATCGCTCGCCACGCGCCGATCGGGCTCCGTCGCCTGAGATTCCCTCCAGGCCCCATGAACCCCACCCCGGTCCCGTTGACCGATTGCCCGGTAGGCCGTCGCTCGGGCACGTAGCTCCGTCCCGGGGGTTTGGGTCTGAAAATGATGCGCGAATTCGAAATGCCCCCTGTGTCCGGCCTCCGAGACGATGCTCGCTTCTCCCAGATCGAGAACCGAGTACGATACGATTCCCTCCGGGTTGAGCGGATAGTGGGTGAAGGGCTTGAAGATCACGAAATTGAACCGGACTTCCTCGCCCACGTGAACCATCTGGGTGCCCGCCACCGACCAGTCGCCCTGCGCCCGCGGCCCGGTGCTTGTGGCCAGGGAGCCGCCGAAACAGCCGGTCAGGCCGACCAGGCCGATCCATGCCGGGACGAAACCGCCCCACTGCCGTCGGACCACGTCAGGGACCTCCGCGTCGGGTGCTGCGGGTCGGCGCACGCGAGCCCGCGCTCCTCTTGCCGTTCGATGGGGACGCCCTGCCGGAGCCTCGCCCGTTGCACGCTCGTTTCTGCAACCAGGAGGCCAGGTCGGCTTCGCACTGGAAAAGCGCGTCGTAGCCGTAGTTGCCGCCGGCGTAGTCGCAGTCCCCCGCCTTGTACTCTCGGCAGATCTTGGGGCGGGTCTCATACGTGCCGCAGAGGTTGTCCGGCCGAAGGTGCCGGCACGCCGTCGGAAGCTGGATGTACCAGTCCCCATCCTCGATGAACACGGTCACCCCCTGGTGCATCAGATACCACCGGATGTCGTCGAAGTCCCGCGGAGTCTTCGGCTTGTCGAGCGGCAACGCCAGGTACTTGCAGCAGGCGCCCGTGCAATGCTCACAACAGATCGATCCCATGCCCTCACCATGTTCGATGGACAACCCTGCCCTGCCCGGAGCCCCCCTCCCGTCAGCAAGGTCAGCCCTTGCCCTCCACGTCGACAGTATCGTGGCATCACGGGAACGCGCCAACCCCGCTCTTGCACGCCTGCGCGTCGATCCATCGCGCGAAGGCCCCAAGCCCTCGCGTCTCCTCCCCCGCAGTCCAATTCGGCGGAGCACCCCAGCCCGCAATGAGGCCGGCATCCAGAAGCATCGAACCCGGCCACCCGCTGCAGACTACCACCCCGAGATGCCGCGGGCTCCGCCGTGCAGATGCATGTTGGCCGGACGCCGACCGCCAGACCGCCTCCGCGGGTAGCCCCCGAAGCTGCGTCGACCCCGTGATATATGCGGGAATGACCCGTCATATAGCACGGCAAACGAGAATGGACGCCCGTCTGCTCTCTGAAAAAAGGGACGAGACCCTCACACAGGCACCTCGATGATCCGCCCTGGCGGACAGTCAAGGAAGGATCTGGGGCGGGACGGCGGCGCCATCCTACGCACAGCCGGCGATGGCAGCGCAGCGTGATGCAGAACTTCACCCTCCTGCAAGCGATCGACCAATCGCCGGGCGGATGCCAATCCTGACGCGTGGGGAGTACGATAACCCAGGCCACAACGGCCCAAGGAGACCGGCCTTCCCATGGACCTCAAGCCGACGAGCGAACTTCTGCTCCGGAACGTCCACGCCCTGCATGGCCGGAACGTCCTGGTCGTCGACTCACCGGGCGGCGAGATCGCCCCGGTCCTGCACGATCATCAACCGGCCGCCGACATCGTCTTGTGGCAGTCAGACTATGCCGACTTCCGCCATGCCTGCCGCCTGGCCGGCGCCCCGCCATGCCCCAAACCCATCCCCGGCCACCTGGCCGCCGGACGCTGGCCGATCGTCTTTGACGCCTGGTATCACAAGCAGGCCCAACCGCACGACCTCTCCATCGTATACCTGCCGAAGGGGCGGGACCGGCTGCGGCTCCTACTCTCCTGCGTGTCGGCCGCGACGGAGCCCGACGGGCGGATCCTGCTGGTCGGGCCCAAACGAGGAGGCATTCGATCGGCGCGGCAGGACCTGGAGGCCGAATTCGGGCACGCGGAGCCGCTGGATGCCGCCCGACACTGCGCGCTTCTTGCGGCACAACGCCCGGCAGAGCAACCCAGCGGGCAGACACGCCCCACCGATCTGAGAGATTTCGGCGTCGAGTGCTCCCTCGAAGCGGCAGGCGTGCCGCTGCGGCTCTCGTCGTACCCCGGCGTGTTCAGTCATGGGCGACTGGACGACGGTACGCAGATGCTCCTTCAGACTCTCGAGCGGCCGCTGCCCGGTCCCGTGCTTGACTTCGGATGCGGGTGCGGCGTCATCGGAACGTGGCTCGCCCGTCGCTGGCCGGACACCCTCGTGGACATGGTGGATTCCGACGCCCTGGCCCTTGCCGCCGCGCAGCGTACCGTGGAGCTGAACGGCCTATCCGCCGGGCTGTGGGCCTCGGACGTGCTGTCCGACGTGGACGGCGGCTACGGTGCGATCGTCTCGAACGCGCCGTTCCACCACGGCGTGGAGACCGAGACGCGTCTGGCGAAGCGGCTGTTCAGGGAGGCGGCCGCGCGCCTCCGGCCAGGCGGCATCCTGCGGATCGTGGCAAATCGCTTCCTGCGTTACCCCGCCCTCCTCAAGGCCGTCTTCGGCTCCTGCCGGATCGTGTCCGAGGATTCCCGGTACCGCGTCTACGAAGCCCCGGCGGCCGTCAGGGGACCGTGATCAGCGGAGCTGCTCCGTGTGGCGCAACGTGTAGACCTCATTCGCTTCGTCGCCGCGGTAGACATCAACCCACACATGCGGACCCTCGACGCGGAATTTCGCGAAGGTGCTTCGCGCTCCATCATCGCCGCGCCCGCGAGAATGGCCTACGTCGATTTGCCAGACGCCGTTGATCTTGGCGACGGACGCGTTGTGCGTGTGGCCGCAGATAAACGCCGTCACGTTGTGCTTGCGGAGCAGTGTCCAGAAGCGATGCCTGCGCTCGGGGTCGCGGTCCAACGACTTCCCGACGTGTCGAAGACGACCGTTGTCCATGTCTGAGATGGGGAACGCGGGCTCATGCCCGAAGACGAAGATGTGCTTCTTGTCCGTGCTTTCGAGGTCCTCCACGAGCCACTCATAAAGTGGGTCTGAAACGGTGCCGTTGGGGTGGTTCATGTCCGTCTGGCCATCGAAGTACTGGTTGATCGCCACGAAATGTGTGTTTTCGTGGTCAAACGAGTAGCACGTCTCTGATGCACCAGGCGGGCCGCAACGAACGATTCGGGGAAGAGTGTTGCCTCCGGCGTTGTACTGTCGGAGCCAGGTCATGTGTTCGGGCGCATCGCCTTCATGGTTTCCGGGTGCATCGTACCAGGCGTAGTCCGGCCCCATTACCTGGTCCAGTGTCGCCCGGACGCGTGCGGGCGGTTCCATATCGCCCGGGGAGATCATGAAGACACCCGGGCCGAGGGTCCTGATCGCATGGCAGACGCCGAGGAAATACTCCCGCCCCGGATACTCGGGCGGGGTGAACATCCTCGCGTCGGCGGTGGCATCGAATGAGAAGCTGGGATCGCCCGGCAGTGCCGTGGCGCAGCCGACCAACCCTGCGGTAACTGCGGTCGAAATGAATACGACGGCCAGCCGATACAAGAGGCGCTTCAGGCCCGGAACTGGGATTCGACGGTGGGTCATGTTGCAACACTCCATTTGACAGCATGTTAGGACAGACGGCGTCCGGCGCCAAGGGCCCGCCCCTGGGCTTGCGGCCTCGTCCGAAAACCCGCTTGACAGGCCGCGAAAACGTGCTATATATACGTTGCTGTTGGGCCCGTCGGCGGGCCCGTGCTGAGGTCGACGTGACAATCGGTTGCTGCGTGGCCGCTGTGAGGGTAACGGCGGCACCGATCGGCCACCGGGTTCGATCGGGAGCGTATGCGAACCGGCGATTCGTCGGCTCTTTTTTTCGCTCGACGCGAGCGAAATCCGCAAAGGCCGGGGATTTTGGTGTTGACACACCGGTTATTTGCGGTACAAGTGTAAGGCTCTGCGGGTTTGTGCCCAGAGCGGCTCTTTGACAAGTGAACAGGTTGTTCGTCGTGAGGATGTGACACCGCCCGTCCGGGCGCTCAACCGGGCGGGGGGTGAACGCCGCGCGGTCCCGGGGCCACAGCACCGGGGCGGCGGCGATTGGGTGTGACGGTCCGGACCGGCCAGGTCCGGGCCGTGCCTGCATCCTTACGAGCGCTATGGATGTAGGCCTTCGTCTATCGGATTTCGCACCTTCGCCTCGGCGAGGGTGAGGAAAGCGATAATCAACCGAAGAGTTTGATCCTGGCTCAGAACGAACGTTGGCGGCGTGGCTAAGGCATGCAAGTCGAACGGGCCTGAGTTGAGAGCAATCAAGATTCAGGTTAGTGGCGGACGGGTGAGTAATACATGGGTAACGTACCCCGGACTCTGGGATAGCGGCGGGACTTCGGTCCCTTTGCGAAAGTGCCGGTAATACCAGATGACCCCGCGGGATCGCATGGTTCTGCGGGCAAAGCTCCGGCGGTCTGGGAGCGGCCCATGGCCTATCAGCTAGTTGGTGGGGTAACGGCCTACCAAGGCTACGACGGGTACCGGGTGTGAGAGCACGACCCGGCACATCGGAACTGAGACACTGTCCGGACACCTACGGGTGGCTGCAGCAACGAATATTCCGCAATGGGCGAAAGCCTGACGGAGCGACGCCGCGTGCAGGATGAAGGCGCTTTGCGTCGTAAACTGCTGTCAGGGGTCAGAAATTTTGATCAGCCCCAAAGGAAGCCTCGGCTAACTCCGTGCCAGCAGCCGCGGTAATACGGAGGAGGCAAACGTTGTTCGGAATCACTGGGCTTAAAGCGCGTGTAGGCGGAACGGTAGGCGTCTTGTGAAAGCCCCCGGCTCAACCGGGGAATGGCTGGGCGAACCCCCGTTCTTGAGGCAGGTAGAGGCGAGCGGAACCATGGGTGGAGCGGTGAAATGCGTAGATATTCATGGGAACGCCGGTGGCGAAAGCGGCTCGCTGGGCCTGTTCTGACGCTGAGACGCGAAAGCGTAGGGAGCAAACAGGATTAGATACCCTGGTAGTCTACGCTGTAAACGATGCGCACTAGGTACGAGAGGTTCTGACGCCGATCGTGCCGAAGCAAAAGTGGTAAGTGCGCCGCCTGGGGAGTACGGCCGCAAGGCTAAAACTCAAAGGAATTGACGGGGGCTCACACAAGCGGTGGAGCATGTGGATTAATTCGAAGCAACGCGAAGAACCCTACCTGGGCTTGACATGCACGGATGCTCTTCCCGAAAGGGGAGTAGGCTGCCTTCGGGTGAAACGTGCACAGGTGCTGCATGGCTGTCGTCAGCTCGTGCTGTGAAGTGTCGGGTTAAGTCCCTTAACGAGCGAAACCCCTGTCGCTAGTTACCAGCGGTTCGGCCGGGGACTCTAGCGAGACTGCCGGCGTTAAGCCGGAGGAAGGTGGGGATGACGTCAAGTCCTCATGGCCTTTATGTCCAGGGTGTCACACGTGCTACAATGGGCGCTACAAAGCGAAGCGAGACCGCGAGGTGGAGCCAATCGCATAAAAGCGCCCCCAGTTCGGATTGGAGTCTGCAACTCGACTCCATGAAGTTGGAATCGCTAGTAATCGCGAATCAGCCACGTCGCGGTGAATGTGTTCCTGAGCCTTGTACACACCGCCCGTCAAGTCATGGAAGCTGGGAGCACGCGAAGTCCGCTTAGCGAACCGAAAGGAAGCGGCGGCCGACCGTGAGCTCGGTGACTGGGACTAAGTCGTAACAAGGTAGCCGTAGGGGAACCTGCGGCTGGATCACCTCCTTTCTAGGGGATTACCTAGAACGGTCCGCCTTTCGCGGATCGTTACGAGGTCAGCGCAGACTCAGGTCGTTGATCCCAACGACCGGCGCCCGGGGAAACCCGGGCGTCCGACGACAACCTGTTTCTTGATATACGACCACCCGTCGTGTCGGCTCGCCCGGCGCGGCGGGTGGTTTTTTTGTGGAAACGCAGAAACTCAAAAACGCAAAAACGATGAGCGCCAGGGTGTAAGGTGCACCTTGGCGCACCATCGCTCCCGCACGGGGTCTACGGCGCAAAGACCCGGGCGAACGCGGCGAAGTCGGCCAGGTCCACGTCGCCCTGGCGATCCACGTCAAACGTGCGAATGCACTCTTCGGCCGTCACGGGCGGTGTCGGCTGCGGCGGCTGGTTCGGCCCGTTGAGACAGCGAGCAAAGGCATCGTAGTCGGCCAGGTCGACATCCCCGTCCGCATCCCAATCGCCGGGAGCCGATTGACGGCCCCAGCGGGCGAGCTGAGACGAAACGACACCGCCCGCGGTCAGGAAGTCACCGCCGACGTACAGCGCGGGTCCGCTGCGCTCCATGCGGCCGAAAATCGACTGAACCCCGGGAAACTGCACGCCGCCGACTCCATCGCCCAGGGCGCGCCATCCTTCCGCATCCCACGCTGCGATGTGGTTGACCGTGATGCCGCCCGCTGTGTCAAACCAGCCGCCGACGTAGAGCGCCTCACCGGAACCGTCATCGAAGACGTGCAAGACGCTCGCGATCGGACCTCCATATACGACCGAAATGCCGCCCCCCAGCGCCGACCACTGGGTCCCGTCCCAGCGGGCGACACCGGCGGCCGGAACTCCGCCCGCGTTGTCGAAGTAACCGGCGGCGTAGAGGGCCGGTCCGCTTCCGTCGTCGAAAACCGCGAGGTCGAAGACCGCATCATCCAATCCGCCACCCACATCATGCCACTGAACGCCGTCCCAGCGAGCGATGTTCTGTACAGGGACTCCGCCGGCCTGGTCAAAGTGACCGCCGACGTAGAGGGAGGGCCCGGTGCCGTCGTCATGCGTCGCTATCGCGTGTGCAAAAGGCTCTGTCCCCAGGCCGCCCAGAAAGCAGGTCCAGCAGTCGCCGTCCCATCGGACGATACTGCAGTAGTTCGTTGGAGAGCACACACTTCGGAACCGGCCGGCGGCATAGAGCGCCGTCGATCCGCCGATGTTGAGGGCCGAAATCGCGCGGACACTGTGGATGTCGGTATACGGCCACCCACCGGGCGTCCGCAGGGCGACCGTCCCATCCCAGCGGACGATACGCCCAGAAATTCCTCCGCCTTCGCCTCGAATGAATCCGCCGATCCACAGTGCCGGGCCCAGAGCCTCGTCGAAAACCGCCATGCATCTCGGCACGCCGAATTCGCCGGCGGCGATGGGCACCCAGTCGTTGCCGGTCCAGCGCGCCGTGTTCTGCCCCGGTGCGCTTCCTGACCAACGGATGCCGCCACCGACGTAAAGGCTGGGGCCGTCTCCACCGTCGTACTCGGCGATCGCCATGACCCCAGTGGGGTCGTACTCGGAGCGCTGGTAGCGTCGGAGCCCAGGGCTACACGGTGACCAAACTTGCCCGTCCCACAGTGCCAGATTCTGAGCGGGCGGGGCATAGTACCCCTGGTCAAAGACACCCCCGGCAAGGAGCATCGTCCGCTGATTTATCGTAATGGACGCCAGGGTCCGGACACTGTACAGTCGGCTCTGATCAAGGTCGGGCCCTACGAGGAGCCAGTCCGCACCGGTCCATTTCGCAATCCCGGAGCAGGCCAAGCCGCCCGCTCTGTAAATGCTGCCGCCGACGTACAGGGCGGGGCCCGTGCCGTCGTTGTGGCAAGCCAGGGTATAAACCCCGCCTTGAACACCCGTGGTGGTGTCGCCCAAAGGCGTCCAGGTTTGGCCGTCCCACTTGGCAACGTCGCCGCTGGGCTGGTCGCCGGCGGTTTCGAACCAGCCGCCCACGTACAATGCGGGGCCCGTCCCGTCGTTCCAGACGGCCATGCCGTTTACGGTGGCGGTGTAGGTCGGAGCGGCCACTCCGGTGCCCAGGGCGGACCACGTGGAGCCGTCCCAGCGGGCGATGTGGCTGGCCGGGATACCCCCCACCTGCGTGAAGAGGCCGCCCGCGTACAGCACGGGGCCTGGGCCTTCATTCGCCGCCAGCAGCGACCGAACCGCGTTGTCTGTTACGCCGCCAACGTCGGACCAGTTGGCGCCGTTCCAGCGGGCAAGATACGCAGATGCGACGCCGCCGGCGGTGGCAAACTCGCCGCCTACATACAGGGCCGAGCCGCCGGGGTGAGCGAAGCCGGCCAACGCGCTGACCACACCGTTGGTGCCCTCGCCCAGCGCCTCCCATTTCACGCCGTTCCAGCGGGCGATGTTCTGCGCCGGCTGACCACCGGCGTGGTCAAACGATCCCCCGCCGTAAAGGGCCGGGCCGGTTCCGTCGTCAAAGACGGCCAAGGCATAGACCACAGCGGTGCCCGTTGAGGAAGTGAAGCCGCCGCCGACGTCGTGCCACTTCTGCCCGTCCCAGCGGACGATGGCCGACGCGGTGGCCGTACCCGCCACGGTGAACTGCCCGCCGATGTACAGCGCAGGTCCGTGGCCGTCGTCAAAGACGATGGAGGCATGGACCGGCCCGTCCGCGCCGGGCACCGGAAACAACTCGGGCGTCCACGACGGCTCGCGTGTGTCCGCCGATACCGGGCAGACGGTGAACACAACCGATGCGAAGAAGACGCAGAGGAATGAATAGCAGGCAGGTCGGAAGCGGTCAGACTCCTTCATGGTTATCCCCTTCTTCTCGAGGGTCAAAGGTCAGGACCATGCTTCGGATTCCGATAGGGTAGCACATTGTCAGATGCCAAAGAAAGAAAATCCGTACCGAAACCGCAGGAAATTCCGTTACAGGGAGGCTTTGTGCTCGTGGCTTTGCGTTGGCGTCGGGAAGAACAGAACACACGGAAAGCACTGCCGCTCCCTCACCGGGGACCGAATCTCGCAGCGCGTCGTGTCTACGCCCTCACCTACCCGTGGCTCCCCAGCACCCGAACCTTGAACCCCAGCATCTGCGACAGCGACACCATTTCCTCAAAGATGTCCCCGTACGCCACCGCAATATGGTTGCTCATGTAGTGGGCCATCAGCGTATCGCGCGTGATGCCCAGGTGCGCCGCCATGAACGGCCACTCTCGTGTCGTACCCCCCCACCAGGCGTCGCGCTTGGACTCGGGAAGCTTCACGACCTCGCCCCGCCCGATGTCCATCCACAACTCCGGGTTCGCGCGGGCGACGCCGGGACTGGCCGTATTGCGGATCCACGCCCGCGCCCAGGTGATCGGGCCGGGAAGGCTCTCGCCGGTAAAGGTCCCACCCGGCACGGGGAAATAGCCCGCCGGCTGGCGGTAGCTGTGTACGCCGTTCAGCGTGTTCGCGTCGTGGTTGAACGCATAGGCGCTGCAGCTTCCGGAGTTGAGCAACACCCACAGGAACCGGCCGTCGTGTTCGCCCCCCCACCGCACATCGTGGAACATGACGCCCTGGTGCAGGCCCTTGGCTTTCAGCAGCCGTTTCATCAGTTCCATGGGCACCGCGTTGCCCTGGTCCCCTTCCGTGCTGTCCACGATCGTGTCGCCGTCGCCCTCGGGGCGGCACGTGGAGTTGAACAGTCCCTCCGCGAAGTCGCTCGGTGGCCGTAGCGGCAACAGACCGAGCTGGTACTGCCAGCCGATGCAGTCGGCCTTGAATTCCCGCACCATGTCCAATACGGTCAGGTAGTCGCGAAGCTGTTCCTTGGTCGCGTTCTCGTCAAAATCCTCCGCCCCCTTCTGACGGTAGTGGAAGGTTACGCTCCTGTCCTTCACAAAGGCGAACGCGTCGTCGATCCGTTTCTGAGCAATATCTCGGCCCCGGGCGATAATCCAGGCCTGGTCCACCTTGTGCTCGGTGAAGCCGATGGGGTTCAGCAGCCGCGGGCCGAAGTACCCGTTGATCATGCCCATCGACGTGTCGCCCAGCATGAGCAAGAGGGCCCGGCGACGGCGGATCCCCCCCGCCACGGCCGAGGCCAGCTTCACCGCAGACGGGGAAACAGACGCGGAATACGAAACCTCGTCCTCCGCATATCCGATCCGTCCGGTCGTACACCACTCGTCCAGCCGGGCCATGAACGCGTCGTCCTTCGTCCAGTCCTCCGCGTCCGTCCAGACGCGGGAGCACTTTCGCCCGACGCTTTCCAGGCAGGCGCCCGTGTTCAGCAGGCCCACCAAGCCCGGCCACTGGCCGGAGAAATTGCTGGCCAGCAGCAACGGGTTGTCTTTGCCCACCACGCCGTCCGTTGTGTGGGGGCCGTAGACCCAGTGGACGTAAACCCCGATCATCGGGTCGTCGATGGGACCGAGCTTCTCAATCGCCTCGTGAGGCCGGGTCAGGTAGCCCTCGACCCGGTAGAACGAGCGCCCCAGCCGGCCCAGGGCCGCCTCGAGCTGGGCGGTGGCCGCCCGAATGCCCGGCAGAGCCTGCTCGTTGGGCTTCGCGCGGTAATCCCCCGGCCAGAAAATAGCGATTCTTCGTCCCATTGCTTGGTGCTCCTTGCCCAGCCGAACTCCATTTTTCGACCGCTCGCGTAACCCGCCCGTCTCAGAGCCGCGCCGTCCTGCTCAGCCGGGTGCCCTGGCCAAACCGCCGACTTATAATCCGGCCCCCGTCGTCGCTCAACCACATCCGATTCGGCGATGCGTCGCGAAGCCAAACTCAGTCCCACAGACTCGGTGTCGGTCCCCCGGGGCTCGCTCTGCGCATGAACTGGGCACAACCGGCGTGTACTGCCGGCCGTGCCCTGCTCCCCAACCCAGTTTCCCGTTGCGGGTTCCGTCTGCAAAACCCACTCTAAGTCTTGCCGTCTCCCTCAGGCCTGCCTGGCGGTTTCTGCGCCCGGCTTCGCCCCCAAGGCCCCTCGCCAACCGCCAGCGCTGACTGCGACGGCTCCCTTATGTGGGCCGTCCTGCCGTCTGGGGTCGGACCGGCCCTCTTCTACGTCTGGGTTGCGCAGAGATCCGGTTCCACGGGCAGTGTGTCGGCCAGGAAACTCTCCACAACCCCTTTCACGTCATGCCCACGCCCCCCTACCACCACGCCGATGCCCCGGGACGTCAGCCGGTCCGGTGTCAAGCCGGCCGTGTCCGGGGTCAACAGCACATCTGTGCCATAGTCCGCGAGCCACTGAGAGAGTGCCGGTCCGCGATAGACCGGCGCATGCACGATCTCCTCCCTCAGCACGTGCCCGCTAGATGGATTGGCATCCAGGAATGCGAAATGAGAGGCCTTCTGAAACTCGGTCGCTACGTTCCGTCCTTCGCAGGGGATTGCAAAGCGCATGTGCCAAATCTCCTACCCCCCGCCCCGGGGCCGACGACCTCTGTCGGTTCGCGAGCGGGCGTTCCTTTCGCACTTCCATCCCCTCCGCCCGCGCTGACCTGTCAGGGTTCCTTTGCCCGTGCCTGGTGTTTCCGTTCTCCTGAGGCCCTCCAGAGGCCACCCGCCACCCGCCCGCCCGAGTCGTCCCTTGCGGTCAGCCGTTTGTCGGCTCCCGGTCTCGCCACGCCGCCGCGTGAATCGCTGTCCGAATTCGCGTCACGTTTGTTTCAGGAACGCTGCGCCGAACGTTCCATGCATGACGCATCCGAACAGGAAACCTCCGCCAGTTTAATCATCGGTCAATGAGCAAGAACCATGCCACAGAATCTCGTTACAATTGTAACATTCTTAAATGCATGAGCTAACGGAAATGGTCGAACGGACCCCGTGGAACCATCAAGGTTTCAATAATGTGGCTATCAGACAGTAGGCAGTATTAGGATCATGTTTTATATGGATTTATAAGGATGCACAAAGCGAAACACTGAGTTGCAGATTTGTAGCGGTCAGTTTGAGATGCCCAGCTTACGCATCTTTCGCCAAAGAGTTGTTCGGCTTACCCCCAACTCACGGCTGGCAGCAACCTTGTTCCACGCCAGACGCTCCAGAACCATCTGAATCGCGCGGCGTTCCGATTCCTCCAGGATGGATCTGGCGCTCGGCGGCCCGCCCAGGCCGCGGCGGACCACAGCTCCCTGGATCACCTCCTCGGGCAGGTGCTCCATGCGGATGCTATCTCCCTTCACGAGAACGAAAACATGCTCAATTGCGTGTTCCAGTTCCCGAACATTCCCGGGCCAGGGATAGGCCAGCAATGCCTGCATGGCGTCCCCCGCAACGCGTCGGACCATCTTGCCCGTCTGGGCGTTGAAGCGGTCCATGAAGTGCTCGACGAGCAGCGGAATGTCCTCCCGCCGCTCCCGCAAGGGTGGCACGTGGATGCACACCGTGTTGACACGGTAATACAGGTCCTCACGGAATCGGCCCTCTGCAACAAGGGATTTGAGGTCCTGGTTCGTCGCGGCGATCACGCGAGCATTGCTGTGTCTGGTTTCGCTGGATCCGACAGGCACGAAGGTCCCGTCCTGGAGTACGCGTAACAGTTTCACCTGCATGGCTGCCGATGTGTCCCCGATCTCATCGAGAAACAACGTGCCGCCGTCGGCCAACTCAAAGCGCCCCGTGCGGTCGGTGCGGGCGTCCGTGAAGGCGCCGGTCACGTGGCCGAACAATTCCGATTCCAGCAGCGTGTCCGGCAATGCGCCGCAATTCACCTCGATGAACGGCCCCGTGCATCGCGGGCTGGCGTTGTGAATGGCGCGAGCCAGCAACTCCTTTCCGGTGCCGGTTTCTCCCTGGATCAGAACGGCCGCATTGCTGATGGCGACGTCCGGGATCAGGGCGAACACGCGCTGCATCCGGTGGTTTTTGCTGATGATGTCCGCAAGGGTGTGACGCCCCCGAATCTCCCGGCGTAGCCCCTCCAACGCCGTGAGGTCCCGAAACGTCTCCATGCCTCCCACAATGTCACCCGCATCGTTGCGAAGGACGCACGCCGACACGCAGATCGTGCGGTCCTGGCCGTGTCGGTTCCGGATCGTCACCTCCTGTCCGATGATGGGTTCCCCCGTCTGCAAGGTTTCACTCAGCAGACAGCCCGACTGGCAATTGGTGCTCCGCAGGATCGTGTCGCATCGATGCCCAATGGCCTCATCCGCGCTGATACCGGTCAACCGTTCCGCTGCCCGATTGAAGCTCGTGATCAGGAACTCGCGATCTACCGTGAACACGCCGTCACTCAGAAAGTCGAGAATGGTGTCCAACTCCCGTGTGGAAAGGGGCCGTCTGGGCGGCCGTCGGCTGTGGGTTTCCTGGGGCGACATGGTACCTGTAATTCTACCACACTTCGGACGATCGGGGTAACAGATTCCGTTGTTTTCGGAACGACCGGTTCTGCGGAATCTCCCGTACACCCTGAGCCGGCCGCCGCGACCCGAACGGTTGTCGAGCCGATGGGGGTGTGGTCTAATCGTATCCTGGTGGCAGCCATCGGATTCGGACCTCGTGTTTGGCTCTCGGGTCCGTAGAGCCCGCAGGGCATGGCCGAGGTGATTCGGCGTTGACAGTACTGGCGGGGGCCTGAACGCTCACGGCTAACGACAACCGGCACGGGGGAGCTTGCTCCGTGATCTCGACACCCCCAGGAAGCCGTATTCCAATCCTGCTGAACGAGCGGGCACGAGAGCCTTCTCGGACGGGGGCGCTGGTTTCCCTGGTGCGTCTGCATTGGTTCGTCCAGGCGCGCTGGGCCATCGTGATTCTCGCCTTCACCGTCCTGGCCATCGAACACCTGGCCTTCCCGGGTGCGAGGCGGCCGCTCGGGTTGCCACTGGTAATCGTGGTGCTGGCGGGCGTGAACTGCGTGTGGATGGTCTATTCCTATTTCCTCGCGCGACGCCTTCATCTGCCCCAGCGCCCCGACACCGATTTTTCGCGGACAGCGCTGCGCTTCGCCAACGCCCAGGTGGGCGTGGACTTGCTGATACTGACGCTCATCCTGCGCTTCACCGGCGGCGTGGAAAACCCGATGGCCATCTTCTACCTTTTTCACATGGCCATCGGATCGCTTCTCTTACGCCGGTGGCAAGCTGTCCTGCAGGGGGCGTGGGCGGTCCTCCTCTATGCGCTGCTTGCGTTCGGTGAGTGGTCGGATGGGCTGCGACCGCACTACCCGTTTTTGAGCAGTGTGGCCGGTACAGAGCTGCACCGCCACGGGACATACGTGGCGGCCTGCGTCGCCGTGCTGGCCGCCGGCGTGTCGGGAACGCTGTTCTTCATGCTGCAAATTGCGGCGCGCCTGGACGAAGGCGAACGTCAACTGCATCGTACCATGGAGGCCCTGGAAACGAGCAAACTGGCGATCGCCGACCTGAACCGGCGCCGGTCCCGGTTCATGCAGACAGCTGCCCACCAGCTCAAGAGCCCCCTGACCGCCATTCAGGCGCTGACGAGTCTGATCCGCGACGGCGTGGTTCCGCCCGAAGGGTTGTCGCCCACGTGCGACAGGATTATCGAACGTTGCCGAATGGGCGCTGCCCAAGTCGTGGAGATGCTTACCCTGGCCCGGGTGCAGGAAGCAGACCCGCGGCGGCATCATGACACGATCGTCCATGTCGGCGAGGTGACGGATGAGATCTACAATCGCCACCTCCCGGTCGCGGCGGAGAAGGGTCTGAAGATGCGACGTCTGGT
>Ga0334889_1003661_pt1 | contig 14778 bp, 12 predicted proteins | sample GraSluR1_MG_2_FD_207222 | JGI IMG/M metagenome (GOLD analysis project Ga0334889, IMG submission 207222) | Sludge microbial communities from methane-producing bioreactor in Wageningen University, Netherlands - Granular Sludge_8_08-R1 | ecosystem: Engineered > Bioreactor > Anaerobic > Unclassified... | reverse complement strand
CGTGGCTCATGCCGGATTTTCCCCGGGGCGAGTGGAAAAAAGGCCAGCCTGAGCCGGATGTGACGAAATTGACAGCTCGACCCGTCCAAAGCGGGAGCAGCTGATTGTAGGATAGAGTTTGCCGGCCTGGATCGTGGGCCGTGCCGGGTCCCCCTGTACAGCTGTGCCGGTTGCATCCTTGGCAGGTAGGCGCTGTACACCTGTGATCCGCGTTTTGCCTCCAGATTGCCACTCCACACACCATGCGTTTACCACCCTTTCCCCAGCACACATCTATCCAGGGTCTGGGCCAGTCGCATCCTGCGGGCACCCTGGTGAAGATTGCTTCGGGCAGTAACGAGGAGTTGGAGCATCTCTCCCTGCTGCTGGCTGCCATGTCCATCAGCCATGCCATGGAGCACTCCACCAATTCCCTGCTGGTGTCAGCCGAAGATGTGGAAGAGGCGCTTTACCAGTGGCAGCTCTATGCCAAGGAAAACAGCAATTGGCCCCTACAGGCCCCAGAGCCCATGCCTGGGTACAGCACTACCCCATCAACCATGTTGCTCATGGTGCTGTTGGCCCTTTTCTACGCGCACACCGGCCCCTGGCAGGAGGCAAACCCATGGTTCAGCCAAGGCGCAGTGGATAGCCGCGCTATTCTAGAAAACAGGCAATGGTGGCGCTTGGTCACGGCCCTCACCCTGCACGCCGATTCCAGCCATCTTGCCGGCAATATTTTGGCGGGCGGGGTGGTCTTTCACCTGCTCTGCCGGCTCACCGGCCATGGGGCTGGCTGGCTGCTGATCCTCTTTTCAGCCACCCTGGCCAACTGGCTCAACATTATTCTACGCAATGCACCGCATCTCTCTGTAGGGCTTTCCACCGCTGTTTTTTCTGCCATTGGTCTTTTGAGTGGCCTGCAGCAGCACCACAGCCGCAGAGCACTCTTCAAGCTGCTGGTTCCCGTGGGCGCAGGCATCGGCCTGCTTGCCATGCTGGGATTGGGTGGTGAGCGCACCGATTTGGGAGCCCACCTCTTTGGCTTTGTCTGCGGCCTGCTTTGCGGTCTGGTCTATCGCTTCTGGCAGGTGGACCGGCTGATGCGCAGCACCTTCAGGCAGCACCTGGCCTTTACCATTGCCGCATTCATTGTCCTGTTTTCCTGGCGCTTGGCAAAGGGGTGAGATTTGTCACCCACCCGTTGTGAAGATCACGGCACGGGCCACATATGCAGACGATTATCGTTGACGCCGCCTGTCTTGGTGCATAGAGTACGTGTTTTACGAACAAAAATTAACAAAGTACCCTGCTGCAGCCGGATTAAGCGTCCCCTGCAATGCAGGCTGTTTTCCACAACCTGATTCTGTCTGACGCCTACGGAGACCTCTATGCCCATGAACGAACAGCCTCCTTGGGGCAAAAAAAAGCGGCCCAGTCCCTCGGAGGATTTTCTCGCCCAACTCATCCAGAAAATTCGGGATTTCTTTGAACAGCAACGGGAATCTGCGCCTGGTGGAGACGGCCCAGAGCAGCCAGGAGCAAAAAAACAGTCGCCCTTCAAGGGTGGTGGCATGTTTTTTGGCCTTATCGCTGTGGCCCTGGCGATCCAAATAGTTTTTGCCTCCTTTTTTACCATTGCACCGAGTGAGGTGGGGGTAATCCTGCGCTTTGGCCAGTATAACCGAACAACCAATCCAGGCCTGCATTTCAAGGTGCCGTATATCGAACAGTTGGCCAAGGTCAATGTCGAGGCTGTGCGCAAGGAAGAATTTGGCTTTCGTTCGCGTGGCCCAGGGGCAGCCAGTGTCTTTGACCGCAAAGGATATGATATGGAGTCGCTGATGCTCACCGGCGACAAGAACGTGATCGAAATGGCCTGGATCGTGCAGTACAAGGTCAACGATCCGGTCAAGTTTCTGTTCAAGGTCCGTGATGTGCCACAGGCTGTACGCGACCTCTCAGAAATGGTGGTCCGCCGCCTGGTGGGCAATATGGATTTCGACTACGTGCTCGGTAACCGCGACAGCTTGGCTGCCGATGCCCGCCAAGAACTGCAGAGGGAACTGGACAAGCTGGAGGCAGGCCTCAATGTGTTCACCATCCAACTCCAGGATATCAACCCCCCAGAGCCGGTTAGGCCAGCCTTTAACGAGGTCAACGAAGCAGATCAGGATATGAAACGCCTGGTCAATGAGGCTGAAAAAATCTACAACGAAATTATTCCCAAGGCGCGCGGTAGTGCCAAGCAGATTGTGGAAGAAGCCCACGGCTATGCAGTGGAACGGGTGAACAGGGCCGAGGGTGAAGTGGCCCGCTTCAAGGCCATACTTGAGGAATACCGCGGTTCAGAACAGGTTACCCGGCAACGCATGTTTCTGGAGACCATGGAGGATATTCTGCCCAAAGTGGAGCGCCTCTATATTATGGAGGGTTCGCAACACTCTGCCCTGCCCCTGATCAACCTGTCCCAACGTAGCGGTGAAGCCCCAAGGCCCGCCCCTGCTCCACAGGCACCGGCACCCACTTCACAGATGGAACAAAAAAAGTAACAGTAAAACGCTTGAATCACCCATGGTTATCCCTTGTAACCAGCAGCAAACTTCAGCCGAGAAGAGCAATCATGGTTAAAAATATACAGTTCTTTCTTCTTGCCGTACTTGGTGCAGGCATTTTTGTCCTGTGGAATACTATTTTCATCATTGATGAAGGACAACAGGCAGTGATCACCCAGTTCGGCGCACCAGTGGGCAAACCCATCACCACGGCCGGGCTTAAATTCAAGATCCCGTTTATCCAGCAGGTGCATCTTTTTGAGAAAAAAATCCTAATCTGGAACGGGGATTCCAACCAGATTCCCACCAACGACAAAACCTATATTTTCATGGAAAACACTGCCCGCTGGCGCATCAGCGATGCCCTGCGTTTTATGCAGGCAGTGGGAACCGAGGCCAGGGCCCGTACCCTGCTCGATGACATCCTCGACGGTACTGTACGTGATCTGGTCAACAAAAATGACCTGATCGAGATCATTCGCAGCTCTGACTGGTCTCCAGACTACATGGATTCCATCTTCCTGCAGTCCCAGGAAGAACTGGAAAAACCCAAATACGGTCGCGACAGAATCAGCAAGATGGTGCTGGAGAATGCAGCTAAGATCACTCCCCAATATGGCATTGAGCTGATTGACGTGATGTTCAAGCGGGTAAACTACATAGAAACGGTGCGGCTCAGGGTGTATGACCGGATGATTTCGGAACGCAAACGCATTGCCGCTGAGAAACGTGCCACTGGTGAGGGGCAGAAGGCGGAAATCCTTGGTCGGGTGGATCGTGAATTCCAGGAAATTACCTCATCTGCCAAGAGACAATCCATGGAGATCCGTGGTACAGCCGATGCCGAGGCTACCCGTATCTACGCGGCAGCCTACAACGCAGACCCTGAATTCTATGCCTTTCACAAAAGTTTGGAGAGCTACCGCAGTATTCTGGGTGCAAACAGTACCCTGATGCTCAACCCCGAGTCTGCACTGCTGCGCTACCTGCAAACACCGGGTACAGGACAGTAAGGCTGCAGCAGCAAGCTGAGCCAACAGCTTATTCGCCTTAGAATGGCTACTCCAACTCCCAATCTTCCTGCAAGAATGAGGGCCGTTGCTCCGGCGCATAGGGTATACGGCCCCTCTCCTCCAAAAGCACCTCGAATTTGACGAGTTGCGCTTCACTGTCGATACTGTCCACGCCTAGTTGGTCGTGCCGGCAGCTGCAGTGCACCAGTTGTCCGCCGCACCAGGGACAGAGCTCCACCACGCAACCCAAGGCGTGGTATTCGCCCGTGACTGCACGGCAGACCGGGCAGATATCCACATTGAGTTGCAAGGGCTCGTAGTTTGTCACCTCATCTCCACGGGAACGCTCGATAAAATCCTGTACATTCTCGTAGGCAAAAAAATCGAGCAGCTCGGTGGCAATATAATCATCGCCCAGTTTGCCATGGAATTCGACCCCTTCATCTGAGGCCAGGTAGACATACCTGTGCTGCGCAGTGACCAGGGCAAGAAGAAAAATTCCCTGCCTGCAGTTGAGCTGCTGGATGTCCCGCACCCAGTCCTCCCTGGCATCGGGGAGAAAGTGGTAAAATTCATGCAACAGAACCAGGGCCAGTCGGTCGTCCCGGTATATATACAGCAGGTCTTCTGCTTCGGCGCGTTTCTCTTCGGGCACGGTATAGTCCATGGCCGCGCGTATACCTGCAATCAGTTCGTCTAAATCAACGTGCATAACAAAAACTCCAAAGGGAAAACAACAAGTAAAGCCCAGCCTGTTTCCCTGCACACACTGCTCTCCAGTTGGCACTAGATATGTACAACAGGCTGGACGCAAAAAAACTTTCCATCCACAGCGGGAAAGCTATAATGGATGGCTCAATGACATGGCCAGGACGCGGCAAGCAGCGCGTTTGCTGTGCCTGCCCGGCTGGATAGTTCGAGTCGCAAGGCCAGGCTCCCATGGTGTCTGGCCCCAAAACTTCGCGCAAGCGAAAATAAGGAGCGCCCAGATGCCTACTCCCCCTTCCACTGCAAGCGCCCAGCTCATCCTGGATGGTACCAGCTACGAGCTGCCGATCATCGTTGGTTCTGAAGGTGAACGCAGCATTGATATCCGTAATCTGTTCAACACCACCGGCTACACTGTTCTGGACAATGGTTTTAAAAATTCCGCAGCCTGTACCAGTGCCATCACCTATGTGGATGGTGAGCAAGGTGTCTTGCGCTACTGTGGTTATGCCATCGAAGATCTAGCAGAGCACTGCAGCTTTGTCGAGGTGGCCTATCTGCTCCTCCATAACAAACTGCCCAATCAGCAGGAACTGGACGATTTCTATTCCCTGCTTGGAGAGTTTGCCCTGTTGCACGAAGACATGATCCACTTCTTCGATCACTTCCCGGCAGCGGCAGCGCCCATGTCCATCCTCTCGGTCATGGTCAACTCGCTGGTCAATTTTTATCCGGAGATGAGCGACAATCCCCGCGAAAACCTCGATACCACGGCCTGCCGCCTCATTTCCAAAATCCGCACCATTGCCGCCTTCTCCTACAAAATGTCGATTGGCGAGCCACTTGTCTACCCTCGCCACGATCTCAGCTACTGCGGCAACTTCCTCAACATGATGTTTGACCGGCCGGTACGGCCCTATACTGTGCAGCCTGAAATGGAACGGGCGCTCAACAAACTGCTCATCCTCCATGCCGATCATGAGCAGAACTGCTCCACCTCAGCGGTACGGTTGGTGGGCAGTTCCGGCGGCGATCTCTACTCCTCCATCTCAGCTGGCATCAATGCCCTGGCCGGCCCCCTGCACGGTGGGGCCAACGAAGCGGTCATCCGCATGCTGGAAGCCATCCATGCCGACAACAACGATTACATGAAGTATGTCAACAAGGCTAAAGACAAGAACGATCCCTTCCGGCTGTCCGGTTTTGGTCATCGAATCTACCGCACCTACGACCCGCGCGGCACCATTATCCGGGAAACCTGCGATGAAATTTTAAGGATACTGGACGTGCAGGACCCTCTCCTGGAAATCGCCAAAGATTTGGAAGAAATCGTCCTGAACGACGAGCACTTTGCCCGCCGCAACCTGTACCCCAATGTCGATTTCTACTCTGGTATCATCTACCGGGCACTCGGCATTCCCACCACTATGTTCACCGTCATGTTTGCCTTGGGTCGCCTGCCCGGCTGGATAGCCCAGTGGAAGGAAATGCATGGGGATAAGGAAATCAAAATCTATCGGCCACGACAGCTGTACACCGGGTCTCCGGCCAGAGCCTTTGTGCCCATGGAGGAGCGCACCTAGCAAGATGTCTTGGCTAGTCTTGCCCAGGCATTGCTGTTCCTGAAAATATCTCGGCAAAGCAATCCGTACCGACCAAGAGGGTGTTGCAAACCCTCCACTGTACAGCATACTGGGAGGTTACGCATCGTGTTGCCCCTGTTATCCATCCCTCTGTAGCAGTTGCATAAACGCCTCTTCCGTCAGGATGCTGAGGCCAAGCCGCTCTGCCTCGGCCTTCTTGCTGCCCGGCCGGGCACCCACCACCAGATCGGTGACCTGACGGCTTAAGGAAGTGGCCACCCGGGCCCCGGCAGCCTGGGCCAGCTGTTTGGCTTCGTTGCGGGAAAGAGTTGCCAAGCTGCCTGTAAAGAGAAAAACCCGGCCAGCCAGGCCCTGTTCCTCACCCTGCCCCGCCGCCTGCGGCTGCGCTTCCATGATCCGCAGCCCTGCCGCCTGGAGGCGCTCCAAAAGTATGGCTGTGGCCGGATGGTGAAAAAAATTGTGCACCGAGGCCGCCACCTCGACGCCAATGCCTGCAACATCGAGCAGTTGCTCCTGGCTGGTACTGCGCAAGGCATCCAGACTCAGGTAGTGTGCTGCCAGGGCCTCTGCGGTTACCTCCCCCACGTGGCGAATACCCAGGGCCATGAGCAGTCGGGCCAGGCTGACCTCTGTGCGACGGTTAATGGCTGCCAGCACCTTGGCTGCCGAGCGTTCGCCCCAGCCGTCGAGTTGGGCCAAAGAGGCTGCATCCAAAGTGAAAAAATCGGCAAAATCCGCCACTAACCCTTTTTCGACCAGCAGCTCCACCTGTTTTTTCCCCAGTCCCTCAAAATCCATACCGCTTTTCCCAGCAAAATGGATCAGCCGCTGGATCAGCTGGCCTCCACAGGCAGTATTGATACAGCGCACCGCTGCCTCGCCGACCTTGCGGGCAAGCGGCTGTCCACATGCGGGGCAGAGCTCTGGAAAGACAAGTTGTACTTCCTGCCCACTGCGGGCCTCGCTGATCACCTTCACTACCTCTGGGATAACATCGCCGGCCCGTTGCACCAACACGGTGTCATGCAGGCGGATATCCTTGCGTTGTATTTCGTCCTGATTATGCAGGGTGGCCCGGCGTACCAGCACGCCGTCAATGACCACCGGACTCAGGCGGGCCACCGGCGTTATGACCCCGGTTCTGCCCACTTGAAATTCCACTCCTTCGATGCGGGTTGTGGCCTGGCTGGCAGGAAATTTCCAGGCAACCGCCCAGCGCGGAGCCCTGGCCGTGGCCCCCAGCCGTTCCTGCAGGGCAATGATATTGACCTTGACCACCACTCCGTCCATATCGTAATCCAGCGTGGGTCGCAGCTCGTGCAGGTGGTGGTAGCGGCTTTCCACCTCCTGTTCCGAGTGGCACAGCGCTGTCAGGGGATTGACTGGGAAACCGTAGGCAGCCAGGCGCTGGAGCAACTCTTCCTGCGAGGCAAGACCTAAAACCTCGGGATTACCAAGCCCATACACATAAAAAGCCAGTGGTCGCTGGGCAGTGATGGCAGGGTCAAGCTGGCGCAGAGAACCTGCGGCCGCATTACGGGGATTGGCAAACAGAGGTTTGCCCGCTTCGCCGCGCTGCCGGTTGAGGGTGGCAAAGCCTGATTTTGAAAGAAAAACCTCACCCCGCACCTGGAGATTTTCTGGCGGTGGTTCCTGCCAGGGCTGCAACTGCAAAGGGATGTCACGTACGGTTTTAAGCTGGGCAGTGATGTCTTCACCCACCAGGCCATCACCCCGGGTGGAACCAGACACCAAGATGCCCTGTGCATAGACGAGTTCTACTGCCAGGCCATCCAGCTTGGGCTCCACCATGCAGGCAAGTTCCTCCTCCCACTTCAGGTAGCGGCGCAGCCGCCCGATAAAATCGGCAAGTTCGCCGCTAGTAAAAATATTCTCCAGGCTGAGCATGGGACGCTGGTGCCGGACAGGCTGAAACCCATCCAGCACAGCGCCGCCCACCCGGTGACTGGGGGAATCCGGGCTAACCAGCTCGGGAAAGCGCGCCTCCAAGTCCAACAGTTCTTGAAAGAGACGGTCGTATTCACCATCGGCAATAACCGGATTATCAAGAACATAGTAGTTGTAGGCGTGCCGGTGCAAGAGCCGGCGCAACTCGGCCAGTCGCAGCATAGCCTCGCTGCGACTGGCCTCCTGCCCCCTACTTGCCATCAATGAGCTTGCCCTGCTTGGCAATATTTTCCGAACTGACCTCATCAATAAAAATCAACACACTCTCCTTAGGTTTCCCTGCGATGCGGTGCAGGGAATCAGTGACTTCTTCGGCGATTTTTGCCTTCTGTTCCCTGCTGAGATTTCCGGCCACTCTGATATTGACGTACGGCATTTTGTCCTCCTACCTGGTTGTGTGCTGTCGGTGGTTTGACTGTAGCTTATCCCACAACAGCATATTTTTATTAAAATAATCTTTTTTGTACAGACATAAGGCTTGCAGCCCCGCTATCTATACCAGTATTTTACAGCTGCGTCGATGCACTTCCATGCAGCCAGGCATTGGTCTCTGTAAAAATATACACAACACGTAGGAGAAAACATGCACGTCTTGGTTACAGGCGGGGCAGGATACATTGGCAGCCATACCTGCCTGGAATTGCTCCAGGCAGGCTGTGCAGTGACAGTGGTGGACAACCTCTGCAATGCCAGCCGGGTGGCCGTTCAGCGGGTGGAGGAGCTGGGCGGCAAGCGCATCAACTTTGTGGAACTCGACCTGCTTGATCTCCCGGGACTACGCCAGGTCTTTACCCAACATCCCGATATCCAGGCAGCCATCCATTTTGCCGGACTCAAGGCTGTGGGCGAATCAATGGAGCAGCCGCTGCGCTACTACCAAAACAACCTCATCTCCACCTTGAACCTCTGCCAGGCAATGGCAGAGCATGGAGTCAAGCACCTTGTTTTTTCCTCCTCGGCAACGGTATATGGTACACCGGCAACCTCACCCATCCGGGAAGATTTTCCCCTTGCCCCCTTCAACCCCTATGGTCACGGTAAATTGATGGTCGAGCAGATCCTGCGCGATCTGCACAGCAGTGATCCGGCCTGGCAGGTGGTCTTGCTGCGCTACTTCAACCCGGTGGGAGCACATCCCAGCGGCCGTATCGGTGAAGATCCCAGGGGCATTCCCAACAACCTCATGCCCTATGTTACCCAGGTGGCTGCAGGCAGACACAAGGAAGTGCGCGTTTTTGGCAACGATTATCCCACCCCGGATGGCACTGGTGTGCGCGACTATTTGCACGTGGTTGACCTGGCCAAAGGCCATGTACAGGCCCTGCACCATACGCAGCAGCCGGGCGTATTCGTCTACAACCTGGGCACTGGTCGGGGCAGCTCGGTGCTGGAGATTATTCGCTCCTTTGCAGAGGTCAATGCCCTGGACATTCCGTACCGCATTGTTGCCCGCCGACCCGGCGACATTGCCGAGTGCTATGCCGATCCATCCCTGGCCTGGCAAGAGTTGGGCTGGAAGACAGAATACAACCTGGCTGACATGTGCCGACATGCCTGGGACTGGCAAAAGAACAATCCAAACGGCTATCCTCCATCCACATGACATACGCCACGCCCGACACAGGCTCTGAAGAAGGTCAAAAAATCAGCAGGCAAGCTTGAAAACAAAGTACATCCATTTTAACTTCAGCCGCAACTCGACAATCTCCACCAGAATGGCCTTAATTGGGCGACAAGGGGTTGCACTCTTTGCGGTTGTTATAAAACGCTCTCTCCCTCAGTAAAACCTTAGCACAAGAGAACAAAAACCATGGCCGCAGAACTCATTTACGGCAAAAACATTGCCGCAGCCATCCAAAGCGAGCTGGCAGAAGCAGTACAACAGCTCAAGAGCCAGGGTGTGGTGCCCGGGCTCGCCACCATTCTGGTGGGCGAAGATCCGGCATCCCAATCGTATGTGCGGGCAAAAAACAATACTGCACGCGTTTTGGGGATCCATTCCGAACAGCGCAACCTGCCGGCTGATACCAGTGAGCAGGAACTGCTGACCTTGATCGCTGCCTGTAACTGCGACCCTGCCATTCACGGCATCCTGGTACAGCTTCCCCTGCCCGGCCAGATCAATGAGGCCAAAATTCTGGCCAGCATTGATCCGGCCAAGGATGTGGACGGCTTTCACCCGGTGAATGTGGGTAAAATGGTGCTGGGTGAACCCTGTCTGCTGCCCTGCACACCCCACGGTATTGTTGAACTGCTCCTGCGCAGTGGAGTGGAAATTACAGGCGCCGAAGTGGTGGTGGTGGGTCGCTCCAACATTGTGGGCAAACCTGTGGCCAACTTGCTCATCCAGAAACGCCAAGGCGGCAATGCCACGGTCACCCTGTGCCATACCCGCACCAAGGACATGGCCTTCCATACCCGCCGGGCAGACATCCTCATCGTGGCAGCAGGCGTGCCAAAAATGATTACTGCAGATATGGTAAAGGAAGGCGCGGTGGTGATTGATGTGGGCGTCAACCGCATTGGCATGAGTGAAAGCGGCAAGGCCGTCCTGGCCGGTGATGTGGATTTTGCCGGGGTAGCGGAAAAGGTGCGTGCCATTACTCCGGTACCAGGTGGTGTTGGCCCCATGACCATTACCATGCTCATGCACAATACGGTGCAGGCAGCCAAGACAGCGGCGGGCATACAACTGTAGACCGCGACGAGAAAAACAAAGACCCCAACTAAAAAGACCGCCCTGTACAGGATAGGAAAAAGATATGCAGCAACAAAAAAAACCCGTTTGCCCGACTTGCGGTGGCAGTGGAGAAATCGGTTTCTTTCGGGGAGAAAGTCGCTTTTTGCTCACCAGGGAAGAATGTCCTGCCTGTTTTGGTTTGGGCTATATCCTGGAAGAAAACACATCTCCAACCGCGACAAATGCCAAAACAGATGCACCAGAAAAACCACACTAGTCCGGTTGCGGCCCAACTCCTCCAAAATACAGCGCCAGACTGCACAACATTATGATCATCCGCAAGAATATTTCCTTTTGTATTGTTTGTTTCGTCGTGTTCTTGGCTGTCCACCTGGCTCCTCGACCAGGCCAGGCCGATGCCTTGAGCGAGTGTATGCAAAAAACACTTTTTTCATCCAACGACGCAGTCACCGTGGGAGAAATACGCGCCCAGTGCCTGCAGCAGCTTAGTGCAGCCGACTCGCTTGCCCAGGGCCAGCCACGAACCGCTGTGGAAAAACGGGTGCGGGAGGAGCGGAAAAATATCCTCAAACCCTTCACCCTCACTGCCCACCGTGCCAACTACATCCTGCCCTTTGCTTTCAATTCTGCGGGATATAACTCCAGCCACCACGGTGTCAAGGCTGATGGCGATCCCTACGACTTCAGAGAAGCTGAGGTACAATTTCAGCTCAGTTTGAAAACACCTCTCATGGTGGACCTGTTTGACGGCAACCTGGATGTATACGCCGCTTACACCAACCACAGTTTCTGGCAGATGTACAACTCAGATGATTCAAGGCCCTTTCGTGAAACCATCCACGAACCAGAGATCTGGGTGCAGTTTCATCCCAACTGGGAGTTATTCGGCTTCAAGAACACAGGCAACCTCTTTGGTTTCAACCACCAGTCCAATGGCCAGGGCAACCTCCGCTCCCGCACCTGGAACCGGCTCTTTGCCACTTTTTTGGTCGAACGCGGCAACCTGGCCATCTCGCTCAGACCCTGGGTCGCTTTCTACGACAAAGATGCGGACGGCGACAATCCAAACATTTCCGACTACATGGGCCATTACGAGATGATGCTTTCCTACCGTGCAGGAGAGCACACCTTCACCCTGCGAGAGCAAAACAACCTTGAGTCCGGCTTCAGTCGTGGTGGACTGGAGTTGAGTTGGAGCTTTCCTTTGGGTAGTTGGCCATTTTTGCGGGGATATGTGCAGTATTACACGGGCTACGGTGAAAGCCTGATCGACTATGACGAGTACGTCAATCGCATAGGCATCGGCTTTTCCCTGTCAGACTGGCTGTAAGGGCAACCGCACTGAGGGCGGGCATGCTCATATTTTGATGGGATCGCCAAGGAAACGGGGCTGGGTATCGAGGATGGTCACATCCAACACGCAGAAAAATTTTGAAAAAATCTCCCGCAGTTTCGTCTTAATGCCGCTGGTTAGGCCCACATCCTTGGCATTGTAGCCCACCAGTTCTATGCCGTTGTGGCGCGCAATGTATATGGCCCTGCTGTTGTGGAACTTCTGCGAAACCACAATACCTTCCTTCTGGCCGAATACCCTGTGGAAGCGAATAACCGAGTCCAGGGTGCGCAACCCGGCAAAGTCGCAGACAATATCAGCTGCTGGTACCCCAAGACGGAGCAAATCCCTGCGCATGAAGATCGGTTCGTTGTAACTCCGGGTGCGATTGTCACCGGAAACGAGCACCTTTTTGCACTTACCGCTGTGGTACAACTGCGCTGCTGCCTCAATTCGATTGCGATAGTACTGGTTTTCCATGCCCGTTTTCACCCACTTGGATGTGCCCAACACCAAGATGCAGTAGACATCGGGCAGCTTGGCCAAAGAATCGCCGCTGTATCTGCCGTAGCTGGCGACCAGCACATTACAACCCATGATTGTTGCCGCAAGGAGAGCAAGCAGAACCGCTGCTGCAAGAAACATCCACACCACGATCTTTTTGAGTCGATGAGGAAAAAACGCTTTCATAACCAACAAGTACGTTACCATCCCTGCATGGTCAGCGAAGCATGCCCAGAGCAAGCTGCGCGACACCTGCGACTCTGCAGAGAACTTTCTCGGCAGTATACAGGAAACAGTTGACTACAGCCCCGCTTTTATCCTGGTGTTGCCCCTGAAATGTATTCTATGCTGCTAAGTGTGCATGCCATGCTGACTGTCGCAATGGTTTCGACAACAGCGACATTGTGGGCATGTGCGGGTGGCATACCAAAAAAAGCGCATCAAACATGGCCTTGATGCGCTGCCCTGTCCGCCTTGGAGTGTGGGGATGGGGCCGCGAATCAGGTGAAGGTGGGCAAGTATATGTGTAGGCAAGTTGTATCCGACCCACCCAAATTTAAACAGACCTGTTCACACAAAAAACACAGACACATTACGTTCCGATACATCGTCCCTTGATCAGGCCCTTTTCCACAATCATGGTTCAGTATAACGGATTCGCATTCATTCAACTCAACTAATGCTTGACTTTTTGTGCAGCCAAAGTATTATAAAAAGTTTGACTATATTTGGCTACAATGCTAGGGCCTATAGCTCAGTTGGTCAGAGCCACCGGCTCATAACCGGTCGGTCCCTGGTTCGAATCCAGGTGGGCCCACCAACGTATCCCGCAGGAAGATGCCGGCGGAGGCAGGTTTTCCACATATTCAATGCAAATCAGAATAGTTCCCGACATACAGACCCTGTTGCTTCACCACCAATCTTCCCGGCATGAAGATTTCATCAAGGTACACCTCACCAGGTGTACCTTTTTTCATTCCTTTCACTGAGACCGTGCCCACAGTACAAGACATACACACCGCACTGCAAAGCCTTGTGCCAGACACACTGGCTGAACCGTGGGACAATGTCGGCATCCTGGTCGGATCGCCGGCACAGCCCGTGCACCGCATCCTGGTGGCGCTGGATCCCTGCACAGTCCTGGTCGAACAAGCTGTTAAACGGAACTGTGACCTGATCATTACCCACCATCCCATCATCTTCAGACCAATCAAGGCGTTGCACACCAATACGCCTGTAGGTGCCTTTCTCGCCGCCGTGATCCGGGCGGGCATCAGTGTCATTGCCTGCCATACCAACCTGGATTCCATGGCAAAGGGAGTCAGTAACGCCTTGGCCCAAGGGCTTGGTCTGGAGAATATCCGGCCACTTGTTCCATCGACCCACAGCTGTGCCGATCAATGCGGCCTGGGCAGTATCGGCACATATCCACACCCCTTGCCTGCTGCTGAACTCATCCAGCGCCTGCAGCGCTTCTGTGCACCAGAATGGCTCCTCGATGCCGGCAACAGACCAGAAAGCATCAGCCGAGTGGCGGTATGTGGTGGTTCTGGCTCGGACCTTGCCGAAACAGCACTGGCCCAAGGGGCTGAAGTGTATATCACCGCTGAAATCAAACACAATGTGGCCCGTTGGGCAGAAGAGGTGGGAATCTGGCTTGTGGATGCCGGCCACTTCCCCACGGAAAACCCGGCCATGCCACTTTTTGTCCAGCATCTGCACGACCTGTTACACAGCCGTACCTGGACTATACCCATCGAGTTGGCGGAACAGGAAGCCCCCTTGCGGCTACTCTGGTCGCCAACCGGTTCATAAACGCTCATTTTCACTTTGTATATTCGCTTTTTTGAACAAGGAGACCCTCATTGAAAGAAGAAATGGAAAGACTTATTGATCTGCAACAGATCGATAGCGAAATTGCCGGATTCGACAAAGCCATTGCCAAATGCGAAGATGAACTGGCCAAGCGTGAACAATCCATTGAGCAAAAACAGGAGAAGCTTGCCACCCTGCAGGCTAAAATTGAACGGCTCAGCGAAAAACAGAAGGAAAATCAAGAGGAACACGAACAGGCCACAGCCCGGGTGAAAGACCGCCAGAACAAAATGTTGCTGGTGCAAACCAGCCGCGAACACCAGGCCCTGCTCAAGGAAATAGAAGAAAACAAAAAGTTGGCCAAGGATACCGAAGAACGCGCCCTGCAATTCATTGAACAGCTGGAACAGCTGGGGGTGGAAGCCAAGGATCTGGACAACCAGTGCAAAGGAGAGCAGGATTTACTCAAAAAGGAACAGCAAAGCAGTGCCAAGGAGATCAAGCGCCTGGCAACAGCCAAAAAAAACATTGAAGGTGAGCGTGCAGCCAAGGTTGCAGCGGTGCAGCCAAACTACATACAACGCTATACCAAGCTCAT
>Ga0334889_1003660_pt1 | contig 14783 bp, 9 predicted proteins | sample GraSluR1_MG_2_FD_207222 | JGI IMG/M metagenome (GOLD analysis project Ga0334889, IMG submission 207222) | Sludge microbial communities from methane-producing bioreactor in Wageningen University, Netherlands - Granular Sludge_8_08-R1 | ecosystem: Engineered > Bioreactor > Anaerobic > Unclassified ... | reverse complement strand
TACACAAGTGGGCGTTCTACCAGCTTAAAGAGTACGTGAGCTATAAGGCACTAGGTGCTGGTATCCCTGTGATTCTAGTAGAGCCCGCTTACACAAGCAAGACCTGTCATCAGTGCCACCACATCGGAGACAGGAACGGGAAGGTGTTTTCCTGTCATTCGTGTGGTTGGGGTGGGGACGCAGACTACAACGGGGCCAAAAATATTGCTGATCTTGGGGCTGCTGTAAACCAGCCCGGAGGTCCGGGGTTGTTCTGCTTAATCGAGGCAGAAAAGATTCCAGGGCTACAGAAAGCCCCCCTCTTCAGAGAGGGGTAGTTTACAATTGGAGATTTCATCCTGTAATCCCGGGCGGGCGGCCTTACGGACCAAAAAAGGAGGGAGGGCCCCGGGGCCGCCGCGCCTTTCGGGGCAGGGCTTCAGGAAGGATAGATGATCCGGCGGGCCCCTCAGATCTCGAGCCTTTGAGGGGGGGTCACTTTACCGTCACCTCCACCTCCAGCCCCGAGAAGACGCCGGCCACGTCCTCGGCCATCGTCGCCCTCGCTTCGGGGTCGAGCTCTTTCGAGAGGAGGACCCTCACCCTCCTTCCCTCTACATCGACGCCTTCGACCCTTTTTGCCGCGATGATGTTGAGCCCCTTCTCGGGATCTAGGACCCCGGTCAAGAGCCTCCTGACGAAATCCGCGTCGATATCCCTCTTTCCCCTCTTCGCCTCGTACTTCATTATCGCCGCCTTTAGGCCGGAGGTGGCGAGGTGGGCGCAGTGGACCTTGTTCTTTGGAAGCCCGCCGAGTTCCTCCACCACGTCCTTGAAGGAGACCGACTTAGCCTCCTCCAGGGTCTTGCCCTTGGCGAGTTGTGTCGTTACGCTGGTGCTGGCTATGTTGGCGGCGCATCCGAAGCTCTCAAACTTTATATCCTCGATCACCTCGGTATCGGGATCGACCTTCATGTAGAGCTGGACCATGTCACCGCAGGCGGCGCTCCCCACCTTTGCCGTCACGTCCGCATCCTCGATCCGGCCCGGGTTTCGGGGGTTTTTGAAGTGATCCAGCACTTCTTCAGAATATCCTAGGCTTCCCACGATCAAGCCTCCACTTTTTCTCCGGCCTTCGAGCCGGCGGAGGGGACGGCGTCTACGGGAGAGGCGGCGATCTTCTCGACGAGCTTCGCCAGTACCTCTTTTCTCATCCCTCCTACAAACTTGATGGATCCGACGACGAGGTGGCCACCGCCGTTGACGCCGCCTGCCGCTATCTCCTCCCGGAGCTCCCGGACCATCCTCGGTATGTTCATCCTCACCCCCCGGCTCCTCAATACGGCGAAGTCGGGGCCGTAGCCTATCGTCACCACAGCCTTGCCGTCGTACTTCTTGCAGAGCCGGTCGTGGACCTCTCCCGAGGTCTTTCCCGGCGGCGGGAAGGTGAACTTGTGGGCGTAGTTCTCGACGTCCAGGACGTTCATGACGGCGCCGTTGGGGAGGGTCTGGGTCTTGACGTGGGCGAGGGAGGCCCGGAGCTGCTCCTCGATCGCCTCCTTCGCCTGCTGGCAGAGGAGCTGGACGATCTTTCGGTGTCGGTCGAGCCTACCAAGACAGAGGATGTCGTTGACGAGCCCCCTCCCATCGTTGAACCGAAGCCAGAACGCCTCGTAATCGAGGGCCAGGGCTATATCCCTCAGGTCTTCGATAGAGAACCTCTCCTCTACGAGGCCGATGTACCTTGCCGCCTCGGGAGCTTCGCTCCTATCGCCGACGGCCGAGACGGCGGGAAAGTGCTTGATCTTCTCCTCGACGGTGGGGTTTATCATCCTCGCGATCTCTGTGGCTATCATCCCGGTGGTTACGCCGAAGTCCCCCCCCTGATGGGCGGGGTTGACGTGGGCTATGAGGTACTCGTCGACGGCCTCGTCGGGGTGGTGGTGGTCGACGACGAGCATCTCCAGGCCGTAGATCCGGGCCTGTTTCATGGCAGGGACGTCCTCTTCGGTGGATCCGTTGTCCAGAAGGACGATCAACGGCATCTTCTGGTCGTGGCGGGACTGGTCCTCCAGGGCGTAGGTGAGGTCTTTTGTGACGTCCTCCAGCTCGTAGAACGGGGCCTTAGACGGAGCCCGCCTGTAGTTGTGGTACTCGGCGTCAGAGCCCCCCACCTCCCGGATGAGAGGGAGGATCGCCGTCTCGATCGCGACGGCCGCGCTCATCCCGTCGGCGTCGGCGTGGTGCCTCACCACTATCGGCTTCGACTTCAGTATCGCCCTTCTGATCTCCTTTGCCACCTGCCTCATCTTCGGCTGAAGCCGCGATATTATCTCGCTCTCCACCAGAAGGGGGAGGTGGGCGGGATTTGCCCTCTCGTCTATAGACCTCTCGATCCTCTCCTTGACGGAGGAGGCCTCCCCGCCCCAGAGCTGCTTCATCGACCTGATCTCTATCTGGATCTGGCCGTTCCTGACGGAGACGTCGCCGATGGCCCTCACCATCATCTCGGTGTCGATCTCGGGCCAGGCCCTGACCCCAGCCCGCTCGAAGGCGGCGCAGAAGACCAGGCCGCTATCGTCGGCGATGGTGAAGATCGTCGGCCCCCCGGTCTGCTTCACCTGGATCACCTCCCCTTCGATGGAGACCATCTTTCCGACGCTCTTATCGAGCTCGTCGATCCTCGTCGCCGGCAGCTCCTTCTTCACCTCCAGGGTGTGGTGCTCTCCCACCTCCACCGGTTCCAGCTCAATGTTGCCGTTGGGGGCGACGTTCCTCACCCGGACGTATATCTCCTCGCCGACCTCCGGCGTCCTTTTTAGAAACTTGTTGTGGGCGAGTCCCCGGACGTGGTCGTTCAGGTCGACGAAGGCGCCGAAGTTCGCGATCCCTGAGACCTTCCCCCGGTAGGTGTCGCCGATGACCAGGTCGCCGGTGTCGCAGGCCTTCTCCAGGACGCGGACTATCGGCTTCTTGGAGCAGCTAGGGCAGACCTCCGCCTTGACGGTGAGCTTCGCGCCGCAGATGGCGCAGAGGTAATCCCGCCCCAGGCCACCGCAATCCCCACAGTCCTCGGTGACGGGGATCTTCCCCTCGCCCTTGCAGACGGGGCATCTCGTCGACCCCTTGCTCACCAGGTCGTTGATCTCGGTCGCTGAGGCCTCGCCGAGGCTGACGGACTCGATCTTGCCGGTCCCTTTGCAGTTGGGACATCCCTTATCTCCCACCGTCCGGTAGCCTTTGCCTCCGCATCTCTCGCACAGGTTCATCCTTCAGATGAAGGATGCCAAGGGATTTATCGGTTTTGGAGGGGACGGTGGGGTTAATTAGCATCCGGGGTCTCTGCGGAAGCATGCGAGTTGTGGTCTTGCGGCTCGGTCACCGGCCGGAGCGGGACAAGAGGGTCACCACCCACGTGGGACTGGTGGCCAGGGCCTTCGGCGCCGATGAGATGATCCTCGCCGGGAGGGACGACAAGCTGGTGGAGGGGCTTCAGGACGTCTCGAAGAGGTGGGGCGGCGACTTTAGGGTGAGGTCGGCGGATGGCTGGAAGGGCGAGGCGAGGCGTTGGAAGGGTTCAGGTGGGAGGATCGTCCACCTCACCATGTACGGGACCCCCCTCTCGGATTCGATAGATGAGATCCGCTCCGCCGGGTCGGTGATGGTGATGGTGGGGGCGGAGAAGGTCCCCCCCGAGATATACGATATCGCCGACTGGAACGTTGGGGTTGGAAACCAGCCTCATTCGGAGGTGGCGGCCCTCGCCGTCTTCCTCGACAGGCTCTTTATGGGCCAGGAGCTGGAGAGGGATTTTCAGGGGAGGATCGAGGTCGTCCCTAGTCCGCGATATAAGACCGTCATCGAGAGGGGAGAGGAAGATGAAGGAGATGGCTGATCGACCCCGGAGGATCCTCGTCGTCGGCCAGAACGTCCGGCATATCGCCGCTTCCGCGTCGAGGGCCGGCCATCACGTCTTCGCCGCCGACTGCTACAACGACCTCGACCTCGTCGAGGCGGCTACCAGATCCCTCCTCCTCGACGCCGACCCTTCGATCCCCGGGGACCTGGAGAGGTCGGCGAGACTTATGATCCGGGATGTCGTAGAGATGGATCAGATCGACGGGCTGGTCCTGGGGCCCGGGATCGAGGATATGAGGGTGGAGGGTTTGAGGGTCCTCAACAACCCTCCTGATAAGACCTCCACCGTATCCGACAAGCTCTGGCTTGCCAGCTGGCTCGATGAAGAGGGGTTCGCCACCCTCCCGACCCGGCCTCTCGCCGAGGCGGGGGATCTTCAGGGCTTTCCTCTCATGGTCAAGCCCCGGCGGGGGGCGGGAGGCTTCGAGAACAGGCAGATCTTCACCGGAGAGGAGCTCGCCGGGGTCGGAGGTGATCTGATCGTCCAGGAGATGGTGGAGGGGACGCCGGCGAGCGTCTCCGTCGTCGCCGACGGGGAGGAGGCGGTGGCGGTATCAGCAAACGAGCAGCTCATCGGGACCTACTGGCTGGGAGGGACGGGCTTTCGCTACTGCGGCAACATAACTCCCCTGGATCGTCCTCGATACGACGGCGTCATCGAAGAGATGATGGATATCGGCGAGGAGATCGCAGAAGCGCTCCGCCTTGTCGGCTCCAACGGGATCGACTTCATTCTCGCCGAATCCGGCCCCCTCGTTCTCGAGGTCAACCCCCGGTTCCAGGGTAGCCTCGACTCCGTCGAGATCTCCACGGGGATGAACTTATTCCAGGCCCACCTGCTATCCTTCGAGGGGGTGCTTCCCGAAAGGCCGAAGCCTCGCGGATTTGGCGCAAGAGGTATCCTCTTCGCCGATGGCAACCTCGGGATTTGCGCCGATCTGAGGTCCGTCACCCCCTGGGTCGCTGACGTCCCCAGGCCTGGATCGATGGCGAAGAGGGGAGACCCGGTGGTTTCGATATTGAGCTATGGAAAAGAGAAAAGCAAGGCGGTCGATCTCCTCAAAGGGAGGAGCTGGAGGATACTGCGGGCCTGTCGCCGCCTTCGACCCGCCTCACCAGGAGACTACCCGGTATAGCCAGTTGCTGACCATGGTGACCAGCTTTTCAAACCCGCTCCCCTTCTCCAGCTTCTCTCGATCTTTCTCGGCATATCTCTTCTCTTTGATCCAGGACATGATTTTTCGGTTGTTCGTTGAGAGATATAACGATATCGGTCTCCGCCGGTCTGCCGGCGTCGGATATCCGGCAAAATTCCAAGACCGTTTCAGGGGAGGGGCTCGGGCAGGTCAGGAGATCCGGTTCACCTGGAAAAACCAAAATCTTTATGATACATGAGGGAGGCTCTCATCCAAGTGATATACATGGATATCGTATCGATCATAGCATACCTCCAGGCTCTCGTCGTGCTGGTGTTGTTCTTCGGGATTCTCGCCGTCGGGTTCAAGGTCTGGCGCTGGAATTACGCCTGACCCGACCGATCGGTTTTAGCTCTTCTTTTTCTCTTGCAGCTGGCGGATAAAACTGCGCCCATCAGCTGTACCTGCCCAGGGCGATCACCTTCGTACCCTGGAAGTCCAGCTTCGACCCGACTCCAGGCCGTATGATGACCGAGGTGGAGCTGAACTTGTATCCGCTGGCATCAACGCTTACCGAGTGCCATCCTGGAACGAGGGCTACCCGGTAGCCGCCGTCAGCGTCGGTGGTGACGGAGAAGATCCCGTCGATCCTGACCCTCGCACCGGGTATCGCGGCGCCGCTCCTCTCGGCGACCCTCCCCTCGAGCCAGCCGTATTCTTCCTGGCGGGGTCCGACGGGATAAGCCAACGTCCCGGCGGGATACCCCACCAGGGTCGGCGCAGCGGAGACGGTGCCGGTCCAGATCCTGGCCTGGGTGGTGGTGAAGCTATAGCCGTCGAGGTCTGCGGTGACGGAGTAGGTCCCGGAGGACAGGTCCATCCCGTAGAAGCCCCGGCCGTCGGTGATGGTGCTGAAGACGCCGCCGCCTGGACCGGATATCCTCACCCTGGCTCCTGGGAGGCCGTTACCCCAGGCGTCGACGACCCTGCCCACCAGGCCGTAGGAGATCGGATATCCTGCGGAGCTGACGGATACGGTGACGTTGTTGCTTCTGGTACTGGTGTCGAAGTTATAGCGGTGGGCCTCCAGGGTCTCAGCATAAAGGTCGAGCCTGTACCACCCGGGGCGGACGAATCCCGGACTCATGATCCTAATCCCCCGGTCGTACAGGACGAAGGGACCCGGGTCGGCGACGTAAAGCCACAGGGTATAAGGGGCGGCGAGGTTCACCTCACCTCTGGTCACCAGGAGCCCTCCCGACTGGAGATATAGCCGGTTTCTGGTCCTCACCTCGTCTCCGATGAGAAGGCCCTGGTCAGGTCCGAAGGGGTTTGCAGATACGAGCTGAGCCATATCGCGACCGGAGGGAGAGAGGGGGTCCCACCCCGGCCTTTGGGCGGCGTAGAACGACTGGTCCATCGGGCCGAAGGGGTCCCATGCAGGCCTATCGGCGGCGAAAGGGTTTGGGAGAAAATCGAGCCTCGGGCCGTCGTCATCGGCCTCAGCTCCTGTTGCGGAGGAGGCGGCCGCCAATACCGCTCCAAATAGTATACAGATCTTCCACAGGATCGCGAATCTCAAAGCATAAACACTCCAATAAGAAAAAACGCTCGTTTGCGACTTAAAGGTTGCGGAGAAGTCGGACTATGGCGCCACCGGGGTCGATTCCCGGACGCAAGATACGGGGTCGATTTCCAGGCGCGGTCTTCGAGGTCTATCCTCGGACGTGAGAGTGAGAGATTCCCAGGGTCGAGGGGCTCTCTGGTCGGCATTGTAAATGGGCCACGAAAACCCTTAACTTAGAAGAGGGACCTTCGGGGATGGGCAGATCATAACCCCCTCCGATGAAGGGGATGTTGGCCCTGCGGCCGAGTCCCTGACGGACGGAGAACTGCGTGGAGAACATATATATATAGATGACAGAAGGCCATTATAATAAAATCAATATAGGTTGGTGGAGAGTCATGAATTACCTTAGGGCTGGAGGACTGCTATGCCTGCTCCTGGTCTCCATGGCAGCAGTTCTGCCAATGGGGGCTTCGGCACAGGCTGATGCTCCAGATGAATCGGTCCCGCTGGGGGAGATAGATCAGATCGGTCACGGCGCTGGAGATTCTATCGGCGAAACGGGCTCATCAGAAGATCTGATATCCTCAGAGACCGTCGAGGATGCGTTATCAGAAGATCAGATCCCGCCCGAGATCGTCGAGGATGCGTTATCTGAAGATATGATATCCCCAGAGACCGTCGAAGGAGCGTCGTCGGAAGGGTTGACACCTTCGGAGGCGGTTGAAGAGATGCCTATGGAGGACGCCCCCATGGAGGACGCTCCCATGGACGGCGCTCCTCTGGTGGAGACGCCTCCTACGCCCGATATCTCTCCAGGGCTCGAGTCCATCGAGTCGGAGAAGATGACCCCGGCTTTCGATAACGATACCCTGGAGGAGCCGGGAGAGGGGAACGACTCCGAAGAGATGCAGGAAGAGGAACTTTCCGCCACCGACAGGATATGGCGCGAGGGGGTGAACCCCGACAGTTATACGTGGACCCCCCAGACTTTCTCAGGCTTCTTCTATGACCTGGACGACGATGTGGGGACAGAGACCCTCACCGTCAACCTGAGGAGGTCGGGGAGCGGCTACGATCGAACCATCAGGGAAGGGGATCTGAAGTACGAGACCAAAGCCGCCTCGATAAACTTCGAGTTCGACCGTTGGGGTGAATACAAAGTCATCGGCTTCATGGCCCAGAAGTACTTCGCCGGATACGTCGGGACCGCTTCTGAGGTCGTCAGCAGGGATATAAGTCTCCTGGACGAAGAGGAGCTGCGCCAGGTTCTCATCGACGACGACAATGATTATACCGTCGATACCGGCTCCGTCCTCCCTCTGAAAGAGGGATATGAGATCAGGATCAAGGAGATCGATCTCGACGGCAACAAGGTCTGGCTCGCCCTGGCGAAGGACGGCCAGGAGTTGGATAGCAGGGTTATAGATCCCAGGACCCTCGGGTCGTCGACCTTCAAGTACGAGGTGGACCTGAGGGGAGAGAAACTGCCGCTGGTGATGGCCCACGTATCGTCGATATTCAGGGGGGCTGAGACGAGCCTCGTCACCATCGACGGCATATTCCAGATATCCGACAGGTATACCACCGTCGCCTCCGGCGACACCTACGGGAGCATGGAGGTCAGCTCGATATCCGGCGACGTCATAGAGATGACCAACGACAGATCTATCACCCTCAGGGCGGGCAGAACCGTCCCGGTGATGGGGGACGTCAGCTTCCTGGTCGCCGACGCCGCCGAGCTGAGGTTTGGGCCTACCGTGAAGAGGACGGGGGACTACGAGATCAGGGGCACCATCGTTGATCCAACGGTCGGTGAGTTCACCTGGAACTCGTACAACTTCGAGGGCTTCTACTACGACATCGACGAAGACGTGGGAACGGAGACCCTGACTGCCAGGTTCACCGGGGACAGGATCAACGACGGAGCTCTGAGGTACAGGACCGAACCCCAGTCGGTCGAATTCGACTACGCCCCCTGGGGCAGCTACAACGTCATAGGATTCTTGGCGGAGAAGTACTTCGCCGGATACAACGATGATACCGTCTTCACCAACCGGTTTAGCGTCCTGAACGAGGAGCAGCTCCGGCGGGTTCTGATAGACGACGACGAGTCCTACACCGTCCGCAGCGGTGCCGTATTCCCGTTGGAGGAGGGGTACGAGCTACGGATCAGAGAGGTAGACCTCGACGGCAACAAGGTCTTCCTCTCCATCGCCAAGGACGGAGACGTCCTCGACAGCAGGGTGGTTGACCCCGGGAGGGACGTGCGAACCTCCACCTTCACCTATGATGAGAGGATCGGCGGCGAGAGGGTGCCGATCATCGCTATAAACGTCGTGAGCGTCTTCCGGGGCAGGGAGGAGGATCTGGCCACCATCGAGGGGATCTTCCAGGTATCCGATAGGGCTCGATCCGTCGAGAGTCGTGAGACCTACGGCAGGATGGAGATCGATAGCGTATCCGACGCCGGGATAGAGATGTCCAACGACGGTTCCATCTCCCTCGTCAGGGGTAGGACGATCCCCATCATGGAGAACCTGAAGTTCAGGGTCTCCGACAGCGATAGAAGGCTCGTCGTTCCCATCGTCGAGGTGAGGGTGGAGACCAAGCCCATGAGGATCGATATCCCTGAGGCGGTGGTGGGAACTCCAGCAAGGTTCAGGGTCACCTCCGACGGAAATCCCGTCATCGGGGCTGTCGTCACCATCAACGGAGATGAGGTCGGGACCACCGACGTCGATGGCGTGTACGTCTATTCGCCGACGGTAGCCGGCAGCTTCGAGATCGAGGCGAAGAAGGTTGAGTACAGAGATGTAAAGGGGGTCCTCGTCGTCAGCGACATCAGAGAGGAGAGGTTCCTCGCCATCACGTCGCCTCAGGAGGCTCTGAAGGGAGAGAGCTTCGTCATCAAGGCGACGATAGGCGTCGATATGAGGCCGGTAGAGGGTGCTGATATATCCTTTGGCGACGCCATCATAGGGACCACTGACGCCCTCGGGACCGTCTCCTACGCCTCGGGTGCTGTCGGCGCTCATACCATCACAGCCTCCAAGGCAGGGTACGAGAGCGGATCCCGAAAGATCGTGATATTGACGCCGATTACGGTAACAGGCCTCGATATGCCCGATACGTCGAGGGTCGGCAAGAATGTCGAGATCAGAGCCACCGCCGAGAACAGAGGGCCGGCAAGCGACGAGATAGCGGTGGAGATGAGGATCAACGGAATCCCCGAGGCTACGGCGACGATCGCCTTAGAGCCAGGGGAGACGGGGTCATTTACCTTCGAGTACAAGCCCCAGGAGCCGGGTCTTTACACCGTAGAGGTGAGGGGCGTCCAGAGGACCCTGGTGGTGGAGGAGAAGAGCGGTACGGGGATGATCCTCGGGATATTCATCCTCCTCTTTGCCATCGGCGGAGGAGCTTACCTCTATTCGACCGGGAGGCTGAACGAGGTTCTGGAGCGGATCAAGAACCGGTGACGCCGCTTCGAACCTTTCTTCTCTTTTTTTCTTTTTTTCCTTTATTTATTCTCTGTCTCCTCTCAGCTTCATCTCTATCGACGAAAGGTTTCAGAAAAGTCAATATCCACCGCACCGATGGTCCTGATTTTCGCGGAATTTCAGGGAATGATTGATATACCGCGACCTACCCTCTCACGACACCGTGCAGCATATCGGTCTATCGCCGACTAAAATATCAGGATCGTATTCCCATGAACTTCTGGCAACCAAAGCTCGAGACGATGAAGAGGTCAGATCTCCAGGATCTGCAGATGAGGCGGCTGAAGGATACGGTGAAGAGGGCCTACGAGAGGGTGCCCTTCTACCACCAGAAGATGAAGGACCTCGGTCTGACGCCCGGGGACCTGAAGGGCCTGGAGGACGCCAGGTCCCTTCCGGAGACGAGGAAGGGGGACCTGCGGGAGAACTACCCCTTCGGCCTCTTCGCCGTCCCCAGGGACGAGGTGGTCCGGGTCCACGCCTCCTCCGGGACGACCGGCAAGCCGACGGTCGTCGGCTACACCGCCCGGGATATTGATGCCTGGTCTGATATGGTGGCAAGAGACCTGGTGATGGTCGGCTGCAGGAGAGAGGACGTATTCCAGAACGCCGTAAACTACGGCTTCTTCACCGGAGGCCTCGGGATCCACTACGGGATCGAGCGGATGGGCGCCATGGCCGTCCCCAGCGGCACCGGGGATACAAAACGTCAGATCGAGATCATGATCGACTTCGGCGTAACTGCCCTCCACTGCACCCCCTCTTACGCCCTCTACCTCGCCGAGACGGTCGCAGAGATGGGGGTCGCCGGTGACCTCTCCTTGAAGATAGGATGTTTCGGGGCCGAGCCCTGGTCCGACAGAGCCCGGATGGAGCTGGAGGAGATGCTGGATATAAAGGCCTACGACTCCTACGGCCTCTCGGAGATGTTCGGCCCCGGAGTCGCCTTCGAGTGCCAGGAGCAGGACGGTCTCCACATCTGGGAAGACCATTTTCTGGTGGAGGTCCTCGACCCCGAGGGGGAGCCTTGCGCTCCCGGTGAGCGAGGCGAGCTTGTCCTCACATCCCTCACCAAGGAGGCTATGCCCCTCATCAGGTACCATACGGGAGACGTCACCTACATGATGGAAGGAGACTGCCCCTGCGGGAGGAGTAGCGTCAGGCTCCACCGGTTCCTGGGAAGGGCCGACGACATGCTCGTAGTAAGAGGGATCAACGTCTTCCCGTCCCAGATCGAGGACGTCCTCCTCAAGATCCCCGAGATCGGAGACTACTTCCAGGTGATCGTCGACAGGAAGAGGCACGCCCTCGACGATATCTCCATCAAGGTGGAGGTGAGCGACCTCGCCTTCACCGGGGAGCTCGCCGACCTCGCCCGCCTCCAGAAGAAGGTGGAAGGGGAGCTTAAGTCGGTGATGAAGATCAGGTCGAAGGTGGAGCTGGTGGAGAAGGGGAGCCTCCCCCGGACCCAGGGGAAGTCGAAGAAGATCGTGGACCTCCGGGAGATATAGCTCAGCAAAAGATACCGGGGGATCTCTCGCCAGGGGCGCAAGAAGCCGTTTTCTGCGGTTCAGCCCTCCCAAATCCCCTTTATGGACCGTCCTCCATCTCCTCCATCCCCCTATCATCCGTCCTCTCATCCACCCTCTCGGAGAGCCGCTCCAGCATCCCCTTCATCCTCTCGGAGTTGTCGCAGTGGGAGCCGGTCTTGGGGCTGCAGACCGCCAGGGCTTCCATCACCCGGTCGGCGAGCCGATCCTCCCCGGCGTCCTCCAATTTCATCAAAAGATCTGACATACGCCGGTTGAAGTCGCGGCACTTTTCGGCGTCGCAGATGGCGTCGCCGTGGAGCTGCCGGAGGGCCGAGACCTCTCGATCTATCGCCTCCCAAGGCTGTTCACCGGCGCCGATGTCATCTATCGAGGGCTGAGAAGATGGTTCAGCGGTATGCTCAGCGGTATCCAAGAGACCTCGCCCTCTCGTAGGCCTCCTTGGCGGCCTGCGCCTCCCCCAGCATCTGGTGGGCCCAGCTCTTGCTGTTCCAGACGGCGGCGTATCCCGGCTCGAGGGCGAGGGCCTTCTCGAAGGACTCGAGGGCCTCCTGATATCGGCCGAGCCGGTTGTGGATCACCCCCTTCCTGTTCCAGGCCTCGGCGAAGGAGGGGTCGATCCGTACAGCTTCTTCGTAACAGGCCAGAGCTTCCTCAAAACGGAGGAGCATCTGGAGGGCGTTCCCCTTGTGGTACCAGGTTCTGGCAGTGAGGGGGTCGATAGACAGGGCCCTATCGTAGCTTCTGGCCGCCTTATCGTAGCTTCCCGTCATCGTCAGGGCGTCTCCCCTTCCGACCCAGGCTCCGGCTATGGCGGGATCCATCTCCAGGGCCCTTTCGTAGGAGGCGAGGGCCTCCGGGTAACGGCCAGCGGCGGCGAGGGAGTCGCCCAGGGCGACCCAATCTCTGGGGGTGTACTCTTCCCTGGGGATGGGCGCCGTCTCCTCGACCGTCTCGACGGCCTCCACAACTTCATCTGCCACCTCGCCGGATTCGTCACCGCTGACCTCCCCTGCCTCGGAGTCTATGACGGCGTCCCCGCAATAGGGACCCGAAGCCTCCTCCTCGCCGCTCCTCTCAGTATCCGTGCCCCCTCCGGATAGAGGACGATGGAGGGAGAGGGCCAGGTCGGCGAGGCTCAGAGCCCGCCAGCCCGCCGGGTCGGTCCGGATCGATTCCCCGGCGGCGAGATCCTCGGCCAGCTCCTCCTCAGAGGGAAGGGCTTCGTCCCGAGCTGCGACCTCTCCTGCCTCATCCAAGACCTCATGAGGCAACCCTTCCTGGACGGTAACCGCCTCGCCAGTCTCTTCTTCCTCCACCCTCTCGGGGCCCGATGGTGAGAGGTCGACGCCGGATATCCCCGGGATGGAGTAGGTGGGGGCCGACCCGTCGTAGTCGCCGTAGTAGTTTCCTTCCCAGAGGTTTCTGCCCAGGTCGAAGGCGTTGCTGTTATCGTTCGCCTCGAAGACGTTTCTTTCTATCCTGTTGTCGTCGCTTCCTGCGTTGATCCAGATGCCGTACTTGTTATTCCAGACGACGTTCTCCTCGATGACCGTCCCCCGGGAGCCGTCGAGGTAAATTCCGTACCATCGGTTGTCGGTGACGAGGTTCTTTCTGATCTGGTTATCCTTCGACCTCACCTCGATCCCGGCCCGGCCGAAGCCCCCGTTCTCCAGGATGAACCCCTCAAGGACGACGCCGTCGGCGGTGAGGACGACGGCGCTCCCGCGCCCACCGGCGTCGATGATCGGCTTATCTCCCCCTCCGTCCGCGGCCCGGAGGACTATGGGGATCTTCACCACCACGTTCTCCCGGTACGTCCCCCCTCCCACCTCCACCACGTCGCCGGGGCTGGCGGCATCTATGGCCCCCTGGATGGTGGCATAATCGGCCTCTTGAGGGCCGACGGTGATGGTCGCCGCCTCCGCTCCTGCCGTTGAGAGAGCGAAGGCTGTCAAAATGAGGAGGGATATCGTCTTAATAATCATCAGGCAAACCGCCTGGATCTAACTTCGACTCCCATCTAAGAAAATCTTTTGGTCAACTACCCGCCAATGATTTGGCGGGCATGATGCTCGCCAGTATTGGGGGCTTGCGGCTCCGCAAAAAATCGGGCCACGATGGGCAGGTTGACAGCCACCCTTGCAGCTATGTTTCGAGCTGCGACGGTATCGGCAGGGCCAGAGAAACCACAGCAGACACAAGCAAACCGATCTCGAGTAGGTCGGTTTGACCGGGATATATGATGACAAACGGGGCATTCCTGGGACGTGTAGGCAGGGTCGATGTAGACCACTGGAACTCCAGCGATCGCTGCCTTGTACTCGACGAACTGCCTGAGCTGATAGAATCCCCAGCTATGCTGTTTGCGTCTCTGAGCCTTCGAAACCGTCATCCTCTCCCGGATACCCTGAAGATCTTCGAGGGCGATCACGGAAGAGGTGTCTTTGGCTTTCGCAACCAGTTTTTTGGAGATGCAGTGGTTCACGTCCCGACGAAACCTAGCCTCCCGACCCGAGAGTTTCTTGAGATGACGTTTGGCGCTATCGGTCCCACAGCTTTGAAGATTGGCCTTGAGGTTATCTATCTTGGATCGAACGTTCTCGATACCGTCACCGGAGAACTCTTCGCCGGTCGAATCAACGGCAATGTTCTTGATCCCGAGATCGACACCGATAACACCAATCGGTTCGATCTTGGGAGACTCGGGAACTTCGACGACGACGCAGAGATAGAACTCACCCCGTTCGAAAATGAGGTCGGCCTGTCCTCGGATCCGATTGAGCCGGGGTTCGTGGTACTCGCAGATGACAACAGGGACCTTTATCCTGCCTTCGAGAGTCAAGAGAGAAACGAGATCGAGACCTTTCCAGGACATGAGTCTCTGATCGTAGACGACAGATCCGTCAGGATCGAAGGTCGGTTTGATCGATTTATCTCTCTTGTAGGCTTCGCAGGTCTTAGAGATAGCTCTGACCGCCATCTGAGCGGAGAGGTTAAATTGTTCCCGAATCGGATAATAAACGACCTTCTGCAGCTCGATCTTATTGGCGGTATGAAGCTCAAACGCTTTGTCAGCCACGAAGTTGCAGGCGGCGTTAAACTGATGCATCGTCTCGCGAATAGCTTG
>Ga0334889_1003658_pt1 | contig 14789 bp, 8 predicted proteins | sample GraSluR1_MG_2_FD_207222 | JGI IMG/M metagenome (GOLD analysis project Ga0334889, IMG submission 207222) | Sludge microbial communities from methane-producing bioreactor in Wageningen University, Netherlands - Granular Sludge_8_08-R1 | ecosystem: Engineered > Bioreactor > Anaerobic > Unclassified ... | reverse complement strand
CGCCAGGAGTTGCTTGCCCGTGCCCGATTCACCGTAAATCAGGACCGGCACGTCGGAGATGCGGGCGGCCCGAACCGTACGCTGCAGCACGTCTCGCATGGCTCGGCTGCAGCCGACGAACCCCGTCACCTCGAATATGTCGTCGCGCGACGCCGGATGGCCCTCCGGCCGGCTCTGCCGATAGCGACGCAGGGCACGCTCGATCTGCTCCCGGAGCAGCACCGGGTTCACCGTGCCCTCCGTCACCTGCAGAAAGCCCTGGACGCCGGCCTGAATCAGTTGCGAGCACCGCTCCCGCGTGAGCGGCCTGTCCATCGCGACCAGCAGTTGGGTACGCGGCGCCTGCCTGCGAAGGGACGACACGAGCTCCACCAAAGCTGCGGAGTCCTCGTCCGAGCAGCCGGAACGGGAACGGTCCCTCGTCGCGGACGCGCTGACCACGACGATCGCGCACCCGCCACACGCCGACAGGCCGTCCTCCCGCCCACGCAGGCCCCTCGCTCGATCGGTCTGAAGGCCCAGGCGGCTCGCCAGCGCAGCCACGTGCGCCAGCGATGGCTGGTCACCGTCGACAATCAACAGCCGATCGGCCGGCGATGCCGATGACGCTCGCGACGGCAAAGTCCTCCCTCCTGTTCGTCCCTGCAACTGGTGGCGTCAGGTTCGACCGACGCCAGCCAGGTCACCACGCCTGGAGAGATGTCTGGGACTGGGCTTGCCTACGTTCAACCCCATGAACCATCACAGGTTGGGTTCAACACAGGCAGAGCAATTTGGACAAGATGGGGAACGGGTCGAAGTGCCTCTCTCTTCTCCTCCCCACGTCCAATCTCTCTCCCGCATCCGTACTGACCACCATACGGAAAACGACGGCCCGTGTCAACATCCAGGATCCTGAAACGTTCCGCTCCGGCCTCCCCGTAATGGCTTGGTAATACAGGGAATTGTGCTAATCGTGCGACAGACCTGTCGCGATCATCCAGCCTGCCAACGCCCCCATGAGGGCGCCAGTGAGCGGATGGTTGGTCGCCACTCAGCCCCCCCCGCCGCCGCATTGGGAGTTCCTGCGGCCGCGATAGCCCACCAGACCGCCCACTGCGGCTCCGATAATAACGCCCAAGACCGACTTCCACACCGAAAACCCTCCCGAAAAACCCCTCTTTCCCAGATTCTAGGACGCGACCCTTACTCCGGCCACCATCGGTTTCCGAGGGACGGTCGCATTCTCGATCCCCGGGAGGGCGATCGGCCCCCGTTGCGGCGACTCCCCGTACCGGGTCAAATGAACCAGCGGACCCGGTTGGCACGGTTAACCTTTCTTTGCGAGCATGGGTGACTCATGAGCAACCTCCCTGTCAGCGCCCCCCGGCCGCTCGCGGTCCTGCGGGCGATGATCGATTCGGTAGACCGCGAGGTCCTGAACCTGCTGGCCCGGCGGACGGCCCTGGTGGGCGAGATCGCCGAATGCAAGCGGCACCACCGCCTGGAGATACGAGACCGGGCCCGAGAGAACCAGATCGTCCGGGATCGGCGTGAGTTCGCGGCCGAACTGGGCCTCTCCCCCAACGTGGTCGAAGGGATGTACCGGCTCATTCTGTGGGAAAGCCGCGACCGGCAGGCCGCCCTGCGAGCGGAAGTCCCGCTCGACGCCGAACCGAAGACGATTGCAATCGTGGGTGGCATGGGGCAGATGGGACGATGCCTGGCGCGCCTGTTTGTGGATTTGGGGCATTACGTGATTGCCGCCGACTTGACGACGGATACGTCGCCGGAAGAAGCGGCGCGAGCGGCAGACGTGGTGGTCATCAGTGTCCCAATTTCCGAAACGGTGTTGGTGATTGAGAAGCTGGGGCCACTCGTGCGAACTGATGCGCTACTTATGGACGTGGCGTCCATCAAGCAGGCCCCTGTGGAAGCGATGCTGCGTTGCACTTCTGCGAGCGTGGTGGGGACTCACCCGATGTTCGGGCCGTCGGTGCATTCGCTTCAGGGCCAGCGCGTCGTGCTGTGTCCCGGGCGCGGCAAGGAATGGGAAAGCTGGCTGCGGCAGACGTTGCACGCCCGCGGACTGATTGTCCGAGATTCCGACCCGGCCGCGCACGACCGGGCGATGGCGATTGTGCAGGTGCTGGTGCATTACCGCACCGAGGTCATGGGGCGGACGCTGTCGCGCCTGGGCGTTTCGATCGAGGAGACGCTGAGCTACACATCGCCCATCTACCTGATGGAGCTGCTGATGACGGCCCGCCACTTCGGCCAGTCGGCCGATTTGTACGCATCCATCAGCATGAGCAACCCCGCCACCGCCGACGTGACTGCGGCGTTCACGGAAGCCGCCCGTGAAGTGCGCGAACTGGTCTTACGGGGCGACCGCGCCGGTATGCAGCGGTTGTTCAACGAGACGCAGCGATTCTTCGGTGATTTCACAGGTGAGGCGATGGAGCTGAGCAGCTACCTGATTGACCGCCTCGTGGAACGGGCGTGACCGATTGCGACGTGGGAATCGCCAGAGCAAGCTTCGAAGGATCAACGGCCGGCCGGAAGGCTGTCTGCCAGGCCGTGGCATCGGTGTCAATCTGTCGTCACCGTCTCGAACCGGCACCCCACACGCCGCCCCTCGCCCTGCACCGTGTACGACCACACCCCGTACTCCTTCGCCGCGCCGCGATTCCGCAGCGGCTCTGTGGAGGCCGGCGCCCCCACGATCCGAACGCCGGTGATCCGGCGATCCTCCTTGAGGTGCAGGTGTCCGTGCAGCACCAGTCGCACGCGATGGGCCACGCACAGCAACATCAGCCCGTGCCGCTGATCCTCCGGAATCTGATGCATGAGCCGTTCAAGCCGGGTGAACGGCCGCTGTCGTCGCCGCGCGGCGGTCTGGACCATCGGGATGTTCGGGCTGTGGTGCAACGCGACGATCTTCACCGGCACGTGGCGGTGCTGATAGAGCCGGCCGGCCAGACTCTTGAGCTGGTAGTACCGCACCTCGCCCATGGCGTTCGTCGCCACGCCCAGGTTCCCCAGGTTGTTTGAGTTGAGCCCGAACACCGCCACCCGCGGGTCCGGCCTCTCGACCCACGGGAACGTCGTCAACCGGCTCCCCCGCTTCAGACCCGCCACCGCACGCAGCAGGTCGGCCTTGTTGTAGTTCCGACTTGGCCAGCGCGCCAGACCCAGGTGGCAGACGTCATGATTCCCCGGCAGCACGGCCAATCGATCGTGGAGCCCGGCCTCGCGAACGGCCTTCCAGAACACCTCCCACGACGCCAAGTCCCCCCGATCCGTCACGTCCCCCGTGACGATGACGTAGTCCGCGCTCTGCACCGCTCGCGAGTGGACGATCCGGCGAAACGCCTCATTCATCCCCCGCAGCGCGCCGAACAGCCGCGGCTCACTGCGCGCCGCGCCGTCCTGACGCGTCAGGTGCAGATCCGACAGATGAACAATCCGAAACCGCCGCTTCGCTGCCATCCGCCAACCCTCCACACGCCCCGCCCGGCAACGTATCCTCCGGAGCCGGCCTGCGAAACCGCGCCGCGGGCACGGCAGACGTGGCCGGGCATAGTTGACCCAGGCTTTGGGTTGGTTGGATCTGTCATGTGGTTCGACAGCCTCTGCCGCGCAATAACACATCAGGCGTTCGCTTGGCAGCGGAAGCGACGGAGGAAACGCAAAAACGCAGAAACGCAAAAACGAACTCACGTGGGCTGCGTTCGCAACCCAAGCGACGAAGCGACGGGGAAGACTGAAAGCAGAAAACAAAAAGCAAAAAGCAAAAATGGCAGGGGAGTGGCCTACGGTCTACAGCCCACAGCTCGCCACAGCGAGTCCCCGGGGTGAGCTACGGTCTCCAGCCCACAGCCTACAGCCTATTCCGCATGGGCGGGCGTTGCGCCGACGATTTTCTGCGCGATGGCGCCGATGGCAGTCCGGACGGGGTTGTCGGCGGAGAAGGCGTCGGCGGGGCGGCCCAGATCGAGCAGTTCGGAGACAAAGGCGTAGTCGTTGGGGACCCAGGCGAACACCGGCTTCTCGATCGTCTCCTGGGCGTCCTCGATGGTGATGAGCCCGCGCGAGCCGTCGTGCCGGTTGACCACCACTTCGACCCGCTCCGGCGGGACGCCCAGCTCGGCCAGCGCGTCCATGTATCGTTTGGCGTTCCCGATGCTGAGCACGGAAAGCTGGCAGACGATGAGCATCAGGTCCGCCTGGTCCAGCACGGCGCGGGTGCAGGCGTCGATCTGACGGGGGAGATCCACGACGACGTGGGCGTAGCTTCCGGTCAGCAGGTCCATGACGCGGCGGACCAGCTCCGGCGTGACGCAGCGCTGCTGCCGGAGGGTCGCCGGCCGCGGCAGAATGGACACGTTGCAGGGGAACGTGGTCAGCGCCGCCTCGAGCACCGCGCGGTCCAGCTCGCCGTCCGCGTGCTCCTGCGCCAGGTCAAAGATGCTGAACTGCGGCTCGCAGTCAAACGTGACGGCCACCGTGCCGAATTGGAGGTCCAGGTCCGCGAGGATGCACCGCGTCCCCGACTGCCGGGCAATCTCCAGCGCCAGCCCGCACGCAATGGACGTGGTGCCGCAGCCACCGGCGGCGCCGGCGACACAGACGCAACGTCCTGCTTTACGCGTCAGGCGGCACTTGCCGGCCACTCGCGCCAGGGCCGTGCCCAGATCACCCGGCTCGATCGGCTCGCACACGAACTGGTCGCAGCCGGCGCGCATGGCGGAGAGAATCACCTGCGGGCTCGTCTGGTGACTGGTCGCGATCAGCACGAGGTCCGGGTACCGCACGGAGACCTGGTCGATCACCTCCAGGACCGGCCCCGGGTCGGGATCCAGGTGGAAGAACACGAGCTTCGACTCCCGCTTCCGCAGGAGTTCCGCCAGTTGCTCCGGCGTGCCGACTTCGTGCGTCACCTCGAGCGTACTGGCCGCTCCGATCTGCTCGCGCAGCGCTTTGGAGGAGGCCGGCTCTGTGTTGTAGAGGCACGCCCTGCGGAAGCTGTTCATGGGAATCGGAACCTGCGCAACGCATCCCGGGGCAACGGTATGCCCGTACACGGACGTCTATCGGCTGTCGTGGGGGGCGGATTGCGATTACAGCGCCACTTATTGGGCACGGCACGACGGCTTCGCGAGGTTATCGAGACGCTGCACGACGCGACTCGTCGTCCGGGCGCCGTGGATTGCCCGAATAATCATGCCCAGCTCACCCCGTTACGCCGTGAAGCCTGCCCCGTACGTGTTCATCCGTATTTTGCGACGAACTTCGCAGTTTGCCGCTGTCGAAAAGGCGCATCGTGCAGCGGCACTTGAATGGGCAGGGGCATCTCAAGCGTGGCGCGTTTGTTCACGACATAAGCCGGTAGGAGAACCGGGGGCGCGGTGCGCCCGTGAGTTGCCGTGACCACCACTGCTCGAGAGCCGTGGCCCAAGCGGGGGCGGCCTGCGGCCGTGGGGTGCGGGCATGGGTGGACGCGGTCCGGCGCCGGAGTCAGGGACACGCGACATGCAAGGTGCGGAATCCGTTGTGGTGAACCCGTCGCCGGCAGCAAACGCCGAGGGCAGCCCTGTCTCTTCGTCTCGCGCGGGGTATCTGCCGATTCCGCTCAAGCACATTCCCATCACGGTCCTGAACCAGATGCCGATTTATCTGAAAGCCCGCCCGGGATCGGAGAACGCGGTCCAGACGGGGGACGCGTTTTCGCTGTACGCCAGCGGGGTGGTTCCCTTCACGGAGCTGGATCGCCGGCGTCTGCAGGACAATCGGGTCCGCTTCATCTACGTCCGGACCTCGGATCAGCCCAGGCTGCAGAGGCAGTTGGAGAAGTGTCTGGCCGCGGTGGCCGCGGATCCGGAGACGCCGACGCCGGAAGCCTCCGCGCTCATCTACGAGACGAGCTACGAGCTGATTCACGAGGCCCTGTCGGAGCCGGGTCTGGAGAGCCTTTCCGGCTCGCTGAAGGAGGTGTCGCACGCGGTCTCCACGTTTGTGCTGCACCATAAGGACGCGTTTTCTCATCTGTTTGCCACCGCCCGGCACGATTTCTACACGGCGACGCACCTGGTCAACGTGGCCACGTGGATGGTTCCGCTGGCCTATCAGCTCGGGCATCAGGACAAGGACGAGCTGACCGCCATCGGCCAGGCGGGGCTTCTGCACGATGTCGGGAAGACGCGGATTCCGCCGGAGATCATCGCCAAGCCGGGCAAACTGTCGCCGGACGAGTTTGCGCAGGTGCAACGGCACGCGACCCTCGGCGGAGAGATGGTTCGGTCGGCCGGCGAGTTCTGCGAGCTGGTATCGACGGTGGCGCTTCAGCACCACGAGCGACAGGACGGAAGCGGGTATCCGTACGGACTCTCGGCGGGCACGATCCACCGGATCAGCCGGATCTGCGCGGTGGCGGATTCGTTCGACGCCATGACGGCGTTACGCCCGTACAAGGACCGTGCCCTGACAGTCCCCGAGGCGATGTCCATCCTTCAGAGCGAGACGCCGAGCAAGTACGACGCGGAGGTGGTCGAGGCGTGGATCGGGCTGATCCAGCCCGAAGGGAGCCGACCGAAGGAGGCGCCGGAGTCGGACGCGAACCGGCGTGGGCACGCGCGGTACACGTTCCGCTGTCCGGCCCGGGTGATCGAGCTGGATTGGACCCGGGAGGGGGGAGGGACGCCTTCGCCCGTTCTGATGGTGACGCACAGTCTCTCCCGAAGCGGCATCGGACTGTGCAGCCCCGTTCCGATCCACAGGGGCCGGCGCATCCGCATCCAACTCAAGGTTCGAACCGCCGCTCGCGAGCATCTCGAGGGAACGGTGGTCCGGTGCCAGGCCCTGTCCGGCGGCTCATTCGACATCGGAGTGATGTTCACGCAGCAGAGCGCGGACCTGACGGCCATGCGCGCGGGCTCCGACGGTCGGTAGCGCGGCGGCCCCCCGAAGGCCGAGCCCGGCGCCGGGTCCGACCCGGGCCGGACGGGACCCTGCCGAACAATTCGCACGTTCACCGCGCGGAGGAATGGAAGCGTTACACGTCACACGAAGACGCGCTTGTTGTAGATGATCCACTCCAGCAGCACGAGGGCCAGCGCGGCCAGCAGCACGTAGGGCCAGAGCGGCTTCTGGACCTTCTGGACGCCCTTGGTGCCGGCCACCGCCTCGGCGCCCAGCGCGAACTGCTCGTTGGGGGCGACGTTGCTTTCCGTCGCGCTGAAAAGGTTTACGGCGAAGCGCTCCTGCCCGGGCGTGGTGGGCGTCACGCGGTACACGCCGACCGTGCGAGTCTGGGCGTACGGCACCGTGTCGGAACCCAGCGTGTCGACTGTGTCCGTCCGGCCGTCCGGGCGGCGGACGGTCACCTTCGACGCCCTGCCGGTGACGGGGATCAGCATCGGTTCGCCCGGCCAGACGTTGCCCTGCCCGCTGGTGGCCAGCGTGGCGGCCAGATACTGCACCGCGTTGTAGCAGAACATGGGGAAGTGCGTCTGGGTGACCCAGAACGTGTTGAGCACGGGCTCGCCGGTTTCGTCGTCGGCCGCCACCAGCGAAAACGCCGAGATGAGGTACTGCCGGCCCTCGCGCGAGAGGTAGACGAGAACCGGTGACGTTTCGCCGTCGATCAGACGGGTCGCCTCCGGCGGCACGGTCAGTCGCCGCCATTGAAGCACCTGGATGTTCTCCACGGCCACGTGGCGGAGGACGGGGTGGGTCTCGTCCCAGTTCACGAAGATTTCGTTGCGGACCGGGTCGGCGGCTTCGACGCCCTCGATCTGCGGCACGCTGCCCCAGAAGAAGTAGTTGCCGGCGGGCAGGCGGCGGGTGGAGTGCCGGTCGAACATGACCAGGTCAAAGCGGGAGCGCGGGCCGTCGAGCAGCGTCTCGTCGTCCGCCTTTTCGTATTCCTCGGGCGTCATGCGGGTCAGACGGACGGGCAGCGTCTGCATGACCCGGTCCAGGAAGAGGTTGCCCTCGCTGACCATCAGAAGTTCGGTGTTCCGCGGCGGACGGATGACGGTCCAGGCCCGGTTGTCGGCCTGCAGCGCGTCATCGATGCGGATTCGCACCTCGATTTCGCCGCCCCCGCCGAACGTCACGTTCTGGAATGTGACGGCAGCGGTGCTGCCCGGCGGCGGGCCGGTCTGCCGGGCGGCGCGAGACACGCCACCCGCCGCGGGCGCCGCTCCTTCTTCGCCGTCCGCCGCGGGCGGCACGAGGCCCGGCTCCAACTGCGACAGCGTCTGCACGCTTTCCAGCGTGCCCTCCAGGTACAGCATGACGTCGAGGTTGCGCACGGGTCCCTCGCCGAAGTTGCGGACCTCGGCGAACACCTCGACCTGGCCGGGGCGCTCGTAGTGGCGTCGGGCCTCCATGGCGACGATGCCCACGTTGTCGGTCCGGCGGGCGACGTTGATGATCTCCATGTTCTCCGTCCTGAAACGCTGGCTGACCACCTGGTCAGCGTCCTGCACACGGCCGTCGGTGATGAGCACCACGCCGGCGGCGGACGTCAGGTCCGGGGCCAGAACCCCGCCGCCCTCTTCCGAGCGGTCGATCACGAGGTTGGTGGCGTGGGCCTCGGCCAGCGCGAGCGCTTCGGTCAGGGTGGAGAGGCTTTCGGTCGGTTCGATGCCGTCGATGCGGGCTTTCAGGGCGGCCCTGTCGGTGTCAAAGCTGGAGAGGATGGCCGCCTTGTCCGAGAAGGCGATGACCATGGCCTGGGCGCCGTCCTTCATGTTGTCAATGACGCGCCCGGCTTGCTGCTTTGCGATCTCCAGACGGGTCCGGCCGTCCTCCTCTCGCACATTCATGGACGCGGACTGGTCGATCATGAGAATGACGGTGCCTTCGTGAGTCTGCTGGGCTTCCAGGATGGGTTTGCCCAGGGCGAACGCGGCCAGCAGCAGCACGAGCAGTTGGAGCAGCATCAGCAGGTTGCGGCGCAGGCGCTGGAAGGGCGAGTTCACGTGCAGGTCCTGCACGGCCCGCTTCCAGAGCAGGGTCGAGGGGATGGGCTGCTCGCGCCGCTTGAGCTTGAGGAAATACAGGGCGACCAGGGGCGGTACGGTGGCCGCCGCTGCGTATGCGATGATGTGCCAGCCGGAAAGGAAGTTCATCGCCGCCTCGTTCTCCTACCGCAGCAGCCCGCGCTGCCGCAGGTACGACAGGATCACCTGGTCAAAACCCACGTCCGTGCTCGTGAAGAGATACGCGACGCCCCGCCGCGTGCAGTATTCCCGGAGCGATTCGCAGAAGGCCCGCAGCGTCTGCCGGTAGCGGTGGAGCAGGGCCTGGCTGACGGTGATCTCCGCCACGTCGTCGTCCTCCACGTCCACCAGCCGCAGGTCGCCGGCCAGTTGCGGGTTCACCTCGTCCGGCGAGAGCACCTGGACGCAGTACAGGTCCAGGTTGCGGCCCAGCAGGTACCGAAGCCCCTGCTCAAACCCGCCCTTCTCGAGAAAATCGCTGATGACCAGCAGCACGCCCGGCTGCGGGTGCCGCACGGCGTACTGTTTGCAGGCGGCGGCCAGGTTGCTCACGCCCTCGCCGGGCAGGTTCCGCAGGAAGTCCACCGCCCGGGCCATCAGCCGCTTGCCGCGCAGGCCGGCCATCTCGGCCACCAGCCCGTTCGCGTAGCCGTAGAGGCTGACGCGGTCGTAGTTGGACAGCCCGATGTAGGCCAGGGCGGCGGCGATCTGCTTGGCGTATTTGAGCTTGGCGGGGCTGCCCCAGTCCATGCTGCGGGAGGCGTCGATGAGGAGGCTGACGTGCAGGTCCTCCTCCTCGAGAAAGAGCTTGAGGAAAAGCCGGTCCAGCCGGGCGTAGATGTTCCAGTCGAGGAAGCGCAGGTCGTCGCCGACGACGTAGTTGCGGTAGTCGGCGAACTCGACGGACTCGCCCTTGCGCTTGCTGCGGCGTTCGCCCCGCATTTTGCCCGCGAAGATTTTTCGCGAGACGATCTCCAACTGCTCGATCCGGCTCAGAAACCCCGAGTCCAGCAGGTCGTCGTCTTTCTTCTCCACTGCCGTCGCCATCTGCCGCCGCTCCTTACGCCGCCACGCCGGCCATGGTGGGCGTGGCGCTGAGGATCTCCCGCAGCACGTCGTCCGTGCTGACGCCCTCCGCCTCGCCCTCGAAGTTCAGCAGCACGCGGTGCCGCATGGAGGGGAGGTAGACCTTCTGCACGTCGGAGAAGCTGGCGTTGTACCGGCCGTCCAGCATGGCCTGCAGCTTGCCTCCGAGGGTCAGGGCCTGCGCCGCGCGGGGGCTGGCTCCCCAGCGGACGTACTTGTTCGTGATGTCCACGGCGAAGGGACCGCCGGGATGCGTGGCCATGCTCAGCCGGATCACGTAGTCCTGCACGTGCGGGGCCATGACGATCCGGCGGACCAGGTTCTGCGAGCCGAGGATTTCCTGGCCGGTCATGACGGGCTGAATGTCGGGTTTGTAGCCGGACGTCGTGCGGTCCAGGATGGTCTTGAGCTCTTCCCTGTTCGAGTAGGGCACGACCAGCTTGTAGAAGAAGCGGTCGAGCTGGGCCTCGGGCAGCGGGTAGGTGCCTTCCTGCTCGATAGGGTTCTGGGTGGCCATGACGAAGAACGGCTCGGTCAGGGCGTAGCGGGCGCCGCCGACGGTGACCGTGTGTTCCTGCATGGCCTCGAGCATGGCCGACTGGGTCTTGGGGGTTGCGCGGTTGATTTCATCGGCGAGGATGATCTGGCCGAACAGCGGGCCTTTCTGGAAGCGGAAGTCTCGCTGTCCGCTGGCGGGGTCTTCGCTGATGATGTTCGTGCCGATGATGTCGGCCGGCATCAGGTCGGGCGTGAACTGGATGCGGGAGAATTCGAGCTTCACCGCCTGGGCCAGGCATCGCACCAGGTACGTCTTGCCCAGGCCGGGCACGCCTTCCAACAGGGCGTGTCCGCCCACGAACAGGCAGGTCAGTACGCCCTCCACGACGTCATCGTGGCCGACGATCGCTTTGCCGATCTCCTGCCGCAGCCGCTGGAACTTGTTCTGAAACTCCTTGACCGCCTTTTCGACGGTGGGGTCCACGGTTTGTGCCATGTTGGGGCTCCTGTATCCGCAGTCGCGCCGCCTCGGGCGGCGCTAGTCCTTGCGCTCCTCATCCGATTCGCCGTCCAGGTCGCGCCGGGCCCGTCGCTTGGCCCGCAGCAGACGCGAGGTGACGTCGTCGGCCTCGTCCTTTGATTCGTCGGCGCCGAGCCCGGCGGGCGGACGGCGTTTCTCCTTGTATTCCGGCTGGGCCCGGGCGCCGCCGAGCGCGTCGTGCAGATCGCCGGGCGGGGTCGTCGGGCCGGCGGCGCCGGGTTCGTAGCGGGCCGTTCGATCGGGCGCCGGCTCCTGGGGGCCGGGCTGGCCGCGGCCGGTCCGCTCTTCGCGTACGCGTTCGCGCGTGGTCTTGAGTTGTCCCAGGGCGGTGGTGCTGCGTTGTCCGGCGCCGCCCAGAACGGCCACCGTGTGCGTGATGGAGGCGAACATCGGGCCGATGGACCGGTAGCGGATGCTCCAGCCGACCAGTTCGGCGAGCAGAATCGACCCGACGACGCCCCAGAAGCCGGAGTAGGCGGTGCCCACGCCGTACAGAAGAAAGACCAGAAGCACGACCTCAAACAGGATGGAGAAGGCCGGCCAGCTCGCCAGCCGCCGCAGGGCCACGTCCACCAGGAACAGCGGCAACAGCAGCCAGGCGAGGGTCCAATCCCACACCGGCTGTCGCGACACGGTCGGCGGCAGGTCATGGCTGAACAGGTCCACACCGGCGGGGTTGCCGATGTCGTCCAGCCAGCGGCCGCCGGTGATTTCCTGCACCTGCCGCAGGATGGCCTCATTGGTGGACAGCTCGCGGAACTCGGGCGAGAAGGGGACGGACGCCCCGGTGTGGATGGCGCCCAGCTCCTCTCCGCTGTGCCGCACGTTGACACTGGCGATGTACTGGCCGGTCTGGTCCACGCCGAAGGCGGCTTCGTAGCGGCCGGGGCCGATCTGGCTGAAATACAGGGGTTCCACGGATTGGTCCGGCCGGATGACGCCGCCGGGCAGGTCGAGGAAGTTCAGGTAGCCGGCGTCCTTGTCCAGGGCCTCCACGATGACGCGGCCGCGGTTGCCTTCCACCTTGGTGTACACTTCGAAGTTGGCGGGCGACTCCTGCCGCATGGACCAGCGTACGATCTGCGCCCAGAGCTTCGCGAAGCTGGGCCACCGGGTCCATTCCGGCCCCCATCGCGGCCAGAACCCGCTGGTGAAAGCCACGCTCTTGCCCAACTCGTACTGCCAGTGGGCGAGCACGGGGTCCGGGCCGTCCTTGGTCATGCGGACCAGGGGCACCAGGGCCATCGGCTTGGGCGAGGTGAGGACCAGGCCGTTCAGGGCGGGCAGGCCGTCGTCCGCGCGGATGCCGGTGAGGACCTCGCTGAAGGCGTATTGCACCTGCGGGGTGAACCGCTGCTCGTCGATGAGCGAGCGGCGCACGATTTGCGATTCCTTCACGAAGATCTGGGGCAGCGTACGCGGGTTGCGGCAGGCGTAGAACCGTCCCTTGGTGGCCTTGGCGATGTTGATCAGGGTGGGCTCCACGACGTGCTGGCCGTAGCCGATCCCGACGGTGCTGCACGTGATCTTCGCGTCCACCATCGATTGGAGGGTCCCGCCGGTCGGTGGGCTGGGGTCACCGTCGCTGATGATAATCATGTGCTTCTGGGCGGCGTCGGTCTTCACGAGCTGCCGGACCGCCTCGACCATGGCGGAGTCAAAGTCGGGCATGTCGCCGATCTGCATGACGTCGATCAGGCGCTTGATCCGCACCTTGTCGGCGGACGGCCCCAGCGGCACGGCCCAGTTCACGCCCATGGGGGACCAGGTGTAGGCGATGACGCCGAAGTAGTCGCGGGAGCTGATGGTGTCGAGCGACTTCTTGGCCACCTCCTTGCCATAGGTGTTCCCCCGCGGGATCTCGCAACTGTGCATGATGATGACCAGGGCGCCGCGCGGGATCACCTTCTTGTGCTTGATCTCGAAGGTGACCGGCATGACCTCTTCCACCGGGGTGCCCATCCAGCCGCCCGCACCGAACGACTCGTCCCCGCCCAGCATGACCAGCCCGCCGCCGAGGTCCTTCACATAGGACGCCAGCATTTCGAGCTGTTCGTCGGTGAACACGTGGGCGGGCACGTTGGAGAGGACGACGGCGGAGTAGTTCAGCATCTGCAGCAGGTCCAGCGTCGCGTCGTCCGCCGTAATGTGCAGCAGGTCGATGTCTACCTTCTCGCTGCGCAGGGCGTCCACGAACACCTGGTCGTACGTGGGGTCCATGGACAGAACGAGCGCCCGCCGCTTGCCCGCGACGAAACTGAACGTGGTGGCGCTGTTGTTCTCGGCGATGGCGTCCGCGGCCCGACCGCCTTCCGGCACGAACCGGGCCTCGAATCGCTGGGGCCCGCCCGCGCGGATGGGCACACGAACCAGAAACACGTTGTCGCCGGGCTCCAACTGCACGCGGCTGAACTCCGGCGGCAGAATGACCTGCTGCCCGTTGTGGTAGAGGTCGATCCGGCCCACCGCCCGCTGTCGAGACGTGATCACCATGCGGATGGGAACCTGCTCGCCCTCCTCCACCAGGTTCGGCGCCACCATCCGGTCGAAGTAGATTTCGTTCGTGTGCTCGTACCAGAGGGGGACCACGTCAATCACCGCCCCGCCGGACCGGGCCGATGCGGCCTCCTGCAGCAGGTCGCCCATGTTGTCGTTGCCGTCGGTAATCAGGACGATCCGCTTGGCGGCGTCGGCCGGGAAGATGGCCATGGCCATCCGCAGGGCGCTGGCGATGTCCGTCCGGTCCGGGTTGGGCATTTTGGGCAGCCGGCCCACCTCCAGGTAGTACCCCCCTTCGTAGGGCGGCTGCTGAACGTAGGCATGGCGGGCGAAGTCGATCACGCCCACCCGGTCCCGCGGCGGGCACGACTTGCTCGCTTCCGCGATGAATCCCTCCTGCAGAAGCTGCTTCTCATCCGGAACGCTGTCCGACCGGTCCATCAGAAACAGCACGGTCAGCTTGTCGCTTTCGCGGACGGAGACGATCTGGGCCAGGCAGATCGCCAGGGTCACGATCACCAGGCTGCGCAGGAGCAGGGCCAGCCCGCGGCGCACGGGGTCCAGCCCGGCCAGGCTCCGCCGCGACAGCCACACCAGGACCGGCACCAGCAGGCACAGCCAGAGCCACCGCGGGTGCTCAAACGCGAAGGGAAGTTGCAGTGCGAGCAAATCGCTCATGGCCGAATCACCTGCACCCGGCAGTTCAACGTGTCGATCACGAACACGTTGCCTTCAGGGCCGATCGCCGCCCCCCAGGGCGCCCACAACTGCCCCAGTTCCCGACCCTGGGCGCCCCAGGTGCGGAGGGACCGTCCGTCCGGGGAAAACCACTGCAGGCGGCTGTTCGCGTACTCGCACACCAGCACGTTTCCGTCCCGCGTGGCGGAAACATCATAGGGGAAGCGCATCTGGCCCGCACCGTCGCCCATTTCGCCGAAATGGGCGATCAGCCTGCCCGAAAGATCGAAACGCAGAAGACGGTGGTTGCACGAATCCGCCACCCACAGCGTCTGCTGTGCGTCGATGTCCAGCGCCGAGGGACGCGCCAGCGACCGGCCCGCCACTTCGCCCGCCACCAGCACGCACACAAAACGATAGTCCGGCGTCCACTTGCTGATGCGGTCGTTGCCGCCGTATTCGCTGACGTAGAGGTAGCCGTCGGCGTCCATGGCCAC